>Ga0137409_10006386_pt1 | contig 12242 bp, 13 predicted proteins | sample CZODoug1_16funga_FD_122059 | JGI IMG/M metagenome (GOLD analysis project Ga0137409, IMG submission 122059) | Vadose zone soil fungal communities from Angelo Coast Range Reserve, California, USA - CZODoug1_16fungal (Hybrid Assembly) | ecosystem: Environmental > Terrestrial > Soil > Vadose zone... | reverse complement strand
CATCCATTTGGATGCAGTACCTGACAGCCTATGGAGCTCTGATTACACACGCTCAGATTACCAAAGGCGATTTCGTAATTATCACGGCAGCCAGCAGCAGCGTGGGAATCGCCGCCATTGAAATGGTGAAGGCGGAGGGCGCAATCAGCATCGCAACCACGCGAACATCCAAGAAGAAGACGCCGTTGGCCGAGGTTGGAGCGAATCACGTGATCGCGACCCAGGAAGAGGACTTCGTCGCACGGGTAAAGGAAATCACGGGCGGCAAAGGGGCTCGCGTGATTTTCGATCCCATCGGGGGCAAAGGCATCGAACTGCTGGCTGAGGCTGCGGCTTTTGGTGGAACAATCTTCGAATACGGAGCGCTTGCGCCGGAGCCGACACCGTTTCCCTTGTATACCGCGTTGCACAAAGGGCTGTCCGTTCGCGGATATACGGTCCGTGAAATACTTTCTGACTCGAAACTGAAGGCCAAGGCTGTGCAGTATGTTTTCGATCACCTCAGGGCGGGCACCTTCAAGCCGCGGATAGCTCGCGTCTTTCCATTTGCGCAGATCGTGGAAGCGCACCGCTACATGGAATCAAACGAGCAGATCGGCAAAATTGTTGTAAAAGTTTAACAATTATTTTCGATGTTCGATTTGCGTTCATCGGCCGGCGGCTTAAAGTATTAAGGGGAGACCAGCACGTGAAACTGAGATTGCCGCCCGGTTCGTTTGGAGCCTATTTATTCGACTGCGACGGCACCATCGCCGATTCGATGCCGCTTCACTACATAGCGTGGAAGAAGGCCCTTGCCGAATGGAATTGTACGTTTGACGAACAGCTCTTCTATACGTTGGGCGGAACTCCCGTGGCTGAGATCGTTTCTCTGCTAAACAAAAAACAGGGACTGAGCATGCCGGTCGAGAGTGTGTCCTCTCGAAAAGAGAATCTCTACATGGAGCTGCTCCCGCAACTGAAAGCGGTGCCTGAGGTCGTGGAACAGATCGACGCACAGCACGGACGGATCCCATTTGCTGTTGTCTCAGGCAGCACCCGGGAATCGGTCACGGCGTCGCTCGATTCGCTGAAGCTCCTCGATCGATTCGACACCATGGTCTGCGCTGGAGACTACAAAAAGAGCAAGCCGGACCCGGAATGCTTCCTGCTGGCGGCCTCCAAACTCGGAGTTGCGCCTGAAAGCTGTGTCGTTTTTGAGGATACGGACATGGGCATTCAGGCAGCGAGAGCCGCGGGAATGGCTTCCGTAAAAATTCCTCCGCCGTGGGAAAGGGGCGCCGTCTAACGCCACACACAACCAGGAATCGATGCGCGTTATTTCGGAAGCTCGCGGCGGCCGCCATTAAGAGGAGCTAAAAAGAACACCTGTTGTGGTCTATAATCCATATCGCTTCGCGCAATTCAATTCCTGTGACCCGAGGACGCCGAGCGTACCGTCTACGGAGGTATCCATGATTCGACGTATCCTCGCCATAACCCTTTTCGCCGTGGGAACAGCTTCCAGCCAGGCTCCGCCTTCCTTGCCGGCAAGCTTTCAATCAAAGATGGTGCACAGCCCAGAAGGGGCGGACATTTTTGTGCGCTGGGGAGGAAGCGGGCCCGTGGCGGTACTTCTCCATGGGTACGCGGAAAATAGCGATTCGTGGGCGCCCCTCGCCGCCGATCTGATGAAGGACCACACGGTCGTGGTGCCGGACCTTCGCGGAATTGGACGCTCCTCCAAGCCCGCCGGCGGCTACGACAAGAAGACTCAGGCGAAGGATATTCGTGCCGTTGTGACTTCGCTTGGCTACGACAAGACATTCGTTGTTGCTCACGACATCGGGAACATGGTCGCCTACGCCTATGCCGCCACTTACCCTGAAAAGGTCGAGCGGTTGGTGGTTATGGACGCGCCGATCCCCGGCATCGATCCGTGGAGCGAAATTCTGCAAAATCCCGGAGTCTGGCATTTCAACTTCCATGGTCCCGATGCGGAGCGCCTGGTGGCAGGTCGAGAGCGTATCTATTTTGACAGAATATGGAACGACTTTACCGGCGATCCGGGCAAGCCCGATGAGGCTACCAGAAATTTCTTTGCAGCCACTTACGCACAGCCAGGTAGAATGCGGGCCGGCTTCGCGCAATTTGCCGCGTTCTCCCAGGATGCAAAAGACAACAAGGTCTTCGAACAGACGAAGCTGACCATGCCTGTAATGGCGGTGGGTGGCGAGAAATCCTTCGGTCCTCTCCAGGCGGTGATCATGCGTCACGTCGCGATCAATGTGCAGGAAGAGGTCGTCGCCGGCTCAGGACATTGGCTGATGGAAGAACGCCCGGCGTACACCGTGGCGCTCGTTCGTAAATTTCTTGATGGTCCGCCGGTCGCTCATGCAACTGCCGGCGGTGGCGACGACTCAAATGAAAAGCGAATTACTCTTGCGGAGTATAAGTTTCCTGAAGTGGGCAATCCGGGAACCGGGAGCTCCGGCGTCGGCGGCATCGCGACCGTTGTTCTGAAGGGCAATCCCGACCAGGCAGGCTTATATACCATCATGCTTCGCGTGCCGGCACATACACGCATCGCTTCGCATTCCCATCGTGATGACAGGGTGGCAACCGTAATCTCCGGCACATGGCATATCGGATACGCCGATAAGTTCGACGAGGCGAAGCTAAAGGCCCTTCCACCAGGCAGTTTCTACACAGAACCGGCCTTTCGGAACCACTTCGCGGAGACCGGTGATGAGGCTGTTGTCGTTCAGATTACCGGTTTTGGTCCGTCTTCGACCGAGTACGTGGACGCCACACAGGACCCGCGTAAGGCCGGCAAGCCAAACTGAATCACCGACTGCATTTATATTTGTATTGATAAGTACACTTTTAATGCGACACCCGCCTTCGGGGTTGTCGCCAATACGGAGTGATCCGGGATTGGCCTTGCGAACTCAACCGGTTTCGGCCACTGACTTTAGTGTCGTTAGCAAATTAAAATGTCCGGTTTTCGTAGCACACGATATGTCCGGTTCATGGTCGATGGACCGCCGCCGAGGCTGTGGGAAAGTGGGAATCCCGCGCCTTTTTGCTGGATTTCCAAGCGCAGTGGAAAACCTGTTTTTGGATTTCCACGCAGCGGCTTTTCCACAACCTTTTCCCGGCGATCCAGTTTGCGCTCGCACAGCCACGGCCATCCTTGCGCGGTGTAGCGACCGACGATGTGTGGCCCGTACCGGATACTCCAGGTTTCATCCAGATGCTCGCACACCGTGACCGAACAACCCGCTAGCGTTCCCCGCCAACGCGTCGGCTCGATCTGAAAAACTTTTCCTCCCACCACGACCGTATTATCCCGGTTCACCACGCGCTGCTGTTGCACCGAGAACACCACGTCCAGGTCCTTTCTCCGACAGGGCAAAAACGCTTTGCCCGGCTGCAACGCCGAGACCCGAAACCGCTGATTGAATGCGGCCACGTAGCCCTCCCGCAGAAACTGGTTGGCTTGTTCCAGCGTGACCCTTCCCTGCAGGCGCAGCTCCTGCGGCAGTCGCCCTTGCCAGGTTCCAAATCCCCGTTCCGATCGCCCACGCGCCTGTGGCGAATATGCCGGAATCATGCGAATGTTCAATTCCCGCAACGCTCGTCCCACTTGCGTCGGACGTTCCGTGTCCACTTTCTCGCCCGCCCGAGGCGTCCAAAAGAAGTGACTGGCGCGGTCGCTGTAAAGGGCGCAAAAAATCCCTTGTCGCTCGATCACTTCCCGCAGCGCCCGCAGCACGGTGATCGTCGATTCTTCCTCCACCAGTTGCGCGTAATAAATCTCGCTGGTGGCATCGTCCAAAATCACCAGCAAGTCGTACCAGCGATCGTCCTGAAACCACCGGTGCCGGCTGCCATCGATGTGCAGCAGCATGCCCGGCAGCGGCCGCCGTTCCCGTCGCCGCCGATGCACCCCGCGCTGGCGTGCCCGACGCACCAGCCCTGCTCCCTGCAGCGCTTTCTTCACCCACGTATAACTCAGCCGAATCTGATGCTGCTCGCGCAGCTTCTCGTGAAAATGACGCACGTTCAGATCGAAATACTTCTCCTGGTACAGCGCCAACACCTGCTCGACCAGGGCCAGCGGCACGCGCTTGGGACTGGCCTTGCCCACCCGACGATCAATCAATCCGTCATAGCCATACTCCCGATAGCGCCAATGCCAGCGCCGCATCTGCCGGTCGCTCAGACCCAAGATCTCGGCAGCTTGCCACCACGTAATCTTCTTGGCCATCGCTCGCAAAATCACTTCCTGCACTTTCATCATCCGCTCCACGGCGGCCCTCGGATAGCTGTGCATGCGCGTCCCCCGGCATGCATCTTCTTCCCAAGCCGCTTCTAGAAAGCGGACATTTCATGTGCTAATTCCACCGGACATATCATGTGCTAACGACACGCGCATTCTCTGCTCTGTGTTCTCTGTGACCTCTGTGTTAAGGCTTTTTGCATTGCCTCCGGACGGAAAAAGTTTTCCACTTTTAATTTTTCTTCTCCGTTGACATCGGCCGACCATGCGCTAGAATACCCGCCTCTCAAAAGGAACGAATCTCTTGGCTTCTCCACAAATGAACGCAATCGTATGGGAGACACATCTCCCCGGAATCCAGTTTCTCAATCGCGGAAAAGTTCGCGATCTCTACGAAGTGGACGCCCGCCTGCTGATCGTGGCAACGGATCGCCTGTCGGCGTTTGACGTGGTGCTGCCCACACCGATTCCCGACAAGGGGCGCGTACTGACGCAGCTTTCTCTTTTCTGGTTCAATCTGCTGCGTGACGTCATTCCCAATCACGTTCTCTCGGCCGCGGATTTCCCGCCGGAACTCGCTGCGTACCGCGAGCAACTTGAAGGCCGTTCGATGCTTTGTCAAAAAACAAAACCGCTGCCAGTGGAATGCGTCGTGCGTGGCTATTTGTCAGGCTCCGGATGGAAAGACTATCGCGCGACCGGAAAAATTTGCGGAATTCCGCTGCCGGCGGGCCTGCGTGAATCCGAGCGTCTGCCTGAACCCATTTTCACTCCCTCCACCAAGGCCACGGCGGGACATGATGAGAATATTTCATTTGATGAAGCGGCATCGATGATCGGCGGCGAACTCGCCGAGCGCGTGCGCGCCGTGAGCCTGGATATTTATAGGCGCGCGGTAGCGTACGCCGAGCCTCGCGGGATCATCCTGGCAGACACGAAATTTGAATTTGGCCTGCTCGGCGACAAGCTGATCTGGATTGATGAAGCCCTGACACCGGATTCTTCGCGTTTCTGGCCAGCGGACGGCTACCAGCCCGGCCGCTCCCAGCCCTCGTTTGACAAACAGTATGTCCGTGATTACCTCGAGCGGATCGGGTGGAACAAGCAGCCGCCCGGGCCGGAACTTCCCCCCGAAGTTGTTGAGGCCACACGTGCAAGGTACCGTGAAGCTTATCGTCAGCTAACAGGCCACGAACTCAAATAAGTCGAGCTGGTAACTTCCAGCTGTAGATACTCATCGCGCGGAGAGTGCACCCTTGAAAGATCAACTGGAAGCTCTTGTCGGACAAATGGTGGAACGTGGAATCCAATTTGACGAGGCCATCAACGAATTTGAAAAAAAATTCATCAAACGCGTTTTGGACCGCTCACGCGGTAATCAGTCGCGAGCCGCACGCCTGCTCGGAATTCACCGGAACACACTCAGCCGCAAGATAGATCTATACAAGCTGGATCCCCGGCATCACCGGCGCGCCTGATTTTTCGGGCGCATCTGCAGGCGGCACGGCATGCCGTGCCCCTACAAATTTAAACTTGGGTCAGGCGTAAAAGGCACGCGTCGATGCTCAAAAGGGTGGGGGTTTAGATTCCGCAGCGAGTGCGAACTAGCGATTGAAAGTCAAAATCCCCACCCTTGCAAACAGCGCAAGGATGGGGCGGCCGCTTCACACTGACTCAGACGTCGACATCAAGCTTGGAATCTGCTCCAAACCAAAAAGAAAATGGCCCCGACGAATTCATCGGGGCCATTTAAGTTTACGTTAGTAAGCAACGACTCAGTCGGCGGGAGCTTTCTTTGCCGGAGCCTTCTTGGTCGGTCCCTTTTTGGGTGCAGCCTTCTCTTCGGGCAGGTCCTCGGTGTTGATCTTGGCCTTATCCCAAGTCAGCAGGAAGGGATTCTGCGAGTAGGCCACCAGTGTGCCGGTGAACCGTACTACAGCGTCTTTTTCAAGACGTTTCGCCTCCGGTTGGCCAACGACTTTTATCAGCATATTGGCTTCGGTGGCCGCCTCGATTTCTTCCGGGGTCGCGCCGCGGAATACTTTCAAGTTCACGTTATCGCCCTCGGCTGCGGGCGCTTCCATGATTCGCACGCCAACGTCGGGATACTCGAGGCCGCAGCTCGCCAGCCACATCACTTTCCCCTGGTCACCACCGGCCTTGAGAGCCGGCAGGAAGTTCATAGTATCGTCCCGTGCCTTTTGTAAATCTGTTGCGCTGGGAACATTGAGGGTCGCAGGTTTGTCCGCCGAAGTTCCCGCGAGGGTGACGAGCTCCGTGATCTGGTCATCGACGAGCTTGTCGCAGGCGGGCTGCTGGTACCGGATCAGCTGGTTCTTCAGGTAGGTCTGGACCTGCGCCGCATTCGGGGCCTTAAGCGCAATGGAACGCGCCAGTTCCCAGAAGCCGTCCGTACCCTGGGGCGGAGTCATCTGCAAATAGACAACCCCAAGACGGAAGTGAGAAACGGCGTCATTCGGATCGGTCGCCAATACCGCCTTATAGTAATTAGCAGCGGCGGGATAATCCTTGAGTGCCATCGAGGTCATCGCCGCAATGGTATTGAACAGAACCGTGTAGCCCTTCTTCGTCTGGTCGTAGGCATCCTGGGCCATTGCGTCCGGCTTCTTCCATTCGTTGAGCGTCTTCAAACCATTTATTGCAGCATCGCGCGCCTTGGTCTGGATATCAGCCGTTTGGAAGGCTTTGTCACTTGACGCGACGTAATAAGCCTGCGCACGGGCCACTAAAGCTTCGAGGCGCCCCTGGGCGTCGATTTTTTCGCCTAGACCAAGTTGCTTGTCCGCATACTCCATCGTCCCCGCGAAGTTCTTCAACGCATAGTCAGTTAGGTAATAGTCGCGGTATATATACGGCAGCAGCGTGGACATGGGATACTGCTTGACGAAATCATCGAGCAGCTTGATCTTTTGCTGAGGATTCGCCTCCTTGTCCGCCGCCTGGTAGGCGTTATATTCGGCCATCGTGTAAGCAGGCTTCTGCTGCGCATCCTGCGGTGCGGCGAGCAACCTGCCTGCTCCAGCTCCCGCTCCCAACACGATCCACAACAGACCGGCGCCCGTCAAAATCCACTTTCGTATCATCGGCTTCCAGCCTCCTCGGCAAATTTCTACTAAGCGTGAACGAACACGGAAACATTTCCAAGGGCAACTGCCGGTTCAAAACTCTGGGATTATAGGGAATCCCAAGGAATGGCGCAAGCAACATTCCCTGGTGGCTCATCTGCCGGAGTAGTCCCTGGCCGGTTGGAGTCCATGCCATACCCGCTGAATGCTAAGATGCATCTCTCCGGGAGAAGGAAGCCCGCCGAAGCATACCACTTTCAAGCCTCGAGGAGATGCAATGAATCCCGAAAGCGCGCTCAATGGGCAAGTCGCCCTCATCACTGGATCCAGCCGCGGGATCGGATTAGCCATTGCGCGCCGCCTGGGCCAAATGGGCGCGCGTGTGTCGCTCTGCGCACGAAAAAAAACTGACCTTGATGGAGCTGCCGCCGATCTGCGGGCTGCCGGCATCGAAGTGCTGGCGGTTTCTACAGATGTTACGCGCCCAGACGAGGTTTCAAGGCTGGTTAGCGAGACGCAACGCTCTCTTGGCGCGGTCGACATCCTCGTGAATAACGCTGGTATAGGAATTTTCGGTCCCTTCTATCATCAGACGGAGGCGGATTGGAATAGTGTGCTGGACACTAACCTGAAGTCAGTATTTCTTACCAGCCGCGCCGCGGCGCCGGAAATGATCCGCCGGAAATCCGGGCACATTATCAATATCAGTTCGCTCGCGGGAAAAAGCACGTTTGCAAATGGAGCAATCTACTGTGCATCAAAATGGGCATTGCTGGGCCTCACGGGCTGCATGGCAGAGGACCTGCGCGCGCATGGCGTCCGTGTAAGCGCGATTTGTCCCGGCTCGGTGGCCACTGAATTTTCGCCGCACGCGGGCAAAGATCCCTCGAGGATGCTGCAGCCGGACGATGTGGCGCATGCCGTGGCTGCCCTGGTGACGCAGTCTCCGGGAAGCTTTATCAGTGAAGTGCAAATACGGCCGACACAAAAGCCGTGAGGTCACGAGCCAAATATTCCTCTTGACAATAGTCGTTATAACGATTAATCTTCCGCGCATGCCAAGAACACGCACAACCGCAGGAAAGGCCCGGGCGCCCGAGGCGCAGCTCGAAGCTGAGGTCTTCGTGAACCTGTTCCGCACCGCCGATGCCCTGGCCCGGGGAGCCGAGTCCCTGCTGAAATCGGCCGGCCTGTCCGGAGCGCAGTACAATGTCTTGCGTATTCTTCGTGGAGCGGGGGCCGAAGGCCTGGCCTGCAGCGAGATTGGTTGCCGGATGATTTCACGTGACCCGGACATTACGCGATTGCTGGACCGCATGGAATCCCGTGGATTGATCGCGCGCGCGCGGGGAAAAGAAGATCGCCGCGTCGTAAAGACGCGCATCACCGGGGAAGGGCTGCGGGTTCTGGAGAAGCTGGATGCGCCCGTCCGGGAACTGCACCGCCGCCAACTGCATCACATTCCTGCAAAAGAACTGCGGCAATTGTCGCGCCTGCTGGAGCGGGTGCGCACAACGGAGGAATCTCCGTGCTCGCCGGACTGATTTTTGGGCTCAAACGGTTGTTGTAACGATAGTCGTTCTGTACTTACTTACTTCAAGGAGGCACGATCATGAACGCAGCAGTCACCGCAACGTCCCTAGGCACCAAACCAACTCAATGGCAAATTGATCCCCAGCACTCGGCCGCACATTTCAGCGTGCGGCATTTGATGATCTCCAATGTTCGGGGCGAGTTCACCAAGGTCAGCGGCAACGCCGTCCTGGACCCGACCGATCCGCCAAAATCGACTCTCGAGGTAATCATAGACGCCACGTCGATCGACACTCGCGAACCACAGCGCGACGAGCATCTACGCAGCGCGGATTTCCTGGACGTTGCCAACCATCCGACAATCACCTTCCGGTCAAAGAAAATCACACCCGCCGGTACGGACCACTACAAAGTGACAGGAGATCTAACGATTCGCGGAGTCACGCGCGAGGTTACTTTCGATGTCGAGGGTCCCGCCACACCCGTGAAGGATCCCTATGGCAATATCAGAACCGGCGTCTCAGGCACGGCGAAAATCAACCGGAAGGATTTTGGGTTGGTTTGGAACGCGTTGACGGAAGCCGGAGGAGTGATGGTCGGCGACGAAGTGTCGCTCACGTTCGATGCGGAATTGATCCAGCAGTCCGCGGCGGCCGGCACGAAGTAACCGGCGCGGGACGGCGACATCTAACCAGGAAAAGAGACACGGGTGACTTTGCGCATCTGGCGGATATAATCAGGAGGGTGTCCTGATCCCACCCAGAAAGTGAAGTTACCCTGCAATGGACAAAGTTACCGAAACACAGATCCCCATTCACGATTTAATCAGGCGGCGGTGGAGCCCGCGCGCGTTTTCCGAGCAGCCTATCGAAACCGATAAGCTGCTCAGCGTGCTGGAAGCAGCTCGTTGGGCTCCCTCCTCGCGAAATGAGCAGCCTTGGGCGTTCCTGGTAGCAACGAAGGACAATCCTGAGGACTATGAGGCGCTCGCCGGGGTCCTGATGGATTCGAACCGGGCATGGGCTGGGAACGCTCCGGTGCTGATTCTTACGCTCACGCACACGCGTCTCGAAAAAGATGGTCAACCAAACCGGCACAGTTTCCACGATCTCGGACAGGCCACCGCGAATCTCATTTTCCAAGTGACATCCCTGGGACTCGCGGCGCATCAAATGGGTGGATTTCACGCAGATGCCGCCCGGGAGCGCTTTCGCATTCCTGAAGGATGGGAACCTGTAAGCGTGATTGCGCTGGGATATCCAGGTAATGCAGAATCGTTGCCAGATGCTTTGCGGGAACGGGAGACGGCGCAACGCCGCCGCAAACCGCTTGGAGAATTTGTTTTTTCGGGAAACTGGGGTCATCCAGCCTCAATCCTGGATTCGCCAGAAAAAAAATGAACGAGTTGCTGCATTTCGTGGTCCGGCATGGTTACACGCTGGTGTTTGCCTGGGTTTTCATTGAACAGGCCGGCCTGCCGGTCCCTTCCGCGCCGCTGCTTCTTGCTGCAGGCGCGCTCGCGGGAACGCATGAGATGAATTTGTGGCTGGCGATCGCCTTTGCGTCGCTCGCTGCCGTAACCAGTGACTGCTTGTGGTACGAATTGGGACGCCGCCGAGGTGTTCGAGTCCTGCAGTTGCTCTGCCGCATTTCGCTTGAGCCCGATTCCTGCGTGCGTCGGACGCAGGTTAGATTCGGAAAAAGCGGCGCGCGTGTCCTGTTGGTCGCAAAATTTATCCCTGGATTGAACGCCATGGCCGCTCCGCTGGCGGGAATCATCCGCATGGGCTGGCGGCGATTTCTGCTGTTCGATGTGCTTGGGGCTTTGCTTTGGTCAAGCTCATTCATGATCGCCGGCTACGCATTCAGCGGCGAATTGGAACGTATCGCGGCGCGAGCTGCGTATCTGGGAACGTGGCTGCTGGTCCTGGTCCTCGCCGCGTTCGCGGGATACATCGGCTGGAAGTATTACAATCGTCGAACATTCTTGCGCAAGCTGCGAATCGCCAGAATCACTCCCGAGGAACTCAAAGGGAAAATCGACGCCGGCGAAGACGTGATCATCGTCGACTTGCGCCATGCTCTCGATTTCCAAGCGCAGCCGGAAACAATTCCCGGAGCGCTCCATATGGACGCTGCCGAACTCGAAGAAGCGCACGAAGTGATTCCGCGGGATCGCGAAATCGTCCTGTTTTGCGCGTGTCCAAATGAAGTAACGGCCGCGCGTCTCGCGCTTTTATTGCGCAGTAAGGGAATTACGCGAATCCGTCCCCTCGCGGAAGGTTACGAAGGATGGCGCAGCCGTGGCTTCCCCTTGAGCCGGCCACACCCAAAGGACGAGTCGCCATCCGTGCAGCCGGCCGTGGTGTAGTTTTTGGCGATACTATTTGCACGGCCGTACATGAGGGGCGCTTTGGCAATTGCGATAGCCTGTAGTACGGCACTTCTTTTGCGAACGGCCACCACGTTTCCGGAAAATAAACCCGCAGCTCCGACTTTCTATCGCGACGTGCTTCCCATCCTGCAGAAACATTGTCAGAACTGCCACCGGCCTGACGGCATGGCCCCGATGTCGCTCCTCTTCTATGAACAGGCGCGGCCATGGGCCCGAGCGATTGCTGAGAAGATTGCAGGCGGAAGCATGCCGCCTTGGCATGCGGAAGCGCCTTCAGGAACGCCCGCATGGCGAAAATATCTGGACGTTCTCCCAGCCGTTGCTCCAATCTCAACGCTCCTTCTCGGTTACTCATCTCTTCCCCCTCTTCGCTTTCATTGCGGCGTGTTCAAGATGACGTTGGGCATCCATAATACCGACCAATAGATCGACATATGTTTGGTATCTCGTCAAGGTCGGCTCTGAGCGCACAAATATCTTACTGCCGCGTGTCTCCAACCTGCGCAGCGTGCTCTTGAGGGGCTTGGTCATAATTTCATCTCCTGCCGTCTAGTCGATTCCTGGGTCCTTCTTAATTCAGCCAGCATGATGAGTCCATTATATTTAACTTGCGCCAATAGCCAAGACTTACGCGCGGCTGCTTTCGTCCCCAGATGCTCCTTAAAGTCCTTAGACGCCAAAGAACGTAATTCAGCTTCAGTCTTGGTCTGGCACACAGGGGGAAGAAAATTGGAGGTGATCTCCGCCAGAATTGTCTTTGTGCAATCGTCAAGCGCCTCATAAGCCGCTTTCTTGTCAGCCCAATCTTCCCCGGCCGTAGTGACCTCATGATAGATTCTGTCGGCATCCAGCACGGCGTTTGTGGCGGCTGCCACATGCAACTCAGCAGAAGCATCGTCCTCGCCTGCCAGGGCGAACAGGAAGTCATTCCAGGCCACGATGAAGGTGAAGATGGCGGTGGCGA
>Ga0137409_10006385_pt1 | contig 12242 bp, 9 predicted proteins | sample CZODoug1_16funga_FD_122059 | JGI IMG/M metagenome (GOLD analysis project Ga0137409, IMG submission 122059) | Vadose zone soil fungal communities from Angelo Coast Range Reserve, California, USA - CZODoug1_16fungal (Hybrid Assembly) | ecosystem: Environmental > Terrestrial > Soil > Vadose zone... | reverse complement strand
TCCTGATTTTCTTCATGTGCACCACGGTGTTCCGCAAGCCGCAGGCGCTCGAGATCAACCTGCCGCCGGATCCGAACCAGAAGGTGGAGATCGCGGAATCGAACGTGATGACGCTCCGGGTCGTGGCCGGTCAAGACAGCACGCGCGGCGACGTTCGCGCCTTCTGGAGGATCGCCAAGGATCCGTTCGTGGAAGTGGACGTGGAGAAGCTGCAGCCCATCTTCGCGACCGAAGCCAAGAAGAACTCGAAGCTCGTGGTGCTCGTGAAGATCGATCGCAAGGCGAAGTACCGGTACATGGTCGACATCATCGACCAGCTCCAGTTCGCCGAGCTGAACCGCTTCTCCCTGGCGCCGCTCCTGCCTGAGGAGAAGAAGGAGGTCGAATCGCTGTGACGGCGACGCGAGCAGTGACCACGCCGGACTTCACCGACACCAGCGAGCGCATCCCGATCGGCGCGGCCGATCTCAAAGCGAACGCGCAGCGTCTGCTCAAGAAGGCGCTCATCATCTCCGCGGCGATCCATCTCGGAGTGATCGGAATCTACGTCGCCACGACGCTCTGGAAGCCCAAGGACGAGGCCGAGTACACGGGTCGCGTGATCCGCATGCAGACCCTGCCTCCTCCTCCGCCGCTCTCGAGCGCGCCTCCTCCGCCCGTGATCCCGAACCAGCCGATCGTGAAGCCCACGATCGGCACGCCGGTGCCCGTGGCGGACGCGCTGGCTCCCGAGCAGACGATCATGACGCAGCAGGAGATCTCGGCGCTCAACGCGCCGGTGGGCGTGAGCGGCTCGGGAAGGGACAGTCTCGTGATCGCGTCTTCCGACGAGCCCAATGAAGGGGAGTTCGTCTATTACGAAGATGAGCCTGTCCCGGTTACCCAGGTGAAGCCGAACTACCCTGAGTTCGCCCGTGAAGCCCAGATCCAGGGGACCGTCGTCCTCCACGTTCTGGTCGGCAAGGACGGCCGGGTCAAGAACGTGAAGGTGATCCGGAGTGTCAAGGGTCTCGACGACGAGGCGGTCCGTGCCATCAAGCAGTGGGTCTTCAAGCCCGCTTTGAGCAACAACAAGCCCGTGGCGGTCTGGGTCGAAGTGCCCTTGCAGTTCCACTTCTAGAAGCGGACTCGAGAGCGGACCACCCCCTCGCGTAAACGTCTCCCCGCTACCCGGCGGCGGAGCGGAGCCGGGCCAAGAAAGGTCAGCGCGCCATGAACGCGACGACCGTCCCTCCCCCCGGCTGGAATCCGATCGGCGCCCCTGAGATTCGGGCGAACACCCGCCGGTTCTTCACCCGTGCATTCGCGATCTCCGGAGCTGGGCACTTGGTGGTGCTCGTCGCCGTCCTCTGGATACAGTCGCGCGCGGTGGAGACAGGGCCTCGACTCTACGAGGGGATCATTCGCGTCGTGCCGGCGCCGCCGCCGGTTCTGTACAGGCCGCCGGCCGATCCGGGGGAAGTTCCCCGGTTCCCGCGGCCGGAGGATGGCGGGATTCCGATTCCAAAACCGGAGATAGACGTTCCCGTTTCGAAAACTCCGGTGACGGAGGTGGGGAAAGTGGCACAGCCCGGAGTCACCCCACCTGCTCCGCCGTCGCCCGGCGGCACCACGATCGACCGGGTTCCAGCCGAGGGAGACTTCGTCGCCTACGACCGGCCTCCCGTTCCGTACTACCGGCCGGCGCCGGGATACCCACCCTGGGCGCGCGAGGCGGGGATCGAGGGCCGGGTCGTGCTGCACGTCCTGGTGGATCAGGAGGGGAAGGTCGCGCGGATCACCGTCCTGCGCGACGTCCAGGGTCTTACCGAAGCCGCCCGGGAGACGATCGCCCGCTGGCTTTTCCACCCTGCCCTCTCGGGAAAGCACGCCGTCGCCGTCTGGGTGGAGATTCCGATCGAGTTCAAGCTTTGACCCCAGCGCCCGGGGGGCGCGCCCAGGCGCTCCCCGGCCCCATTTCTCTTTGACAGCTACACCCCCGCAGCCTACGCTTGGTGGCCAAGCTTGGTCCGGGCAAGCTTCTTCTCCGTAAGCATTTCCACGCTTTCGGCGCACTTTCCTCGGGTTCCTGTTCCCGCTGAAGGTCGTTTCGTAAATGACGGGGGGTAAATGATATGGGGGGTGACAAGAATCCCGCGCTAGGTTCCGTGGAGTCGACGGAGGCGCCGGCAGCGCCCTCGGCCTCGGCGTTCCAGAGCCTCGTCGGGGTATTCGCGAATCCCCGAAAGGCTTTCGAGGCGATGGCCGCGAAGCCGAGCTTCGTCCTCCCGCTCATCCTCGTGGTGCTGGCCCAGGCGGCGTTCGCGGTCGCCATCTTCCAATCGGGCGTCGTGAAGAGCGACACCCTCGCCAAGCTGGAGGCTCAAGGGAAGCCGCCCGAGGTCGTCGACGCCACCGAGAAGTTCTTCGACTCGCCGGCCGCTCCCGTCGTGGGGGCCGTCTCCGGCGTCGTGGTCACGATATTTGTGCTGCTGTTCAACTCGGCGCTCCTCTTCTTTGTCGGCAATCTCATGCTGGGGGCGCGGCTGAGGTTCCAGCACTATCTATGCGTCACAGCGTACGGCGCGGTGATCAGCATCGTCGATCTCGCGGTTCGAGCGGGCCTTGCTCTGGGGAGGGGAACGCTCGACGTGCGGCTCGGACTGGGGAACCTCTTCGGCGAAGACCCAGGCTTCCCGGGGCGCTTCCTCGACACGCTGAGCAATCCTCTGCTGCTCTGGCCCGCCGCGGTCTCGGCGGTTGGGGTGAGCGTCTTCGCGAAGAAGAGCTTCGGCTTTGGGGTCCTTGTCGTCCTGCCGGCGTTCCTCGTCGGCGCGCTCCTGTCCGGGCTGCAGAGATAGGGCGGGAACTGGCTGGAAACTATCGCGGTAGATCGAACGTATTGACCGGGTGGCCCTCCAGCGCCCATCGCTTCGAACCGTCACGGGGGAATGTCGGATGAATCGGGGAAGGAATTGGACGCTGGTGCTCCTCGCGCTTGCCCTGCCGGCGGTGGCCTCCACGCCCGCCGCGGGGCAGATGACGCCGCCGCAGACCGCGCCGTCCGCGACGGCGGATACCGTCCGGCTCGTTCCTACGACGGCGGCGGAGAGCCTGCTTGCGGCGTCCACCGGAGCGGGTGGCGAGCGATGGAGCCTCGCCCGCTGCCTCCAGACCGCCTTGGAGCGGAACGCCGATGTCCAGACGGCGCACGCGCGGCAGAGGCAGGCGAGCGGCTTAGCTCTTTCGGGGTGGCAGGGGATCATCCCGTCCATAACGACCGAGGCGTCCTACACCCAAGTCCGCCCCGACAAGGCACGCTCACAGCTGTACGACTCGGAGACTAAGATCTTCCTCGGCGTGGCCACCCGGGAGGAGTTCCGCACGCTCAGCGCGACGGCTTCATCCAACCTGATCAGCATTCCGTCCTTCAAGGAGAAGAGGCGTCGGGACCACTTGCATCGCGGAAGTGAGTTCGACGAGATCGAGGCTCGGAATCAGGTCGTCTACCAGGTGAAGCAGCAATATTTCGTGCTCCTGAAGACAGAGCGGTTGGCGCAGGTGGCGCGCGAGACGGAGAAGCTCGCGCGGGATGAGGAGAAGCGGGCGGACGCTCTCTTCCAGGTCGGCACCGTGGCGCGCGGGGACGTGCTCAAGGCGCGCGCCCGGCGCGCGGCGACGCAGGCGGACCGGTTGAAGGCCGAGAACCAGGTGGACATCCAGGCCGCCAAGTTGGGGCAGATCATCGGAGTCCGGCCCAGCCAGCGGATCTCGCCCGACCCGGTCGTGGAGGGTGGGATCGTGATCCCCGACTCCGCCGAGGCAATTCGGCAGGCGGTCGGTGTGCGCCCGCGCCTCGAGAGCGCGAAGGCGGCGGAGAGCGCGGCGCGCTCGAACCTGTTCGGCGCCCGCGCGGTGCGGCTCCCGGAGCTCTCGGCCTCGGCCAGCGTCGACCGTTCGCGCATCGACGAGACAATCGAAGGACCGTTCGGAGACTTCAGCCCGCCCCGATACATCACGGAATGGCAGGGCAGCGTGCGTGCGACCCTACCCATCTTCGACGGCCTCGCGATCGAAGGCGGCGTGCGCCGGGCGAAGGGGGCGCTGATCGAAGCCGAATCGCAGAGGCGCCAGCGCGAGCTGGACGTGGCCGTGGAAGTGCAGCAGGCCTGGCTCACGCTGCGCGAGTCGGTCCAGCGGATCGACGTGGCGCGCGAGGGGCTCACCTCGGCCGAGGAGGACTACAAGTTCTCCAAGGGCCGGTATGAGCTCGGCGCGGGCACCTACCTTGATCTTCTGACCTCCGAAGTCGGCCTGGCCAATGCCCGCCAGAGCCTCGTGGAGGCCCTGGCCGATGCCCGCATCGCCGAGGCGGGGCTCGAGTTCGCAGTCGGGGCGAAGCGGTACTAGGGCCGCCGAACCGGAACCGGAGGAACGAATCGGTATGAGCGGCCGCGGAAAGAGGATCTTGTGGATCGGGATCGGGGCGATCGTATTGCTCCTCGTCGTGGTCTCGAACCTCAAGCGCTCCGCGGGCGGGCAGCTGGCCGTTCAGGCGGGCGACGTGAAGAAGGGGACGATCTCCGCGACGGTGCGGGCGCCGGGCAGGGTTCAGCCGGAGACCCAGGTCAAGCTGAGCGCCAACGTACCGGGCCAGGTGGTGCGGCTCTCCGTGAAGGAGGGCGATCGCGTGCGGAAGGGCCAGTTCCTCCTCCAGATCGACGATACCCAGTACCGGGCGCAGGTCCGCGAGGCCACCGCGGCGCTGGCCGCCGCGCGGTCGAATCTCCGGCTGGCCGATGCCGCGCTTCAGCAGTCCGAGGCGTCGTGGAAGCGGAAGGAATCGCTGTCCGCGCAGAATCTCGTTTCGCCGGAGGAGCTGGACCAGGCGAGGACACAGCGGAACTCGGACAAGGCGCGCGTCGACGCGAGCACGGAGGAGGTGGAGCGCGGCGCGGCGTTGGTCCAGGTCTCGGAGGACAATCTCCGGAAGACGCGCTTCGACGCGCCGATCGACGGCACGGTCACGCAGCTCAGCATCGAGCGCGGCGAGATCGCGGTGATCGGCACCATGAACAATCCGGGGACCGTCATCCTGACCGTGGCGGACCTGTCGCGCATGAAAGTGGAGGCCGACGTCGACGAAACGGACGTCTCCGCGGTTTCGCTCGGGCAGAGCGCGGAGGTGAAGGTGGACGCGCTCCCCGACACCACGTTGACGGGCCGCGTCTCCGAGATCGCGAACTCGCCCTCGATCGAGAACATGGAAACGCAGGAGCAGCAGACCAACTTCAAGGTCGACGTGATGATCGAGAATCCGCCCCGGATTCTTCGGCCCGGAATGACCGCGGACGTGGAGATCAAGACCGCGACCAGGGACAGCGTGCTCTACGTGCCGATTCAGTCGGTCGTGGTCCGCACCCCCGAGGAGCTGAAGCCGGCGGTCAAGGGCAAGCGGAAGCCGAGCCCGGGCGACGCGAAGGCGGATGAGGCGGGCCCAACCGCCGCTCCGGCGAATTCGAAGGCCAAGAAGACCGAGGAGATTCGCGGCGTGTTCGTGATCGTGGCCGGGAAGGCGGAGTTCCGCCGCGTGAAGCCGGGGATCGCGAGCGACACCGATTTCGAGGTCGCCGGGGAGCTGAAGCCCGGGGAGAAGGTCGTCATCGGGCCCCACAAGATCCTCCGGACGCTGAAGCCCGGCCAGAAGGTCAAGGTCGAGGAGCCGAAGAAGCCGAAGGGGAAGGAGCAATCGTGAACGCACCCCCCAGCGCGAACGGCGTCCTGATCGAGATCTCGGACGTCCGCAAGATCTACGAGATGGGATCGACCGCCGTGAATGCCCTCGACGGGGTATCGCTCCGCGTCCAGAAGGGCGAGTACCTGGCGATCATGGGCCCGTCGGGCTCGGGGAAATCGACGCTCATGAACATCGTCGGCTGTCTCGACACGCCGACCAGCGGCTCGTACAAGCTCCGCGGGACCGAGATCCGCGATCGGGATGACGATGAGCTCGCGCGGATCCGGAACCAGGAGATCGGGTTCATCTTCCAGACCTTCAACCTGCTCCCCCGCGCCGACGCGCTCCACAACGTCGAGCTACCGCTGATCTACGCCGGAAGGCCGGCGAAGGAGCGCCGGGAGCGCGCCCGCAGCATGCTGCAAATGGTCGGACTGGGAGACCGGACGCACCACCGCCCGAACGAGCTGTCGGGTGGCCAGCGGCAGCGCGTGGCGGTCGCCCGCGCGCTCGTGAACGGGCCGTCGCTGGTCCTCGCCGATGAGCCGACCGGGAACCTCGATTCCAAGACCGGCCTCGAGATCATGGCGCTGCTCGACGACATCCACAAACGCGGGAACACCGTCATTCTCGTCACCCACGAGGAGGAGATCGCCGCCCGGGCCCACCGGGTCGTGCGGCTGCGCGACGGCCGCATCGAAAGCGATCGATCGACGAGGGCGGCCGCACCGCCCCCGGCATGACCCCCGAGCGCCCGATCCGGGGCGACTTCTGGATCGCGCTGGCGGAGAATCTGAAGATCGCGGTTCGAGCCCTCCGCGCGCACAAGCTCCGAACCATCCTCACCGTGCTCGGCAACGTCGTCGCCGTCATGTCGGTCATCGCCGTGGTCTCGATCATCGACGGCGTCAACACGTACGTCTCCGAGAAGATCCTCGAGCAGGGCCTTCGCGTCATCTACATCGACAAGTTCGGCCTCATCACCGACGACGACGCCTGGCGCGAGGCGGCGAAGCGGCAGGACCTGTCGCTCTTCGAAGCCGACGCGCTCCAGGGCCGCATGCAGCTCGCCGATCAGGTCGTCGCCCAGGGGGAGGCGAACAAGAGCGTGCGGTCGGGGAAGACCGAGCTTCGAAACGTCCGTGTCCTGGGTACGACCGGGGGATACCAGTCGGTCGGGAAGTACGAGGCCGCCGAGGGGCGCGCTCTCGAAGAGAACGACATCGACCGCCGCCGGCCGGTCTGCGTGATCGGCTCCGAGGTCGCGGAGAAGCTATTTCCTCAGCTCGATCCGATCGGGCGGTCGATCCGAATCGCCGGGCACGAGCTGCGCGTGATCGGGACCGTGATCCCACGGGGGAACGTCCTGGGCCAGAGCCAGGACAACCTCGTGGTCGTGCCGCTGGGGCAGTTCCAGAAGATGTTCGGCGCGCGTCGGTCGCTCACCATCCTGGTCAGCGCCATCCCCGGGGTCGATCTCGATCGGCTCTCGGATGAAGCGCGCGTCGTACTCCGCTCCGTGCGCCACGTCCCCCTGGGAGCGCCGGACGATTTCGCGATCAGCACGGCCGAGACCTACATGGCGCTCTACCAGACCCTGACCGGCGGCATTTTCGCCGGCACGATCGGTCTCGTGGCGATCTCCCTGGTCGTCGGCGGGATCGTGATCATGAATATCATGCTCGTCGCGGTGACCGAGCGGACTCGGGAGATCGGCATCCGGAAGGCCGTCGGCGCGCGTCGTTCGGATCTCCTGTCGCAATTCTTGAGCGAGTCCGTCGTGCTCGCCCTGTTCGGGGGGATTCTGGGCGTCCTGTGCGGCATCGGGTTCGCGCTCCTGATCCGGGCCGTGACGCCGCTCCCGGCCACGATCCAGCCGTGGTCGGTCGGGATCAGCCTCGCCGTCGCCTCGTCGGTCGGGCTCTTCTTCGGGGTCTATCCCGCGACGCGCGCCGCGAAGCTCGACCCCATCGTCGCGCTTCGGCAGGAGTAGACGGTGGCGATCGAGATCCGGGAGGGCGCGTCGATCGCCTTCGATTCGCTCCGGACGAACAAGCTCCGCTCCTTCCTCACGGTCCTGGGCGTCATCATCGGGATTACCGCGATCATGGCGATGATCTCAATCATCGAGGGCCTCAACCGGAGCATGAAGGCGCAGCTCGCCTCGCTCGGCACCGACGTGCTCTACATCCGCCCCTTTTCGCCCGGAGCGTGGGTCGGTGAGATGCCGGACAGCCTTCGCCGCCGGAAGTTGTTTACCCCTGAAGACGCGGAGGCGATACGCAGGAGTTGCCCCGCCGTCGAAGCGGTCGCGCCGCTCAACTTCGACCAGCTCCGGCTCCGCTACCGCGACACGGAGAGCCGCCTCACGTTCGTGATCGGGACGTCTCCCGACTACATGGTCACCAACAACTACGCGGTCGAGAACGGGCGCGGCTTCACCGAGGCGGAGGTCGAACACCGCGCCGCGGTCTGCGTCCTGGGGGTCGACCACATCGAGACCCTCTTCCCGCACGTGAACCCGATCGGGAAGAGCATCTACATCGGCGGCCGTCCCTTCACCGTCATCGGCCAGGCGGAGCCGCGCGGGAAGTTCCTGGGGATGAGCCTCGACGACATCGTGCTCGTGCCGCACACCACCCTCGAGAAGCTGTTCGGGCCGAAGCTTCGGATGGTCCTGAACGCGAAGCCCAAATCGCCCGAGCTCATCGACACCGCGAAGGAGCAGATCCGCGAGGTGCTGCGACGCCAGCGAAAGGTCCAGTACAGCCAGGGAGACAATTTCGCCATCTTCACCGACCAATCGCTGGTCGACCTCTACGGGCAGATCACGGGCGCGTTCTACATGGTCATGGTGGTGATTTCCTCGATTGGGCTCATGGTTGGGGGGATCGGGGTCATGAACATCATGCTCGTCTCCGTGACCGAGCGGACGCGAGAGATCGGGGTCCGGAAGGCGCTCGGAGCCCGGCAGCGTGACGTCCTCTGGCAGTTCCTCGTGGAGGCGATGACCTTGACCGGCGCGGGCGGGGTGGTCGGCGTGCTCGTGGGCCTCGGCGCCGGGAAGCTGATCGACGTTCTCACCCCGCTGAGCTTCGCGGTGCCGCTCTGGGGCATCGTGCTCGCGTTCGGCTCCTCGACGGCCATCGGGCTCTTCTTTGGGCTCTACCCGGCCGTGAAGGCGGCGCGCCTCGACCCGGTCGACTCCCTCCGCTACGAGTAAGGGCGGACGGCCCGAGCAAGCCCCCGGCCTCGGTATGGTAGACTCGGCGGGTTACCGCGAGTTCGGCGGAACCTCCAAACCTCCCCTTTCCCGAAAGGCCGCCGTGGATTGGATCCGCGTGCGCGGAGCGCGCGAGCACAACCTCAAGAACCTGAGCCTCGACATCCCGAGGAACGCGCTGGTCGTTCTCACGGGCGTCTCGGGCTCGGGAAAATCGTCGCTCGCGTTCGACACGCTCTACGCGGAGGGCCAGCGCCGCTACGTCGAGTCGCTCTCCGCGTACGCCCGGCAGTTCCTGGGGCAGATGGAGAAGCCCGATGTGGATCAGATCGAGGGTCTCTCGCCCGCGATCTCGATCGAGCAGCGGACCGCGGGCAGCAATCCGCGGTCCACGGTGGCGACCGTCACCGAGATCTACGACTACCTCCGGCTCCTGTTTGCCCGCATCGGGGTGCAGCATTGCGTGAACTGCGGCCGGCCGATCCGGAGCCAGACCGTGCAGGAGATGGTCGACGCGCTCCTCGCGACGCGCGCCGGCCAGCGCCTGCAGATCCTCGCGCCGGTGGTGCGCGGACGGAAGGGCGAGTACCGGAAGGAGTGGGCCCAGTGGCGGAAGCTGGGCTTCGTACGCGCCCGCGTCGACGGCGAATGGAAGGAGCTCGAGGAGGAGCTGGCGCTCGACAAGAAGCGGAAGCACTCGATCGAGATCCAGGTCGACCGCCTGGCGGCCGAGCCGGCGCGCCGGAGCAGGATCCACGAGTCGCTGGAGACCGCGACGCGCCTCGCCGAAGGGATGGCGCTCGTCGTGCACGCCGACGGAAGCGAGGAGACGCTCTCCGCGAGCGCCGTCTGCGCCGTGTGTGGGATTTCCTACGAGCCGCTCCAGCCGCGGTCGTTCTCGTTCAACAGCCCGTACGGCGCGTGCAAGGCGTGCGACGGCCTGGGGACCACGCTGGAGATCGATCCGGACCTCGTGATTCCCGACCGCTCGAAGTCGCTTCGCGAGGGGGCGGTCGTCTGGTGGGGGGATCCGGAGGGGACCTGGACCAAGGGCCTGCTCCAGGCGTTCGCGAAGCGCCTGGGCATTTCGTTCGACACCCCGTTCGCCAAGCTCCCCGCGGCGGCGCAGCGCGCGATCCTGCACGGGCTGGGCGACGAGAAGCTTCAGTACCGCTTCCGGCTCAAGAGCGGCAAGGTCTGGAAGCACCAGGGAAAATTCCACGGCGTGATCCCGGAGATGATGCGTCGATACCGCGAGACCAAATCCGACTCCATCCGTGCGCAGATCGAGGCATCGATGACCAAGCGGCCGTGTCCCACCTGCGGCGGGGCGAGGCTTCGTCCCGAGTCGCTCGCGGTCCGGATCGGCTCCGAGAACATCGCGGATTGGGCCGGCCAGCCGGTCGACCGGGCGCTCGCGACGATGCAGGGCCTCTCGCTCGGGCCGCGCGAAGCGTCGATCGCCGCGCCGATCCTAAAGGAGCTGAAGGCGCGCCTCCAGTTTCTCCTCGACGTGGGCGTCGGCTACTTGACCCTCGATCGGACCGCGTCGACGCTCTCGGGGGGCGAGGCGCAGCGGATCCGCCTGGCGACCCAGATCGGATCGAGGCTCACCGGGGTCCTCTACATCCTCGACGAGCCGAGCATCGGCCTCCATCCGCGCGACAACCAGAAGCTCTTGAGCACGCTCGTCACCCTCCGCGATCTCGGGAATTCCGTCCTCGTGGTCGAGCACGACCGCGAGACGATGGAAGCGGCGGACCACATCGTCGACCTGGGCCCGGGCGCGGGCCGGCGGGGCGGTTACCTCGTGGCGGAGGGCACCCTCGATACGATCCGAGAGTCGCCCGATTCGCTCACCGGCCGGTACCTCTCGGGCGCGAGCGAGATCGCCGTGCCCCAGACCCGGCGCTCCGGAAGCGGGGGGCGCCTCGAGGTGATCGGGGGGCGCCACAACAATCTCAAGGCGATCCACGCCCGATTCCCGCTCGGGACCTTCGTCTGCGTGACGGGGGTCTCCGGCTCGGGGAAGAGCACGCTCGTGAACGACATCCTCTCCCGCGCGCTCGCGAAGCGGCTCCACCAGGCGAAGGAGGCGCCGGGGCGGCACGACCGGATCGTGGGCCTGGACCAGATCGACAAGGTGGTCGCGATCGACCAGTCCCCGATCGGACGGACGCCGCGCTCGAATCCGGCCACCTACACCGGCGTCTTCGGCCTGATCCGCGACCTGTTCGCCCAGGTTCCGGAGGCGAAAGTGCGCGGCTACTCGGCGGGACGGTTCAGCTTCAACGTGAAGGGAGGACGCTGCGAGGCCTGCGCGGGTGACGGCCTCACGAAAATCGAGATGCACTTCCTTCCGGACGTCTACGTCACCTGCGACGTGTGCCGCGGCAAGAGGTACAACCGCGAGACGCTCGAGGTGGTGTACAAGGGGAAGTCGATCGCCGACGTGCTCGAGATGACCGTCGATGACGCGCTCGAGCTGCTCGGGCCGATCCCCGCGATCCGTCGGAAGCTCGAGACGCTCCAGGGCGTGGGGCTCGGCTACATCCACCTGGGCCAGCCCGCGACGACGCTCTCGGGCGGGGAGGCGCAGCGGGTCAAGCTCGCGACCGAACTCTCACGGGTGGAGACGGGACGGACCCTCTACATCCTCGATGAGCCGACCACGGGCCTCCATTTCGAGGACGTGCGGATGCTCCTCGAGGTGCTCGACCGCCTGACCGAGAAGGGGAACACGGTCATCGTCATCGAGCACAACCTCGACGTGATCAAGCGCGCGGACTGGATCCTGGACCTGGGTCCCGAAGGGGGAGAGGCCGGCGGGCGGATCGTCGCCGAAGGCACCCCGGAGACGGTCGCGGCCGTGTCCGATTCGTTCACCGGCGAAGCCCTTCGCCCGCTGCTTCGACCGGCACGCGCGCGCCGCCGCGCCGCCGAGGCGGCGGTTTGAAATCCGCCGCGATTGTGATAGGGTAATCCCCGCCTTTCACGCCGCAACTGTCCCAATGGAAAGAGGATGCTCGAAACCACGACCGCTCCGAAGCGGACCCCGTTCCATCCCCGTCACGTGGCCCTTGGCGCGAAGATGGTGCCCTTCGCGGGGCACGAGATGCCGATCCAGTACGAGGGGATCTTGACCGAGCACCGGACCGTCCGGTCCGGCGTTGGGGTGTTCGACGTCTCGCACATGGGCGAGATCCGGCTCCAGGGTCCCGGCGCGGCCGCCTACGCGAACCGCCTCGTCACGAACGAGGTGGGGACGCTTCCGGATGGAAAGGTCGTCTACACACCGATGTG
>Ga0137409_10006384_pt1 | contig 12245 bp, 9 predicted proteins | sample CZODoug1_16funga_FD_122059 | JGI IMG/M metagenome (GOLD analysis project Ga0137409, IMG submission 122059) | Vadose zone soil fungal communities from Angelo Coast Range Reserve, California, USA - CZODoug1_16fungal (Hybrid Assembly) | ecosystem: Environmental > Terrestrial > Soil > Vadose zone... | reverse complement strand
CTCAGGCTCGGGCCTCGAAGGAATTTGCACCGCGGCACTCGTCCTCGCCGACGCCCTGACCTCCGGTTGATTACACACTGGCTCGAGCCTCTTGCACTGCCTTTGCCTCAGCATTTCACGTATTGTATATTGTCTGCCGACACACGACTATGTACATCACCATCGACGAATCTGACCGCCGCCCGGTCTATCGACAAGTCGCAGATGAGATTAAAGGCTTGATTGCCCGGGGTGAATTGCGCGAGGGGATGGCCTTGCCGCCAGTGCGCCAGGTCGCCGCCGATCTTGGCGTCAATCTAAATACAATCGCGGCTGCGTACCGGGAACTTCAGAAGGAAGGACTCCTTAAGGTGCGTCACGGTTCCGGCGCGTTGGTCTCGGCTCGCAGGGTTGCGCAACAGAACGATGCGGAACTGCGGAAGGGCCTGCGGGCGAGTCTGGCTCATTTGGTTTTGGCAGGCCTGCCGCGCGCGGAGATTGTTGAGATCGTCAACGAAGAGATCCGCCAGCTATTCAAGCCTTAGTGCTGGTCACGGATCTTAAGGGGAATCGATCTTGCCTACTCGGCGCCCGCCGCCGTCCGGATCACGCGGGCCGGCATTTGAAGGAAGAGGCATTACTGTTGGGACGCTGATCGGATTTCGGGTAGCGCCACCGCCGGACCCACTCGGATAACCGCCGAATGAACCGCCGGAAGACGGCGGGTTTCTGACAATCACGGGCTGATTGCTCGTTCCGCCGCCGGGATAGTACCCGAACGGGTTAAGGTACTGTCCGTAAAACGAACCATAAGGCGAAGACCAACCGTAACGGAAAGGCAGGAACGTATAACAACTCATGAACGGATTGAAGGTCCAGAGTCCCCAACGTCTTCCCGAAAACTCTGCTGACCAACCCGCGGATTCCAGGTAACCAGTGAGCGTACGTGCCGAAAGCCTGTCATTGGCTCGAGCGAGGGCCTTACCACGTTCTCTGCTCCAATTCTCGAACAGATCCCGATCGGATTTCTCCAGTTTTGCCACAAACGCCGCGCTGCCGGTAAGTGTAACTTTCTTACCGCTCTTGATTAATTGACTTGGATCGTTTGCCGGAAATGCGCGCCCTTTTTGCACTAACAACTCAGTCGACCCGGGGAGCGCGTTAATACGATAGATGCCTCTGCGCACAATCATCATTCGCTGCTGATCGGTGACGACGCCTATTAGCAGTTGAGTATCGTCAGCTCCGGTAGCTTCAATGATGGCACTTCCGCGATTTAGTCTAACGAGCAAATTATCCAGGGAAGTGTCCGCCAGCACCAGTTCGCTGTTTTCACCAAGACGAAGATAAGAGCCCGGGTTCAGTAAGACTTCAACCAGACTGTCTGTGCCGGTTGTCACCAAATCGCCCGCCACCAAATCGTCCCGGTTACTCAGCAGTTGCGGAGCCTGACCTGTCCTCTTAACCATCACGCGGCCAACAATAGCGTTCACACCGCCAGCCTTGGCCGAGATGCCAAACTTCTCGCGATTTTGTGCGGAGCCGATTGAGAACAAGGCTGCGACGATCGCGGCCACAGCGCTGATGCGGATTGCCAGCCGTGCGCATTTCATACTGAAACTCTCCTTTGAAACGACCAGGAACGGGAAGGTGAGTTGATTATACGCCTGCCGACTACCATGTCCAGCCGATTTTGCCGGTTGGGTGCGATGTGGCGAGCCGCAATCTGCGCTAAAGGGTCGGATCATTTTTTGACGCTTGCTGTCCCGCGTTAACGTGGACGGCATTGTCGGAAGAATCAAGGTAAAAATGGCGACTACCGGTGGTTGGTTGTGATTCAGTGATTTGGGGATCCGCATTGACCGTGAAATCGGAATCCGTGGCTTTCATGGTAAAGCGGTAACCTCTCAGATTCGGCGCTTCGCCGCTGAACCTTTGATCCAGAAAGCCTGCCTGCACCAGAGCGTCAAATTTTCCATAGCTCCCACTGGCGGCTTTCAACTGACCCTGGGCTGTCGCGATCGTGCGTAAGGCTTGAATTGCCGAAGCTTCGTCCGCGGCGCCCACTGCTTTCGGATAAACACCCGGACCGCCCCTGGAGTTTCCGGAAGAGCACGAAGCCAAAAACATCACAATGACGATCAGGAGTGCAACGAGACCAGTGAACCCGGGCCCTGCACATGAAGACGCGCTGGTGATGTTTCTCAAATCCCTTCGATGGCGTTCTGAACTCAATCTTACGCTCACTTTCTTATCGCCCGGTCTTGACACCGTAATAGCCGTGCCTGGCGCGCACACCCAGTTCGGAATGACCGATCAACTTCACCGTAACTGTTCGCCACGATCCGTCGGCTACTCGATTGAGCGGACGGTAGCCGATACTATACACCGTGCCGAGGTCCCGTATTACTTGTTCGTAGACTCCTTCCAGGTCTTTTACTTTGCGCGCCTGGTAGACCGGACTCCCACTCTCCGCAGCCAACAGCGCGAGTTGCTGCCGCGCCAGCACATAAGCACTTTTCGGAGTGTTGTGTAGGTTTGCCTCTTTCTCAGTATCCAGATAAATGGGCAGCACGATCGTATCGGTGCTGCGCACGATCTGTATTAACTCGTCAAAGGTGGTTAGTGATCCATCGCCAAAGACGTCAGGCAGGGCGTTGTCCACGCCGTCGGTCATCACCACCACGGCGCTGCGGCGCTTTTCCGCGCGCGATTTTGACAACACGTGTTCCACCACAAATCTGAGCGCGTCCCAAAAGTTGGTGCCGCCAGTTGGTTTTTCTATATCATCGATGCTCTTCCTGAGGGCCTTGTGATCAGAAGTCAGGTTAGCCACCACCTCAATATCCGCGGTGAAGGTGAAAATCGCGATCCGATCGGCTGGCCGGGCGGCGTCGACAAAACGTTTAGCGGATTTGCGAATCAGACCAATTTTGTCAGCGGTAGAACCGGACAGATCCAGCAACAAGACAAGATCGAAAGGGGTTTCGGCGGAAGCGAAGAACGAAATCTCCTGCGGCTCTCCATTCTCGAACACGGCGAAATCTTTTTGCTGCAGCGCCGCGGTAGGCTGAGAGCGGTCGTGATTAAAAACGCTTACATTAAGATTCACCAGGTCGGTGTCGATGCGCAGGGTCTCAACGGATTCCGGCGTCTGGCCGCTGGCAGTGAGCAGTGAGCAGTGAGCAGTGAGCAGAAAAATTGAGGCGACCAGGAAATGGCGAAGAGAGAAACAGCTCCCGAAGAACATAGGAGATAAGTTCATTAGTCTGATGATACGCGGCTCACGATTCGATCTTCGAGGCCGAAAAGGAACAGGATTAAGTAGCAGCTTAACGCTTACTTCGCATAATATCCCCGCTTGCCGCGCGCAACCGCACCTGGACGATCGACATTTACGCGGATCGTGCGCCACGAGCCGTCGCGCACCTTATTTGTCGGCCGGTAAGACAAGGTGTAGACGGTGCCGAGATCGGCGACTACGCGCTCGTACGCGCCAGCCAGGTCCTCCAGCGCTTTGCATTCATAGAAGGCGCCCCCACCTTCATCGGCCAGTTCTTTCATGTCATCGTGCGCGTCGTCAAAGGTTTCTTGTTGAATATCATTTATGCTCAACGGGATGTAACTCTGAGTCTTTACCCAAACCGAATACACGACGCCATCAAATTCTTTCACCCGCCGGAGCAGGTCGTCGTATGACAACGTCGAGCCCTCGCCGGTCACGTTCGGCATCACGCTGTCCAAGCCATCGCTCATAATCACGATCGCATTGCGGCGAGAGTCCTTCGCTTCGCGAAAGACTTCATCCATCGCAAAGGCCAGCGAGTCGTAGAGTTTGGTACTGCCCTCGGGTTTTTCGATCGCGTTTATGCGTTGGCGCAAAGCTGCGTGATCGTTCGTTAGAGGTGAAACGACCACCTGACTGCCGGCGAAAGTGATCACAGCGATTCGGTCAAAGGGACGAGCGGCCTCGACAAAATGCATCGCCGCGCCTTTGATCAACTCGACCACCTTCGCGGTTGAGCCGGATAAATCGATCAGCAGAACCAGATTGAAAGGCGCGGATGCCGATTCGAAATGGGCAATCTGCTGCGCTACATTGTCTTCGTATAAACGAAAGTTGTCTTTGGTCAAATCGTTCACGCCCCGATTGGTCCCGCGATCCACGACGCTGACATTGACGCTGACCAACTCTGTGTCCACCCGGATCACATCGCCTTCCGAAATTTCTTCCGGTCCAGTGGAAACCGGAGCCGGAGTTCCGGCAGCGGTGGGGTTCTTCGCTGGGCCGGTAAGCTCCGGGCGCTGCGCGGGCCTTGGCATTTCCCCGGGCGCGTTCGTCTCGCGCCGTTCGACCGGCGTCGGAGAAGTTTGCCCAGTCGTGACAACGCGCGAGGTTTCTTCACGCGCACCAGCCAGCGTAATGTTGCCGGCCTGCGAATAAAGACGAACGCTCTTGCCGCCGCGGCCCAGTCTTCCCCGTAACTGTGGCCGGCTGGTCTGGTTCACAGCGACGGACGAAAAAGAGGAAGAGATATTTCCGGTCCGGGACTCGGCAACAATGTCTGCGCCGGCGTTATTGGGAAGCTCGAGCCGGATCTCACCAGAGATCGTTTGAATCAAAAGCGCCGCCGGCGCTCCCCTCACTTCAACTGAACCCGCACCGGTAACAATTGCCGCGTGCGCGCGCGCCGGAATCCGCAGTTCCAGGTTTATCTTTTGCGCGCCCACCGGGCCACGGGCAACCCGCAGTGAAAGCAGGGTATTTGAGCGTTGAATCACGGCCGGCGATCGGCTGGGCTCTCCACTGTCGGTAATAGCCGAAACCGATACGTAATTCTGATCCCAAAGCTCGGCGATCACTCCGCCACGAAGATTCTCAACTCGCAGGTTGCCGTTGGTGGGAAGCTCGAGGCGGAGATCCTGACTGGCCTGAAAAGCGGGTGTCGAACCTGGCGCGGGTCCCTGGGCAGCGAGGACCGCACAAATCAGCGCCACCATGCCGACGGTTCTTTTGACGGGAGAGAGAGAGCGTTCGCTTGATACTGCCAGGAACATTTTAGTTCTCGCCTACCGTTCGATCATATCCAGTATCGAGTCGGGTTTTGCCGGAGGGATTGGTTCGTCCTTGACCGCGCTGCCGCCGCCCAACTCTCCCAGCCGCAGAAGCAGATTGCCCGAGTTCGATGCATAAGCCAATCCGTCCTCTTTACTCACGACGCCGTTGCGAACCAGCTTTTCGATTTCACCGTCGAACGTCTGCATGCCTTCGGTCTCTCCCTGCTCCATCGCATCCATCAGCGACTTTCCTTCCGACTCCCCGCGTTCGATGTACTCCTTGGTGCGCGAAGTTGCTTTCAGAACCTCGATGGCGGCCACTCGACCTAAGCCATTGGCGCGCGGCAACAGCCGCTGCGAGACAATAAACCGAAAAGACTGAGACAGGCGCAAGCGAATCGACTTCTCTTCGTTTTTGGGAAACACGCCGATGATGCGTTCGACCGACTTGGCTGCGTCGATGGTGTGCAGCGTTGAGAGCACCAGGTGTCCGGTCTCAGCAGCTTCCAGGGCCACTTCCATTGTCTCGCGGTCGCGCATCTCACCCACCAGGATCACTTTCGGAGCCTGTCGTAAGGCGGCCCGTAGAGCCAGGGCAAAGTTGGGCGTGTCCGAGTGCAGCTCGCGCTGATGAATGGTCGAGTTCTTGTGCTGGTGCAGGAATTCGATCGGGTCTTCGATGGTGACGATGTGATAGAACTTGGTCTCGTTAATCAGATCGATGATAGCGGCCAGGGTTGAGCTCTTACCACTGCCGGTCGGTCCGGTCACTAGAACGATGCCGTTCTTGAGTTCAACTATTTCGCGCAATTGTTGGGGCAAATCAAAATCCTCGAAACGTGGCGAGCGTGCAGGAATGACGCGCATGATAATCGCGTGCGTTCCTCGCTGCTTGAAGATATTCACGCGAAAGCGGCACAGCCCTGGCACGCTGAACGAAAGATCGGCCGAGCCAAACTTATCCAGGCTCTCGGTCGCGCTGTCGTTGTCGCCGATAATCAGCTTCGCGATCCCAAAAGTCTGCGCCGGAGTAAGCTTGTCCACCCCGGCTATGGGGACTGGTTGCAGCTTGCCCACGAGTTCGATTTGCGGCGGACGCCCAGGTGAAAAGATCAAATCGCTGACCTTGTCAGACACTCCCAACATCTGCTGGAGAATTTTAGCCAGGTTCAGCGGCGCCGGAGCAGCAGGTGGTTCTTGAATGGGTGGTTCTTGAATAGCAGTCATTTGATCTTGGTTAACCAACCCGCGGGGGGTGGTATTGACCTCATTCCCAGGTTAGTTAAGTGGCACTGACCCGATTTCTCAAAGCGCTTTGACAATAAAGAAAGTCGCGTCATCGGTAACTCCGAGGCCTTCAGTCCAATCGATTACTTCGCGGTGAATAAAATCGATCAACTCGCGCGCGCTCAAATGCCGGCCCCGTCGCGCCGCATCGACCAGGCGATCGAGCCCATACTCCTCGCCGGCCGGATTCATCGCTTCTGTGACGCCATCGGTGTAAAGGACCAGCATCTGGCCCGATTCGATCGTCGCGTAATATTCGTAGTAACGCGAGTCGCGAAACATCCCGAGCGGCACTCCGCCGCGTTTTTCGAAGTGCGCCTGGCCTTCGACATCAAGCAAGAACGGTGGGTTATGACCGGCGTTTGAGTAAGCCAGCGTGCGATTGGTCGCGTCCAGAATTCCGTAGAAGGCGGTCACAAACTGGTTTCGTTCAATTGATTCCCACAGCAGATAGTTCACTTTCGACATCGAGACATGCGGCGCATATCCAATGTGCGAAGCCGCGCGCAGGCTGGCGCGCAGAAAAGCCATTAGCAGAGCAGCCGGCACGCCCTTGCCCGAAACGTCCGCGATCACGATCCCGATCTGATCGTCAAAGAGGCGCACCCAATCATAGTAATCGCCCGAGACTTCCTCGGTGGGAAAATTGTAGGCGCTGATATCAAAGCCCTCGAGCTGCGGATCTCTCGGGGGCAATAGTTGAAGCTGTACCTGACGGGCGATTTCCAGTTGAGTCTGGAGGCGCTGCTTCTCGATCAACTGCTCGTGCAGCATCACCTTTTCGATAATGATGGCGACTTGCGAGGAGAGCAGATTCAGGATTTCCAGATCGTCATTCGCATAGGCATTCAGCTCGTCGCTCTCCAGATCGAACACGCCGATGACTTCGTCGTTGGAAATTATCGGCGCCACCATCTCTGATCGAGTGCGAGCGCGGGCGTTGACGTAGCGCGGCTCGTTACGAACGTCGGGCGAGATGAACGGCTTGCCGCTCAAGGCGACGTGGCCGACCAGGCCCTCGCCCATCTTCAAACTCAATTCCTGCAAATCGGCGATGTCGTAACCGCGCACCGCCTGGGTATGAAAGACGCAGGTTTCGTCCACGCCGCCTTCCCATTCAGGAAACGGCCGCGAACACTTCACTAGATAGATTCCGGCGGCGTCATAGGGTATCAGCGAATCGAGCGTGTCCATCACGAGGCCGAGCACCTCGTCCAGGTCGAGCGAACGACTAATCGTTTTAGTGATGTCCAGAAGCATGCGCAGCTTGTCCACGATGGACAAACCGGCGGCGGCTGGTTGAATTGTTTCCGGCATAAGAACAAAAGATAACCGAATGTCAGGATCCGGTTCCGACTTTCAATTATACGTGTTCAGTGCGTGTCGCAGAAGCGCGTTTGTATTCGGCCCAAAGATGGGTGACTTTGATTCGGTATTCGGCGAGCTGCCGGCTGACGCGAAAGAGCCGGGCAATTTCATCCGCGCTACGGCCAGAAAGCACCAAACGGCGCAGCGCAGCGTAAGGCACCAGCGCGGCCGCACCGACAGCGTAGGCGGCCTCTTCGTCCGCTTGATTGTAATCGCGCGCCAGCATTCGGCTGGTCGGCTTCTTTGTTGGTTGCGATGATTGCTGCGGCTCCCCTCTCCTCTGGGAGAGGGATTGGGGGTGAGGGTCTGATGCGGCGATAGAAGCCCTTCCCGTGGATCTTCTCCTCAGAGAGGAGGAGGAAATCGGCTCAGTGATTATCGCCAGACGGTTTGGCTTGTGACCCAGAAAAACGTGGGCGACTTCCTCCATCAACGTGGCCCGATTTCTTTGACTGCCGTGTAACGGGTTCAGAATTACTACGCGCCAGCCGTTAGGCAGTGGCTGCGAACAGGCGCCGCCTGACCAATCGTCAGCGGCCGCGCCCAGTAAATGCGCGCGCGATTCAGCCGACAGTTCCTTTACCGCATCGAAATCAACCACCATAAGTTTTGCGAATTTCGCCAACGCAAACGGATCGAGTGGTTGATCGCCGGCAACGCCCGCGAAATCACGCAAGCCCAACGCGCGCAACTCAAATTGTTTTCGCTTTTCCGTGGGAGGCAAAAAAAGATTCTTCACCGGTCCATCCTAACTCTGTGCTCTCCGTGCCTCCGTGGTGATGCGCTCTGTTTCGTGACTACTCACCACGGAGACACAGAGGACACTGAGATTAGCCTCGTTTTCGTCCCGGCGTTTGGCTGAACTGCTTATAAGCGACCCGGAATAGCTCCGACAAGGCCTTCGCTGTTTCCGTAGTCAGATGCCGATCAGCGCGCAGGTGTGCTTCGACGATTTCCGGGGTCGATTCGTGCGGATAGTAAACCACCGGCTTTGGATCGGACGGACTGCGTTGGCCGTGATGCATGACCCGCTCGATCGGCATGTCCAGCCAGGAAGCCAGCCGCGCAATGTTGTCGGCGTCAGGCTTGCCGGTCCCGTTTTCGATTCGCGACAAGGTCGAGGCGGACACGCCAGTCTGTTCAGCTACGTCACGCAAGCTCAAGCCCTGCTGCTCACGCCGGCGTCGCACCGCCCCACCCAGCTCAGAGGTATTGACTCCTGTTTTCTTTGCCATGCCGGCAAGCTTACCACCCTTCAGTTTTAGCTGCAAGACTATGTTTTATCGTCGCAACACGTAGCGCAAGCCGCCAACTTGCGCCACAAAAAAAGAGGCGGGACAAGTCCCGCCTCTAAACCAGTTTGAATTTGGGAAGCGTCAAGGCTGCGTCATGCGCGCCCGCATGGCGGCCATCGCCAAATCTCGCGCGCGCGGGACGACTTCGATGGCTTTGGCGACCTGAGGATCTGCCTTAGTCACCACCTGCACCGCGGTTACACTGCCGTAAGCCGCCGTCGCCAGACTTGTCCGTAACTGCGTTTCAATATAAGTGCGATTGCGATCGAGAACCGGAGCCAAAGACTTCCAGTTAGCATCACCGGCTACGTAATCCTTGAACGCTTTGTAAACCGCTTCGCTGATGGGAAAGTCAGTGGGTTCCAGGTCATGGCCAAACTCGATGGCCCGATCGACCTTGTACTTCTCCAGCCCCGCAACGTGACCGGTAACTACTTCACGCGCAAAGAAGAACAGCGGATTGCGCAGCCGCAGTTGCGTCGAAGTAAGGTTGTCCTGCTTGACCATTTCATCCGGCGTGATGCCGCCCCCGCCGAATACCGGACGGCCGGTGTCGGTGCGGCTGGCGGGCCCATTTGGTTTGTTCTCGTTGCTGGGGTTGCGCAGGGTGCCGCCACGATAGATATAGTTATAGAAACCGCCATCCGAATAATCGCGTTGAATCAGACGTCCCGAAGGCGTGTAGTACTTCGCCGAGGTGAGCGTCAGGCCCGCGCCATATTCCAACGGAATGATGCTTTGGACCAGACCTTTGCCAAAACTGGTCTGCCCCACGATTAGGGCCCGGTCGTGATCCTGCATCGCCCCGGCGACGATTTCCGAAGCCGAAGCTGTGTATTCATTTACCAGGATCACCAGCGGTGTCCGGTCGGGATCGGGGTTGCGCGATTTGTATTCGTGATCGTTTGCGCCATTGCGGCCCTTCTGAGTGAGAATCGGTTGGCCGGCGGGTAGGAAAGTTTCGGCGACGTGGATGGCCTGCTCGAGAAATCCGCCCGGATTGTTACGCAAATCGAGCACCAGCGAGTTCATCCCCCGTCCATGCAAAAACTCCAACGCCGATTGCAGGCCGTCAGCCGTGTCATAGTTGAATCCGCGCGTCATGTCGATGTAGCCGACGCCGGGACGAATCATGTAAGCGTCGGGCACCGAAGGCTGGGGCACCGCGTCGCGAGTGATTTCCACCACCTCGGACTTGCCGGTATTGGCGCGGGTGAGGCTCAATTTCACTTGCGTGCCGCGCGGTCCACGAATCTTGTCGCGCACTTCGGCAGAGGACTTCGCGTGCATGGAAATGCCGTCAACCGCCTCAATGCGATCGCCAAAGCGCAATCCCGCGCGTGCGGCCGGCGAACCCTGGAAGGTGGCCGCGATATAAGTGTCAACGGCCTCGCCGACTGAATAGTTCTGGATCGAAGCGCCAATGCCAAAGTATTCGCTGCGCTGATCGGTCTTCATCTCGTCGAACTCTTCCTTGTCGAAATAGTTCGAGTGCGGATCGAGCGTGCGCAGCATGCCGATTATCGAAGATTTGAAGACGTTGTTGAAATCCAGCTTGTTGCCGTCGATATAGCGCTCCTGAATAATGCTCAGCGCTTCGTTGAAATCCTGCTGGACGGCAACCGTGGCGTTACTGGGCGTGTGCACGCGTGGCCGGCGACCGGTGGTCGGCGGCGCCCCGGTCTTGCCGGTCGAGCTGGCGCCGTTGTTTGATTGATCGCGCTTCTGTTGAGCCAGAACAAAAGCCGGGAGAGACAGAGCCAGAATCATCAGCGCCATCAGCGCCACCGAGAATTTCTGCTTCACAGAGAACCTCATTAGTTGTTGAAGTTGAAAACCCGAAAGGACAATGTTTCAAAAAGCCGGGGAGCCATCACCGCCGCTGCGACCGAAAACCGTCCCGGCAATCTTAACGGATGCGGGAAAAGTGAGCAAGGTTGCGTTGAGGGGAACGCAATCTGGGACCTAAAGGCATCCGGTTCAATGTGAGGACAGTTGCGGAGCCGTCGGCGGCCTTGTCGGCGCCAGCTCCTACTTGCATCCCCGGATTTTGCAGAAAATTAATTCCTTGAACCTCGAAAGCGCGCAACTTTCGGTACGACTACCGAAAGGCACAAAACGGCAAAACCAATTCCCGAGAGCCATATTCCAAGTCGATCCAGCCACGTACGCTGATAGCTAATAGTGTTTGATCGCTCAAGAAAAGTGAGCATGTAGAAAGGTGTTGCGGCGTAGACGCTTCCGCCATCGCTTCTGCGCCAATTTGGATGGAATGTCGTGGCGATGAGCACTGGTACGTCATTGGAGTTCGTTTTATTAACTAGGCGTATGACGTTCTGACTAGTCTCGCCCTCGATGTCAGCAGGTCCCGCTCCGGTCGCGATTTTATTTCGTTCGAGGATACCGCGAATGCTCTTCCACTGCTGGCGGATTGAACTTGACCCGTAGTGATACGTCGGCTTTAGAGCTTCGATAATCTCGCCTGGCTGCTCCGGACGACGCTCCACAATCTCGAGCAAGGGGAGTTCACCGCGCGCTGCTTCGATGCGACGGAAAAGAGAGCTGTCGCTTGAAAGGCAAATCAAGGCTCGTGTCTTTGCAAACTCGCGCAGCCGTTGGAAAGCAATTTCCTCATTGTTGTAGTCGTAGCTATCGAGAATCAACGCCCCGAATCTATGCAAGTCCGCCAGACTGTCGATTTTTGCTTCAGGAGATCTCGCAAGCAACACATCAAACCAGTTATCAGCAAACTGCTCCTCAGCCAGGCGGATGAAGCTCGTTTCGTTGCGACGTCGGGCCTTTACTGTGAAGGCGCTTAATACCAGGGCGGGTCTGTAAGGCAAGACTTGAATCCTGGGAGCCGGCGGGCCTGGCAGCTCAAACACTGCCCACCAACCAATGTCATGCCTGAATGCCGAAGTGATCTCTTTGCTCACGCGCTCTTTCATCGCCGGAGTGCGAATCATCAGATACTTCACACCCAGAAACTGCGCACGTTTGATCTGTTCCGATAGCGGCTGTGCGGCGAAGTCGAGGTCATCGGCCAGCACTGAGCTGACACCAAAACTATCGGGATAGTTTGAAAAGGCGTTTACGAGTGGAAGAGTGAAAAGCGCATTCGGTGAAGCCTCGTGAAAGACCCCGCTGATGGTTTCATTTCCCTGCGAGCCGAGATAAGAGTTGATCGCGCGCGCGTCAAAGCTCGCTTCCGTCCACGCGGCGCCTAACTTTGGATTGATCACTTCGACGAGATAACGC
>Ga0137409_10006382_pt1 | contig 12247 bp, 7 predicted proteins | sample CZODoug1_16funga_FD_122059 | JGI IMG/M metagenome (GOLD analysis project Ga0137409, IMG submission 122059) | Vadose zone soil fungal communities from Angelo Coast Range Reserve, California, USA - CZODoug1_16fungal (Hybrid Assembly) | ecosystem: Environmental > Terrestrial > Soil > Vadose zone... | reverse complement strand
GGCGGCGAAGTCGTTTTCAATACCAGCCTCACCGGTTACCAGGAAGTTTTCACCGACCCCAGTTATGCCGGGCAGATCGTCTGTTTGACCTATCCGCACATCGGAAACGTCGGCGCGAACGTCGAAGATGAGGAATCCTCGCGGCCCTACATCGAATCGCTCATCGTGCGGGAATTCTCGCAGGTTTCTTCAAACTGGAGGTCGGCGGAGACGGCGCAGTTGTATATGAACCGTCACAAGATTCCCGTGATCTGGGACATCGATACGCGGGCGCTGGTGCGCCACATTCGAAGCGTCGGCGCGCTGCGCGGCATGGTATCGACGGACGGGACACCCGCGGAGCAATTGATTTTCGAAGCCAAGCAATTGCCCATCATGACGGGGCAGGAACTCGCCAGCCGCGTCACGTGCGGGAAACCGTACGGGTGGGATAAAGGATCCGTCGAGGTCGCGATTTCGCCCTGGTCCGAGCAAATGGGCGAATCGGATGCGCAAGCGGAGACGCGGAAACATCGCGTGGTGGCTTACGACTACGGAATTAAGCAGAACATTTTGCGGCTGCTCGTGGACCACCACTGCGAAGTGTACGTCGTCCCGGCGCAAACCTCCGCCGAGGACGTTCTGGGGATGAAGCCGGACGGAGTCTTTCTTTCGAACGGGCCGGGCGATCCGGAGCCGGTCACCTACGCAGTGGAGAACATTCAAAAGCTCATCGGCCACGTGCCGGTCTTCGGCATTTGCCTGGGGCATCAGTTGTGCGGCCTGGCGCTGGGCGGAAAAACCTTCAAGCTGAAATTCGGGCACCACGGTTCGAATCATCCGGTAAAAAATCTGCTGACGGAACAGGTGGAAATTACCGCGCAGAATCACGGGTTTTGCGTCGATCCGGAATCGCTGCCGTCGAGCAAAGTCGAAATCACGCACATCAATTTAAACGACGAAACGAACGAGGGCATGCGCCACAAGTCGCTGCCGCTCTTCAGCGTGCAGTATCACCCGGAAGCGTCGCCCGGTCCGCACGATTCGCACTATCTGTTCACTCAGTTCACCGACATGATGAAGGAATTCGAGCAGCCGGGCAGTTCCCGGCACTGAAAAAAGGTCTCACGGGAGATTATGCCGAAGCGGAAAGACATCAAGAAGATTCTGATTATCGGGTCGGGGCCGATCGTCATTGGCCAGGCTTGCGAGTTCGATTACTCCGGCGCACAGGCATGCAAGGCGCTGCGCGCGGAAGGGTACCAGGTCGTCCTGGTCAATTCGAATCCCGCGACCATCATGACCGACCCGGAACTCGCGCATCGGACCTACATCGAGCCGCTGACCAAGGAATATCTCGAGGAAATTATCTCGCGGGAAAAACCGAATGCGCTTTTGCCGACGGTCGGCGGACAGACGGCGTTGAATCTGGCCGTCGAGCTCTCCGAAAGCGGCATCCTCGAAAAATACAAAGTGGAGATGATCGGCGCCTCGCTGCGCGCCATCAAAGTAGCGGAAGACCGTCTGTGGTTCAAGGATGCCTGCCGCAAGATTGGTCTGGAAGTTCCGGCGTCCGCGCTGGTGAACAACGCGAAGGACGCATTGCGGCTCTGCGATCAACTGGGATTTCCGCTGGTGATTCGGCCGTCGTTCACGCTGGGTGGCACGGGCGGCTCGATCGCCTACAACAAGGAAGAGTTTGGCGAAGCCATCGCCCACGCGCTGGACATGAGTCCCGTGCATGAAGCGCTGGTGGAAGAATCCGTGCTCGGCTGGAAGGAATACGAACTCGAAGTGATGCGCGATTTCCGCGACAACTTTGTGGTGATCTGCACCATCGAAAACTTCGACCCTATGGGCGTGCACACCGGCGATTCGATTACCGTAGCTCCCGCGCAAACTCTGACAGACAAAGAATTCCAGCGCATGCGCGACGCATCGGCCGCGATTATCCGCGAAGTCGGCGTCGAAACCGGCGGTTCGAACGTGCAGTTCGCCGTGAACCCGGAAAATGGCCGGATGGTGGTGATCGAGATGAATCCGCGCGTCTCGCGCAGCTCGGCGCTGGCCAGCAAGGCGACGGGGTTTCCCATCGCGAAAATCGCGGCGCGGCTGGCCGTGGGAATGTCGCTGGACGAAATCCCAAATGACATTACGAAGAAAACGCCCGCGTGCTTCGAACCCACGATCGACTACGTCGTCGTGAAGATTCCCAAGTGGCAGTTCGAAAAGTTTCCCGGCGCGGACAGTACTCTCGGAACGCAGATGAAATCGGTCGGCGAAGTCATGGCGATTGGGCGGACTTTCAAGGAGGCGCTGCAGAAGGGAATTCGTTCGCTCGAGCCGAGCACTCCGTGGCGCGCCCCGTCGGAAACGCCGGATTCACTGCTGCGTGAAAAATTGGCAACGCCCAGGCCGGATCGGATCCACTGGCTGCTGACGGCCATGGAGCGCGGGCTGCCGGCGCAGGAAATTTGTGAGCTGACGAAGATCGATCCCTGGTTTATCCAGCAGATTGAAGAGTTGACGGCCATGAACCGGCGCGCGGCGGCCGTCACCGTCGAGACGGCTTCGAAGGAATTGTTGCGCGAGGTGAAGCGCCATGGAACCAGCGATGAGCAATTGGCGCAAATTTGGAGAACGACGTCAGCCTCTGTGCGGTTGCAGCGCGCCCGGTACGGCGTGACCCCGGTGTTCAAGCGCGTCGATACCTGCGCGGCGGAATTCGAATCGTTCACGCCGTACCTCTATTCCACTTACGAAGACGAGGATGAATCGGACGCCCAGGCGCGGCCAAAGGTCATGATTCTGGGCAGCGGACCGAACCGTATTGGGCAGGGGATCGAATTCGATTATTGCTGCTGCCATGCCGCCTACGCGCTGCGCGAAGACGGTTTCGAAACGATCATGGTGAATTGCAATCCGGAGACGGTATCGACGGACTACGACACTTCCGACCGCCTCTATTTCGAACCGCTGACACTCGAAGACGTGCTGGCAATCGTGGAGCGCGAAAAACCGCAAGGAGTGATCGTTCAGTTTGGCGGTCAAACGCCTCTAAATCTTGCGCTGGAACTAAAGCGCAACGGCGTGCCGATCGTGGGCACCGCTCCGGAGTCGATCGATTTGGCGGAAGACCGCCGGCGGTTCGGGCGTTTGCTCGACGAGTTGAAGATCCCGCAGCCGCGCAACGCCACTGCGCTGGTGCCGGAAGAAGCAGCTCGCGTCGCGGGAGAAATCGGGTTACCTGTCTTGGTCCGGCCGAGCTACGTGCTTGGCGGGCGCGCGATGGTGATCGCTTATGACGTGAACACCGTGCAGGAGTACGTCGCTCAGGCGGCCCTGATGGGGCCCGCACGCCCCGTGCTGATCGATCAATTCCTCGAGGAAGCGACGGAAATCGATGTGGATGCGCTGGCCGATGGAACGGACGTGGTCATCGGCGGAATTATGGAGCACATCGAAGAAGCTGGAGTGCACTCCGGGGATTCCTCCTGCGTGTTGCCGCCCGTTAGTTTGTCGCCAGCGATTCTCGACACTATCCGTGAATATACGAGACGGCTGGCGCTGGCATTGAAAGTGGTTGGACTGATGAACGTGCAGTACGCGATTCAGCGTGACACCGTCTACGTGTTGGAAGTAAATCCACGCGCGTCGCGCACGGTCCCGTTCGTGAGCAAAGCGACAGGAGTGCCGCTGGCAAAGGTCGCGGCGCGACTGATGACCGGGAAGAAACTTGTGTCCATGCAGCTGCCGGTGGTGCGGCACAATGGCGTGGCAGAAATTCCAGTGCACGAATTTTATTCGGTGAAATCCCCGGTATTTCCATTCAACAAGTTTCGTGGCGTCGATACCATCCTCGGCCCCGAGATGCGCTCAACGGGCGAAGTCATGGGGATTTCGACATCGTACGGACAAGCGTTCGCGAAAGCCCAGCTTGCGGCGGGGCAGCGCTTGCCGCGCAAGGGCACGGTTTTCCTCAGCGTAAACGACCGTGACAAAAAGCATCTGGGAGTTCTTGGGAAAGAGCTTTCTTCGCTGGGTTTTCATCTGCTTGCCACTCGGGGAACTGCGGCCGCACTGGAATCAGCCGGCATCGAGGCCCAAGCGGTATTCAAAGTGAACGAAGGCCGGCCCAACATTGTGGACCTGGTGAAAACTGGCAAGATCGATCTGGTAATCAACACGCCCCTGGGGCGTGAATCGTTCTACGATGAAAAATCGATCCGGCGCGCGGCGATCCGCTACAACATACCGTGTATCACTACTCTTGCCGCGGCGCATGCAGCCGCGCGCGGAATTCGCGCGCTTCTCGAGCAGGGAACGGAAGTCGCTGCATTGCAGGATTTACATCGCGGACAGGCCGCCGCTTCCGGCGTGCCTGCGTCGGGAGATTGAGCCGTGATATTTTCCGGAGTTTTCGCCGCTTTAACCACGCCTTACGCGCAGGACGGGTCGGTTTCTCTTCCTGACCTAAAGCACAACGTTCAGCGCTACAACCAGACGGAGCTGGCGGGCTATGTCGCGCTAGGTTCAACGGGAGAATCCGTGCTGCTCACTCGAGCAGAGATGGACGGAATTCTTATCACGGTAAAGGAAGCGGCGGCGAAAGGGAAAAAGCTGCTCGCCGGCGCCGGCGCGGAATCAACAGCAGAAACGATTGAACGCACGAAGCGGGCGGCAGAGCTGGGTTATGACGCGGCGCTGGTGAAGACGCCGCACTACTACAAACCCGCGTACAAGCCGGAAGTGCTTATCGCGCATTACCGGCGCGTGGCAGACGAATCTCCTATTCCCGTTATGCTCTATTCGATTCCGCAATTCACCGGCATCGCGCTGGGAGCCGCGGAAGCAGCCGCTCTCGCCGAGCATCCCAACATCATTGGCATCAAAGACAGTTCAGGGAATGTGCAGGGCGTCGCGGAAATTGTAGCGGCAACGCCGCCTGCGTTTCAGGTCCTGGTTGGCGCCGCGGCCAGCGTATATCCGTCGCTGGTGATTGGTGCGCGAGGAGCAATTCTGGCGCTGGCGTGCGCGTTGCCGGAAAAATGCGTGGAGCTATTCGATTTGGTCCGGCAAGCTCACCACGAAAAGGCGCGCGAACTGCAATCCATCCTGCTCCGCGCATCAAAGCTGATCGTTTCCGAGATGGGTATTGCCGGCGTAAAGTTCGCCATGGACCAGCGTGGATACCGCGGGGGCGTGCCGCGTTTGCCCCTAGTTCCCCTGCACCAAGAACAAAAGAAACGTCTTAACGACTTCCTCGCAAGCCTGGAACCGGCCGCGGTCAGGGCCTAATTTAGCATGAGCCAACAGAATTGATGAGACGTTTTGCCGCGAGTATCATCTAAGGGCTCATGGATTGTCACGTCCTCGCCTTTCGTCAGCTTCCGCATCAACCGAAGGTCTTTCTTGAATATCTGGATCACTTTGAAAAAGTGAAGTCATTTTACTTTCATCCGCCGGCCATGCCGGCGGTGACGCGCGCGGCTCGGAAATTGGACTATCCAGGCGAGCGAAGGGCAGAAGTAACTTCCATTCTTCGCAAACAGAACGTCGATCTCGGGGCGGGAGCGGAAACGCTGTCCAACCTGGACCGGCTTGAGAAAGGAGCAGTCGCTGTCGTTTCCGGACAGCAGGTGGGGCTATTCAGCGGGCCGGCTTATTCCGTTTATAAGGCGCTGACGGCCGTTCAGATCGCCGAGGAGTTGACGCGCGGCGGAATTCCAGCGGTGCCGATTTTTTGGATGGCCACGGAAGATCACGATCTCGACGAAGTCCGTCACGCAACATGCTTCGACCAGGGAAAACTGGTCCGTTTTGAATTGCCGCTTGTCGCGGAAACGGGACGGCCTGTAGGAAGGATTCCGCTCGGTGCACAGATCGAGCCTCTTGTGCAAGAAGCGGCAGAATTGCTTGCGAAGCAAGGCAGCGACCTGCTCGCGCAATACCTGATCGAAAGCTATCGGCCGGAAGAAACGTACGGCAGCGCTTTCGGCAAACTATTCGCGCGCCTGTTTGCGCAGCACGGGTTGATCCTGATGGACCCGCTCGATACCGGCCTGCACAAAGTTGCAGCGCCGCTTTACCAGCACGCGCTTGCGGAGCGCGACGCATTGAACGAAAAATTACTGCAGCGAGGAAAGGATTTGGACCGCGCGGGATTTGATGCTCAGGTCAAAGTGACGTCGCGGAGTACATTATTGTTTCATCTGGCCGGTGGCGTGCGGCAGGTTATCACGGCGAGCACCGGAAAATTTCAGGCCGGCGAGAAAACCTGGGAGCGGGACGAACTGGTACACATGACGCACACGGAGCCGGAGAACTTCAGCCCCAATGCCCTCTTCCGGCCGGTGGTGCAGGATTATCTGCTTCCCACCGCCGCGTATATTGCAGGGCCGGCGGAGATCTCTTATTTTGCGCAGTCGGAAGTTGTGTACCGGCATCTACTCGGACGGATGCCGGTGATGCTGCCACGCGCGGGATTCACGCTGGTTGACGCGAAGGCCAAGAAACTTCTACGCCGGTATGGGCTGAGCGTTGAAGATGCTTGGGCGGGATCGCAAGGCTTGCGGCACAAAATGGAGCGTCAGTCGGTCCCCGGGTCTCTGTCGGAAAACTTTGACCGCAACCAGAAACAGATCGCGAAGATGTTAGCGCAGCTCGGCAAGCAGATCGAGAAGCTCGATCCCACCTTGAAAGGCACCGTTGAGAGAGCGCGGAAGAGAATCGAATTTCACATCGACAAACTGCGCCGGAAAACGGGTCGGGCGCAGGACCAGAAGGCCGGGTTGATCTCGGGGCACGAGCGGTACCTGGAGTCGCTCCTGTATCCCCACAAAGGGCCGCAAGAGCGGGAATTGTGTCTGCTGCCGTTTCTGGCGCGATGGGGGGATGGCGGGCTCGGCGAATTGCAAAAACTTTCCACGGGAAAGAAAATCGGGCATCACTTCATTATTCAGCTGCCTTAAGTCACGAACCGTTATCCATATTTCATTGCCTGCGTTAGAGAGGGGGCGGACTGAAGTCCGCCCTTACACAGAAACAGGAACGGCCTGCTCGTTCAGGAATGCTGCATGCTAGAATCCCGGCGCTGGGGGAGGGAATTCGGTGCAGACATTGAGCGTGAAAACTGATCGCCGGACGCAGCTTGTGGATGTGACGGCTCAAGTGCAAAAGGCGGTCGCTTCGTCCGGTGTGGCCACTGGCATTTGCTATTTGTATGTGCCGCATACGACGGCGGCGATCACCATCAATGAATGCGCGGATCCGGATGTTGCGCGCGACGTCGAAGGCGCGCTGGACCGGCTGATCCCTGCGACGGGGCCGTATCGCCACAGCGAGCGCAACTCGGACTCGCATATGAAGGCGGTGCTTGTGGGAGCCAGTCAAATCGTCCATGTGGAGGGTGGGAGACTGGTGCTTGGGCGCTGGCAAGGCGTTTTCTTTTGCGAGTTTGATGGTCCCCGCGAGCGGCGGCTGCAAGTGAAGGTTGTGGCTGATTGAGGGCGAAATTCAGCAAAGTATACTAGTTGGGGATCACCCTTCCCCCTCGATGTTTTTTGTAAGTGTTCATTCTAAAGAGAGTTGTGCAGAATCGGTGCCCTTCTCGCAACGACGGACCCCTAAGAGGATTGGCCGCTCAGGAGGTAAGCCAAAATGTCAGTTATGGCGAAGGAACAAACGGGATGAGCTGGGACACACTTCCTCGCTCAGAGGGGGCCACAGGAATACCTACGTAACTAAGTATCGTCTTCCATCACCAAGTAGCGCGGGCCAGTCGGAGTGTCTTGATCCCAGGCAAGTCGATGAATTTTCAGGGTAACCTGCATTTCCCCGTTGTCCGAGTCGTCGTCGATGAAGTAGGAACAGTCCTGTTCCTCTCCGTCATCGTCATGCGTGGAGACTCTCACGTAAGTGCGTTCTTGGTCCTGCCAGTGTTGCCAAATCCAGGCTTTGGCCTCGGCGAGGACTGGTTCCGCGTCTTGACCGCGCACCTGAATAAATTCCCTGCGGCTCTTATAGTCTGTGGGGTCTACCTTGGTCTCGGGCGCATTAGGCTGTGATGTGCGCCTTGCAATTTTGTAGGTTTTTCCATCAAATTCGTACTCAGCCGTTGTGCCGTAGCGGAGCGTAACTATGACGGAACGGATGCTGCGCAGCCCATTGGTCCTTGTCTTCTGTAGCTCGACGTCATGAGCATTGTCCCGGAGCACCACTCGGTATCCCCCTTGCAATTTGCGAAGGACCCAGAAGGTACTTGTGTACGCACCACGAGCAAAGTGAGTGCCCATAACTACCAGGTCAGCCTCAGCCGGGCTCGATAGATGGACTTCCGACGTAGTAAACCAATCCTCAGGGATGCTCTCGACAGAGAGTTTCTGGTCTCGGAGGACATCCGCGATGCTTTGCTCACTAGCGAGAGCTTTCTTAGCAGATTCATCTAGGGGCACAGGGTGGTCAAACTTCTCTTCTTCACAACTGAACGAGGTTTGTTCTGCGAACTCGATCTTTTTTTCCTCCTGGGCAAGTGATGCAGGAACGCAGAGACTGATAACAAGCAGGCTTGAAACAAACGACTTAGGCAGCAGGACACCAGCGAGATTCACGGACTGAATCCTTTCATCGGTACCCTGTTAGACAAGCATACCACCGGAATCATGGTCCAGAAACGACAACCCGAAATGATCGCGCCGATGGGAGAGGCCTGAGGTGAGTTGCGCTTCTGGCGAGGTTTGGGGCGGGGGTGTGCTAGAGTTTTTGGGTGATGAGGAAGCTGGGGATTTACGTGCAGGTGCCGTTCTGTCAGACGAAGTGTACGTATTGCAATTTTCATACGGGCGTGGTGGCGAGCAGCCGGTTTGCGCCGTATGTTGAGGCGGTTTGCCGGGAGATTCGGGGGCATCGGGAGTTGTTGAGGGGGGCTGGGGTGGATTGGCCTGGGCGTTTGGGGGGCGGCGTTCCCGGCAAGGTCGGGACCGGTGCTGCGTCCCTACTTAGAAAGAGCGAGGCGCCGGGGGAGGTGGGCAGACGGCCCGCCTCAGAAGGCGGGCCCTACACAGAGAGCACTTTGGCTGTGGATACGGTTTACATTGGCGGGGGGACGCCTAGTCTGCTGGATCCCGTACATCTGCAAAACATTCTGGAGGCAATTCGGGCTGCGTTTGGCGAGCGGCCCACCTCGGAAGGCGGGCCCTACACGGGGGAATTTGAAGAGGTGACGCTGGAGGCGGATCCGGAGACGATTGAGGCGGCGAAAGCGGCGGCGTGGGTGCGGGCGGGAATCAACCGGGTGAGTTTTGGGTTGCAATCGTTTTCGGATAAGGAACTGGTGGCGGCGGGGCGGATGCACCGGCGGGCGGATATTTACCGGGCGGTGCCGATTCTGCGCGAGGCGGGGATCCGGAACATCAGCTTTGATTTGATTGCGGGTTTGCCGCACCAGACGAAGGAAAGCTGGCGGCAATCTTTGGATGAATTGGCTGGGCTGGCGCCGGAGCATGTCTCGGTTTATTTGCTGGAGATCGATGAAGGCAGTCGGCTGGGCAAGGAGTTGTTGTTAGGTGGCGCGAAGTATAGCGCTGGGGCCGTGCCGAGCGAAGACGAAATGGCGGACTATTACGAAATGGCGCAGGAGGTATTGCGGGCGGCGGGCTATCACCACTATGAGATTTCGAATTGGGCTAAGCCGGGGTTCGAATCGAAGCACAATCTGAAATATTGGCGGCGGGAGCCATACTTAGGATTTGGGGCGGGGGCGCATTCGTTTTCGGGGACGGAGCGATGGGCGAATGCGCATGATGCGGCGGCTTATGTGACGACGGTGCGAGGAGGACGATTGCCGGTCGAGCAGCATGAAATACTGACGGCGGAGAGCGCGCTGGAAGAAGAATTGTTTCTTGGCTTGCGGCAGCTTGATGGAATCGATCTTGCGCGAATCGAACGGGACTATGGCGTCAGGCTGACTGGGCGATTCGATCCTCTGGCGTCGGCTGGTTTGGTGGAGCGAGAGGGCAGCATGGTGCGGCTGGCGCCAGAGAGACTAAGCGTTTCGAATGAGGTGTTTGTGGAGTTGATGAAGTGAGACTTGGAATGGGTCGACTTGGGTAGAGGTTGAACTAGGCTTCTAACACAGAGGACGCAGAGAGCACAGAGTCCACGGAGAAGAGAAGAATATGAGCTACACGGTGGCGAAGGGGAATCAGCGGGTGGATCCGAATCAGTTTGCGGAGGCGGGGATGATTCCGGGGGCTGTGGTTGATCTGCGGAGCGATACGGTGACGCGGCCGACGGCGGAGATGCGGCGGGCGATGGCGGAGGCGGAGGTCGGGGATGACGTATACGGCGAAGACCCGACGGTCAACCGATTGGAGGGCCGCGCGGCGGAGATTTTTGGGAAAGAGGCGGCGCTGTTTGTGCCCACGGGTTGCATGGGGAACCTCATTGCCATCAAGGTGTGGACTCATCACGGCGACGAAGTGATTTGCGAAGAGCGCAGCCACGTGAATTTGTATGAGTTGGCCTCGATGTCGGCAATTGCCGGCTGCATGCCGCGAGTGGCTCGGGGAGAAGATGGGATTTTGACGTGGAAACAGATTGAGGCGGTCGTCCGGCCGAAGATTTATTACGATTCGCAGACTGCGCTGGTGTGCCTGGAAAACACGAGCAACATGGCGGGAGGGACTGTGTATCCGACGGCGCAGGTTGCGGACATCTGCGACTACGCGCATGCCGCAGGTCTGAGAGTGCACCTGGATGGTGCGCGGATTTTTAATGCGGCGACGGCGCTCGGAGATAATGTCGCGCAGATGACGCGAAAAGTGGATTCGGTGATGTTCTGTTTGTCCAAGGGACTTGGCGCGCCCGTGGGATCGATGATTGCGGGGACGAAAGCGTTCATCGAAAAGGGCCGGGTCTACCGGAAGATGTTCGGGGGAGGCCTGCGTCAGGCGGGCGTAATTGCAGCGGCGGGCTTGATTGCACTGGAAACATCTCCGGCGCGGCTGCACGTCGATCAAGAAAATGCCAAGCGGCTGGCGGAAGGCATCGCGGCCATCCCGGGGCTGACGATCGATCCGAAGAAGGTTCGATCGAACATCGTAATTTTTGATTGTTCGAAAACCGGGAAAACCGGCGCGGAGCTATGCGATGCGCTTCATCCCTTCGGAGTGTGGGCGCAGGATACGGGGCTGCATTCGGTGCGGTTTGTTACGCATTGTGATGTGGACCGGGCAGGGATCGAGAGAGCGATCGTTCTGCTGCAGGATGTCGTTGCCAAGACGCAGAAGGCGGGCGCATGAGAGGAAGACGAGTGAAGCGGCTGGTTCATTTTGTTTGCGCAGTTGCAGTTTTGGTTTTTGCTCAGGGATCGGCGGCAGGACAGTCGACGGCCGAAACAGAGCCAGGGAAGAAAGCTTCCGTAACGACAGCGGAGGCGCGGAAATTTATCGAGGACGCGGAGCAGCGTTTGTTTGACCTGGAGGTGAAGGCTTCGCGGGCCGCGTGGGTGCAGGAGAATTTCATTACAGACGACACGGAGCAGATCGCCGCGGAGGCGGGCGAGGCGCTGAATACCGCGAGCACGAAGTACGCGAAAGAGGCGCACCGTTTTGATGGGTTGCAATTATCGCCGGAGCTGGCGCGGAAACGACTGTTATTGGAATTGGCGGCGGGTTTTCCGGCGCCGGATGATCCGAAGGCACAGAAAGAGCTGGCGCAGATCCAGGCATCGCTGGAGGGGGACTATGGAAAAGGGAAATGGTGTCCAGAAGGAGAGAAAGAAAAGTGCCTGGACGTGACAGTAATCGAAAAGGTCATGGCAGAAAGCCGCGATCCGGAGGAGCTGAAGCGTGCGTGGACCGGGTGGCACGCGATTGGCGCTCCGATGCGTCAGCGGTACGTACGGATGGTGGAGCTGGGAAATGAGGGGGCGCGACAGTTGGGATATGCGGACGTGGGGGCGCTGTGGCGTTCGAATTACGACATGCCGCCGGATGCGTTTGCGAAGGAAGAGGACCGGCTGTGGGAGCAATTAAGGCCGTTGTATTTGTCGCTGCATGCGTACGTGCGAGGTCAGCTGCGGAAAAAATATGGGAATGCGCTGGTGCCGGAGCGTGGACCGATTCCGGCTCAGCTGCTGGGAAATATCTGGAGCCAGGAGTGGAACAACGTCTATTCACTCATGGATTCGCCGAAGCCTCCGGCGAGCTATGACCTGACGAAGATTCTGACAGACCGGAAGACGGATCCGCGGGGGATGGTGAAATAC
>Ga0137409_10006381_pt1 | contig 12248 bp, 11 predicted proteins | sample CZODoug1_16funga_FD_122059 | JGI IMG/M metagenome (GOLD analysis project Ga0137409, IMG submission 122059) | Vadose zone soil fungal communities from Angelo Coast Range Reserve, California, USA - CZODoug1_16fungal (Hybrid Assembly) | ecosystem: Environmental > Terrestrial > Soil > Vadose zone... | reverse complement strand
GAGGCAAGCCGCGATCGAGTTGCTGCGCGGGGAACGCTGCGTGCTCGTCGAGATCGGCGAGAACGACGCGCTCGCCTGCGCCACCCACCCGGCGGACGAGCCGTTCAGCCGGACCCTGGTCGCGCTCGCGCTCGCCGCCGGCCATCCGCTGACGCTCTCCGAGGGCAGCCCCGAAAGCGCCGGCGACAGCGCCGTCTTCGCCGGCGTGCGATCCGCGCTCTGCGCACCGATCTTCGTCCGCGGACGAGCGCGGCTCTGCTTGTACACGACGCACGCAAAGGTGGGCGGCCTCTTCGGAGAGGACGACGAGCGGCTGGCCGGGTTCATCGCCGCCATCGCCGGCGCCGCGCTGGAGAACGCCGAGGGGTTCGCCGAAGTGCAGGTGCTCACGCGGACGCTCGAGCAGCGCGTCCAGGAACGCACGGCTCAGCTCTCCGACGCCAACCGCGAGCTGGCTGCGAAGAAGCTCCAGCTGGAGCAGCGGAACAGCGAGATCCAGGGCGCCACCGAGCAGAAATCGGCCTTCCTCGCCAACATGTCGCACGAGCTGCGGACGCCGCTCAACGCCATCCTCGGTTTCACCCGCCTGACCCTGAAGAAGTCGGGCGACGCGTTGCCCCCGCTGCAACGGGAGAACCTCAAGAAGGTGGAGAAATCGGCGGTCGACCTCATCGGCATCGTCAGCGACATCCTGGACCTCTCGAAGGTGGAAGCCGGGAAGCTGAGCGTGCGCGCGGACTCCTTCGAGCTGGGCGAGCTGGTCGACGAGGTGCTCGCCTCGGCGGCGCCCCTGGTGGGCGAACGGCCCCTGGTGCTGCAGAAGCGGATTCCGGCGTCGGTCCCGAAGATGCTCACTGACCGGGTCCGGCTCAAGCAGATCGTCCTGAACCTGATCTCCAACGCCATCAAGTTCACCCCATCCGGGGACGTCACGGTCGATGTCCAGCACGACCCGGCGGCCGACCGCATCCGGATAGCGGTGATCGACACGGGAATCGGAATTGGAGAGACGGATGCCGACCGTATCTTCGAGCCGTTCCGTCAGGCCGACGATGTGGATGCGCGACGCGCCGGCGGGACCGGCCTGGGTCTGGCCATCGTGCGGCGCCTGTCCCATCTCCTGGGAGGCACAGTCGCCCTCGAGTCCCACGTCGGCCACGGTTCTCGGTTCACGGTCGAAGTGCCGCGCGTGCTGGCGTTTGCCGTCCTCACCAGTGGACATGGCGAGAGCGACGCACGAGCATGACGGCGCAGGGGACGCCTGCGCTCCGGCGCGGGCGCAGTTCGTGGCAATGGCCATTGATTCAATCGAGGCGCTATAGCGGCGCTACGGTGGCGCTACGGTGGCGCTACGGCGAGGCCGCTTTTCGTGGCGCAGCTCGCGGCTACGCGATGAGTCGCGCGATGAGCGCAGTAAGCTCGCCGGGCTCGATCGGCTTCGGTAGGTGGGCCTGAAAGCCGCACCGGAGGGCCTGGCTGCGGTCCTCCGCCCGCGCGAACGCCGTCAAGGCAACGGCGGGGACCCTGGTGCCAGAGTCGTCTTCCAGGAGACGCACCCTGCGGATCAGGCTGTAGCCGTCTCCGTCCGGCATTCCGATGTCGCTCACGAGGACGTCCGGCCGCAGCCGCTCGAACACCGCCAGCGCCTCGTCGGCGGACCCGGCGGAGACCACCTCGCCTCCGGCCTGCTGCAGGATCGTGCTCAGCAGCTCCCGGGCATCCGGGTCGTCGTCGACGACGAGCACCCTGACTCCTCGGATCGGCGCCAGCCGGGGGCCCAACGACGCTTCAACGCCACGCGGTCCTGCCGCTGCCACGGTCCCGCTTTCCTTCAGGGTCGGCAGCTCGACCGTGAACGTGGCGCCTCGGCCCTCGCCCGCGCTCTGCGCGCGCACGGCCCCGCCGTGCAGCTCGACGATGTGCCGCACGATGGCCAATCCCAACCCGAGGCCGCCCGATGGTCGTTTACCCTGTCGGAAGCGCTCAAAGATCTGCGGCAGGAGCTCGGGCTCGATGCCGGCACCCTGGTCGGCCACAGTGATGCGCGCGAGCGACGCGGCGCGCTCCAGACGGACGTCGATACGCCCATGCGCCGGACTGAACTTGATGGCATTCGAGAGGAGGTTCCAGACGACTTGCCGGAGCCGATCCGGATCGGCGAGGAGCGGTCCAGCATCCGGATCGAGGAAGGCCGCCAGCTCGATGTCCTTCGCATCGGCCAGGCCCCGGACAGCCTCGATTGCCTCCTCGACGACGGCCACTGGATCGACCTGCCGGCACTCGAGCCGCAGCTTGCCCGTCACGATGCGAGACACGTCCAGCAGGTCCTCGATGAGCTGCGCCAGGAGCTTCGTGTTCCGCTCGATCACCTCGAGGCCGCGCGCCGTGCGGGTAGCGTCCTGGGACCCGACGCGCAGGAGGCGGGCCCATCCGAGCATGGCGGTGAGGGGCGTGCGCAGCTCGTGCGACACCATCGCCAGGAAATGGTCCTTGGCCTTGTCCGCCGCGCGAAGCTCGCGCCGGGATTTCTGCAGATCGCGCACGACCCGCTCGTAGGCGCGCATGTCGCGCAGGATCCCGATGGCCCCGATGACCGTGCCGTGGGGATCCCGGAGGGCCGAAGCATTGAGCGTCGTCGGAATGACCTCGCCCGAGGCGCTCCGGGGATTCAGCCGGACGTTGCGGGTGACGCCGTGCTCCACCACCTCGCGCAGCGCGGCGATGAACTCGCGCGTCTCCTCGGCCGAGATGATGCGCGACAGCAACTGCTCGATCACCTCGTCGGGTCGGAACCCCAAGAGCGCAAAGACCGCGTCGTTGGCCTGGAGGATCTTCCCTCGCAGATCGCTGACGAAGACCGGATCCGGGGCGTTCTTGATGAGGCTCTCCGCATAGGCGCGCGCCTTGTCCAGCTCGCGCATGTCGCGGAGGATCCCGATGACGCCTATGGCACGCCCTGCCGCGTCGCGCAGCGCGGATGCGTTCAACGTGGTCGGGATGATCTCGCCCGAAGCGCTGCCGGGGTTGAGGCGAACGTTCCGCGTCACGCCGCGGTCGACGACTTCACGGACCGCGGCGACGAATTCCTGGGTCTCCGGCGGGCTCAAGAACCGCGAGAGGGATTGTTCGAGGACCTCGTCGCGGCGCAGGCCGAGCAGCTGGGAGACTGCCTCGTTGGCCTCCAGGATCTTCCCGTGCAGATCGGACACGAACACCGGGTCGGGGGCGTTTGCGACGATGACATCGGCCGCGAGGGTGCCGGGAACGTCGCTCTCCAAGGACGCACCTCCACCAGAGCTACCGATGAGCACGTTGCGAACATATTCATTGGTGTGGCGGGCAGACCAGGCCGCAGCTATCTCTCACCACAGGCAGACGAGCGCGCGCCAGCCCGCGCAGGAGCAGAGCGATCGGTGGCCGGGTGATCGACCCGGCGGTCGATCTTCGAAACGACAGCTGGGTACGGCAGATGATCCGACGCGCAGCCAAGACCTGCTACTTCCTCAATCGCCGGGCACGCTATCTCGCGCTGATCGGACGCAACGCGCGGCTGCCGGCATCCATCGGCGTTTGGATACCGATCGCCAACCCAGACCGCTCACCGTGGGAGACGGCCGAGCTGCTCGGCGCAACGTACCCCTACCTCGATGCCAGCGGGCTCTCGTTCGTGGCGCTCTCCGGCGATCTCGAGGTCGAGGAATTCGAGGAGGACCTGCGGGAGCGGAAGTTGCTCCGGTGACCTGCGCTCACCCGCCGCGCAGGTTCCGCTCCGCCAACGCCAGGATCGACGCGACGTCCTCGGACGCCTCGACCGCTCCCGGAACCCGGTGAGCGTGCTGTGAGAGGTCCTTCGCCAGCAGAGTCAGCAGATACCTCAGCCGTGCGCGGGGCTCCCTCTTCAGCGCGAGGTAGTCCTCGTGCATCTGGTTCACTTCCCAGCGCCGCCCGTCGAATCGGCTGCGCCAGGTCTCGCCGGCTGCGTCGACCAGGTGCGGCTCCGGGATCCCGAAGCCCGCCTCGTCGGGAAGCGGCTCGACGGCCTCCACCGTGGCCTCCGCGGCTGCAGTCCGGCCCTCTTGCTCGACTTCGACTCGCAGGCGGGCGGTCGCTCCGGGGCGAGTTGCCGCCTCCGCCATCACCGCCGGGCGCGCTCCGTCTCCGCCCACGGAGAAGCCTGCCCCCTCGATGGACCACCGGTAGGTCACGCCATGTCGAATCAGCCGGCCGTCGCCATCGCGAGCATCGGCGCGCGCACGATGCTCATGCCCCGGCGCGACCTCGACTGGATCGGGCGAGATGCTCACTGTCGCGAGCGGGCCGGCAGGGAACAGGTCGGGCTGCGCCGGGGCGGCTCCTTCCGGGTCGAGCGGCTCGGGTGCGCCGCGTCCGTCCGAACCGAGATCGCCGCGGGCGCCGAGGACCGGAGGGAGGTCATATTGGGGCAGGCGGCCGCGCAGACCGCGCAACGCCCTGCGCAGCTCCTCGACGACCTGCCGGTCGGCCGCTGCGCGACGCTCACGGTCCAGTCGCTGCAGCTCGTGCTCGACGAGCGGCCTCAACTCGATCATCGCGCGAGCGAACGCCTCGGCCGCGCGATCGGGAACGACCCCGCGTCGTGAGCCCGGAGGTACCGTGAACCCCGGGAAGTCGATCAACCCGGACACTTCGCAACCGATCCAGGGCGGCCCGTCGAGATCGAGCGCGTGCAGCTCGCCGATGTCGTCCGCTACCAGCGTCCCGGCGCAGCTCACCTGGATGGCGGGCCGCTCCGCTCCGCGCGCGACGTAGAGCTCGACGTGCGCGGAAGGGAAGTCAGCCACCGGCAACTCGCCGGCGATGCGCAGCGGTTCTCCCGTGAACCGGCGCGGCACCACCGAAAAGCGCTTCTGTGCGGTGCCTTTCGCCATCGCATCGTGGACCTCCATCTCGACGCCGGAGGCGAGGATGGGCCCGCGAAGCTCCGCGGCGAGGTACTCCGCCAGACGGCGCCCAGATAGAGCGCGGGAACCGGTCTCGTGCAACTCGGTGACCACGATTTCGGTGAAGGTCTCGGGCGACCCGATGTCGGCGGGCAGCTCGTCGAGGACAACGCGGGGCTCATCTTCGACGAGGCGGAGCACGTGCACGGCCGAGCCGGCCACGCGCGAGCGGATCTCCATCCGGTGCCCGATCGACCAGAATCCGAGGAGCCCGACGCCGTACTGACCGGTGACGACCAGACGGCGGCGTTCCTCCGGGCTGAGGCTGCGCTTTCGCGAGCTCCCGATGTTCGTCGCGATGTAGCGGAGCGCCTCCTCACGGCCGAGACCCGGCAACACGCCCTCGCCGTCGTCGCGAACGGTGAGCGCCGGACCGCCGCGCAGCCGCCGCCGCGAAACCGCGACGTGGCGCGCGTGAGCGTCGATGGAGTTCTGGACCAGCTCCGCGACCGCCTTGCGCGGATCCGATTGCGACCGGGCCAGCCAGCGAATGAGATCGAACGGGTCGGCCGGACGGAGCACCAACGTGCGCGCGGACGCCTTCGGCACGGGCGGCAGTGTAGCGCTGCACGGCCAGCGACGTCTCGCCGGCGGACCCTCCCTCCCCAATGCCGGCTCGGTGGGCGCACGATCAATTTGAGGCCTCGCGTGTACCCCGCTTGTGCAATCGCCGGCGCGGGGGGAGAGGTCCGGGCCGCGGCTCTGTACAGCTGGTACATGTCAGATCTGGGGGTGTCTTCCCCCGGTTCCAGGAGTTCTCGGATGTCATTCCGACCTGAGCACGCTCATCGAACACGCAGTGCGCGGATCGCGCCACAGCACCTGCCAGATACTGGGCGTGTTGCTCGAGCGGCGCGGAGCTGGCCGAGTACATCTCGCGGCTGCCAGAGCGGATGCGCGGCCACATCCTGGCCGACATCGAGGCGTACCGGCTCTACGGGCGGATGAAACATGTCAGAGGAGAATGAACCGCGATGCGTAAGGAGAAGAAGAGATCCAGCGGGATTGCCGGTGACGCGTTCCTCAGCGCGCAGCTGTCCGACCCGAAGGTGCGGCACCACTTCGAGCAGCGACGCCTCGTCCATGAGGTCGCCATCGCCGTCCGAAGCATGCGGATGGGCGCGGGTCTCACGCAGGCGCAGCTCGCGAGGAGGATCGGAACGAGCCAGCCGACCATAGCGCGACTCGAAAAGGGGCTCGACGTCCGCACGCCACGTTGGGACACGCTTCAGCGCATCGCGAGTGCGCTCGGGCGTCAGCTGAGGCTCAAGTTTGCCGCGTCAAGCAGCGACGATGACTTGGTGGAGGTCGAGGAGAGGAAGTCGGCGAGGCTTCGGCGTCTCTGACGCAGTGCGGCCCGCCCCGGGACGAGTTGACCAGGCAATGTCGGACCCCTGCGCTACCGTGGTTTCCATGCAAAGCAGGCAACTGCGGGGCCGGGAGCGGGAGCGATTCGAGGGACCGGAGATGTCTGACACGCTGCCGGACGGTAGACGCGCGGACGAGTCAGCCGGCGTGGCGCCTGCGACGGCACCCGCTGAGCTCCGGCGGGCATGGGCGGAGCGCCGGGCGCAGATGTCCGCGGCGCTAGCGAGGAGCGTCGAGCTTTGCCGCCCGTCGGAGGCGGAGGTGGAAGAGGCGCAGATGTGCACGCTGGTCAATTTCGGCGAGCGCATGCCTCGCGACGTCGCAGTGGTGCTCGCCACGGCGATACGCAAGGTGCGGCATGACGCGGGGAGGTGGCTTCCGTCGGGGGAATGTCTCGTCAGGATTGCTCAGCACTTCGTGAACGTCTGGAGGCCGCTGCTGAACGAGCGGAGCCCGCCTCGACCCCGTTGATCCGGATCATTGCGGCGGCGGTCCTAGCGCGAGCAGCCCTTCCGCGACGACGCGGCACACGTTGGCCACCAGGTCGGACTTCGCGCTGACCGCGTAGAGGTGCGGCGTGAGTGCCCATAGGTCCTTCTCGATGCGCCGGGGTGCTGCTGCGGCCGGCGCGAGCGCGGATGCGAGCAGGGGCAGGACGCGGTCCGCGAGGCGGAGCGCCGTGTCCACGGCGAAGACGGCGACGTCCGGGCGCAGCCTGCGGACGCGGGCGAAGAACGCCGCCACCTCCCCCTGGGTCAGGTGCTTCGGTGGGGAGGACTTCAGCTCCAGGTAGATGAGCTTCCCCTCTATCGCCGCGACCACGTCGAGATCGCCGCCCAGGCCGGGGGCGCGGAACTTCACCCCGGTGGCGACGTCGCAGCCGAGGCGGCGGCGCAGCTCGCGCGCCACGTACCACTCGAGGGTCGGGCCGAAGCTCGTCGCCCGGCGGAGGAAGCGGTAGCGGTCGCGCCGGGTGCGGACCAGGAGGCCAAGCTCGACCAGCGCGTCGGCCAGCGCCTTCTCCTGGGCGGCGGTGAGGTAGCGCGTCGCCTCGCCCGGCGCGAAGTCACCCCGGCGCTGGATGGCTCCGCGGAGGAAGAGGCGGAAGGAGTAGTGGCCCAGAAGCTCGCCGAGGCGCTCGGCCGCCTCTCCCGCGAGGTCGCGCGCAAACGGAAGGTCAGGCCGGCCCACCTCGGGACGGAAGCCGCGGCGCGCCAGCATGGCCATCGTTTCTCCCGCAGGCAACAGCGGAGCGGGCGCGACCGCCTGCGCGGCGGCAGCCTGGGCTTCCATCTCCCGCGCGGTCAGCCGCCGGCGGGGCGAAGGAGAGGCTGCCCGATGTGCGTGGCGGCTCATGCGGGTGGGAGAATACCAAGGGCTGTCGGGAGTGGGTGTTGGTCTCGACTCTCGCAGGACCCGCGAATCCCCGGCGCCGACCCGTTCATCGTACGGAAGTAATATGATGTTCGTCATCGAAAGGGAGTGATCATGGGCAAGCTCGATGGAAAGGTTGCTGTCGTCACCGGCGGCAACAGCGGCATTGGGTTGGCGACGGCGAAGCGGCTCGCTGCGGACGGCGCTTACGTGTTCATCACCGGCCGGCGCAAGAGCGAGCTCGACGCCGCCGTCGGGCAGATCGGCCGGAACGTCACCGCCGTTCAGGGCGACGTCTCGAAGCTCGCAGACCTCGACCGCCTGTTCGCGACGGTGAAGGAGCTCAAAGGCCGCATCGACATCGTCTTCGCCAACGCCGGCATCGCCGAGCCCGCCCCGCTTGGCGCCATCAGCGAAGATCTGTTCGACCGGACCTTCGGCGCCAACGTCAAGGGCGCACTCTTCACGGTCCAGAAGGCGCTGCCGCTCCTGCGTGACGGCGCGTCGGTCATCCTCACGTCATCGATCGTCGGCTCGAAGGGTTTTGCCAACCTCAGCGTGTACAACGCGACCAAAGCGACGCTGCGATCCTTCGCGCGCAGCTTCACCACCGACCTCCAGAGCCGGAAGATCCGCGTCAATGTGGTCAGCCCGGGATTCATCGATACGCCCGGGCTTCGTGGCCTCGCCAACACCGACAGCGAGGGCCTGAACGATCGTTACCGCGACAAGGTCCCGCTCGGTCGCCTCGGTCGGCCCGATGACATCGCCAGCGCCGTGTCGTTCCTCGCGTCGGACGACAGCAGCTACGTCTCCGGCATCGAGCTGTTCGTCGACGGCGGCTTTGCGCAGGTCTGACGGTACGCATCCGATCCTGAGGAGCTCGGCGGAAAGTCTCGCGACGCTTCACGTTCACGCCCCGGAGCGCGAGGACCTCAGCTTCGACCAGTCGATGCGCCAGGCGCGGCCCATGCGGATCCAGACCAGGGGCCGGCGGTTCTCGGGAGGCGTCGCCAGCGCGAGATGGTAGAGGTCGTCGACCCGGGCGTGGAAGCCGCGGGTGTGCGGAGTCTCCAGGAAGCCGAGTTTCTCCCGATCGAGGTGATGGCAGAACTCGTGCAGCAGCGTGTGAAGGAGGCCACGATAGGAGGTCAACTTCCCGAGCACGGCTGTGCGCATCCAGACCCGGATCCGCTTCTTCTCGAAGTCGTAATCACCGAAGAGCTCAGCGTGTCCGCCCTCCCAGACGCTCCGCGGCCTCGCTCCGAGCACCTGCAATCTGGGGCGGCTGATCCCATACGTTCCAGCGAGCAGGTCGAGCATCGATTCTCCCTCGGCCTTGACGCTCCTCGGATCGCCGGCGGTGCGCGCCTTCTCCAGAAGCGTGCCGCGGGCTTGGAGCTCGTGTGCGTCGGGCAGCGGCACGAGGGTGGTGAGCGCGTCGCTCCTCTCGAATTCGCGCCGCGCCTGGGCGCTTCGTGGAGGGCGGTCCGTGATCACGCCGCGAATCTACTGCGTTGCGCGAGGCCTTCGCCGCCACCGAACTGCATGGCGAGGATCCGCGCGAGCTTCACTAGATACCGGGCGGGTTCTCAGATGACGCAGCGCGGCCCGCCCCGGGACGAGTTGAATTCCGAACAAGTCGCCGGTCACCAGTCTAGTCCCCGGCTAGCTTGTCGGTCGCGCTTCGTCCGGCGTCCGCGGTGCGGCGGAGAAAGTCGGCGAGCACCTCGAGCTCGGCGTCTGCATAACCAGCGCAGATCTCGTTCATCGAGGAGCTCATTCCCGCGTAGAGGCGCATCAGCTCCGGGTTCCGGTTGCGCACGGCACGGACCACGACGGCGCGGCGGTCGGACGGGTCGCGTCCGCGGGCTACCCAGCCGCCGCGTTCGAGCCTGTCGAGGACCCCGGTCACGGTGGCCGGGTGCAGCCCGGCGCGTTGCGCCAGGGCGCTCGGGCTGAGCGGACCGTGGCGGGCGATGAGGTCGAGGCAGTCGAGGTCGACGTCGTTGAGACCGAGGTGCGCGCCGACCTGGTGGTTGAGCAGGGACAGCTGGATGCTCAGCGCCCTCAGCGACTGCTTGATCGAGGCGGTCAACCGCCGCCGGCCCCGCTGGGCGTCCGAATCGCTTGACGATATGGTATCCATACGATATCTACCCCGTACCATCTGATGTACGGAGGATAGCGTACCATGGTCCTGGTCACCGGAGCGACTCGTCAGTCAGGGAGCGAGGGATGAAGCTCACCGTCTTCGCAGCGACCGGGGGCATCGGTCGGCAGGCCCTCGAGCAGGCCGTCGCCGCGGGTCACAAGGTCACGGCCGTCGTGCGAAATCCGAAGAAGCTGTCCCGAGAGGTACGCGTCGTCACCGCCGACCTGGCGGCTCCGGACCCGGCAGCGCTCGAGTCGGCGGTCAAAGGAGCCGACGCGGTGCTCTCCGGGCTGGGTCCCCGATCGGCGTCCGAGGCTGGAATCGCTGGCCAGGGCACGCGAGCCATCGTCCAGGCGATGAAGGCAACGAACGTTCGCCGCATCGTGGTCGTCAGCGCCGCCCCGATCGGAACCGTGCCGTCGCCTGGCCGCCCGAACCCGCCGAAGCACGACCCGGGCGACGGGTTCTTCGTGCGGAACCTGTTCAGTCCGCTGATCAAAGCGGCGCTCCGGAAGCACTTCGCCGACCTCGCGCTGATGGAGGACGTCCTTCGGGACAGCGGTCTGGACTGGACCGTCGTGCGGCCGCCACGGCTCACAGGGAAACCCGTGACCGGCAGCTACCGGACGGCGTACGGGCAGAACCTCCGGCGCGGCCTCTTCGTTTCACGCGCCGACGTCGCCCACCTCATGCTTCGCGTGCTCAGGCAACCCGAGACGGTCAAACAAGCCATCGGAATCGCTTACTGACAGGAGAAACCATGACGACCACGGCCGCAGATATCATCCAGAGCTCCGCCCCCGGCGCGAGCAAGGATCGAGGAGCGAAAAGAGATCGAATCATCTACTGGACCACGACGGGGATCGTGTCCTCTGTCATGGTATTCAGCATCATCAACTTCACCTTCATTGACCGCTTTCCATTTCCGGAAGGAGCGTTCGTCCATCTAGGATTGCCCAACTACTTCAGGACGGAGATCACGATCGCCAAAGCATTGGGGCTCTTGGCGCTATTGGTGCCAGGCGTCCCAGCCAAGATCAAGGAGTTCGCCTATTTTGGTTTCGCAATCACCTTGATCTCGGCCAGCTTTGCTCATTTTTCCAGCGGTGATGCGAGGATCAGCGTCCTGTTCATCATCGATCCGCTGATTTTCCTGGGCCTGTTGAGCATCTCCTATTTCTATTTCAACAAGATGCAAGGCGGTCGCTAGAGGTCGCTCTCGACCGGATGCGCGCCCACCCACGGATGTTCACCTGGAAGAGGAGCGCCGTCGCTCGCGCACCACTTCAGCCACGGCGCGACCTCGCCAGTTCGTGCGCGAGGACCGCGACCAGCGCCGTCCAGCCGGTCTGATGGCTCGCGCCGCAGCCGCGTCCAGTATCGCCGTGGAAGTACTCGTTGAAGAGGATCAGGTCCTTCCAGCTCGGATCTTCCGCGTAGCGGCGCTCCTCGCCGTGACAGGGCCGCCGCCCGGAAACATCCGGCCGGAAGATCCCGAGCAGCCGCTCGATCAGCTCGTACGCAGCGGTGACGAGGTTCACGCGCCGGCCGGAGCCGGTCGGCAGCTCCACCTGGAGGTCGTCGCCGTAGAACTGTCCGTAGTTGTAGAGCGCCTCGACCAGCATCGCATTGGCCGGCATCCAGATCGGTCCGCGCCAGTTCGAGTTGCCGCCGAACAGGCCCGACGTCGACTCGCCCGGCTGGTACTCGACTGAGAAGCGGTCGCCGTTCCATTCGAGCGTGTACGGATGCTCGCGATGGTGCCGCGAGAGCGCGCGTACGCCGTAATCTGACAGGAACTCCGTCTCGTCGAGCATTCGGCGCAGCAGCTTCTTCATCCGGCTCCCTCGCAGCAGCGAGAGCAGCCGCCGCTCTCCGATTCCAGGCTCGTTCCATCGCGATACGAGGGCTGCCAGATCGGGCCGGTAGCTGAGAAACCAGTTGAGGCGCGCGGTAAACGAGGGCACTTTCGCCAACAGCTCAGGGTCCAGGGTCTCGACGGCGAACAGCGGGATCAGCCCGACCATCGACCGCACCTTGAGCGGCAGCATCCGTCCATCGGGCAGATTGAGCACGTCGTAGAAGAAGCCGTCCTCGTCGTTCCACAGCCCCATGCCATCGCCGGCATTGGTCATGGCTTCGGCGATGTGCAGAAAATGCTCGAAGAACTTCGTGGCGATGTCCTCGTACACGTGATTGTGCTGAGCGAGCTCCAGCGCGATGCGCATCAGGTTGAGGCAATACATCGCCATCCAGCTGGTGCCGTCGGACTGGTTGATGTAGCCGCCGGTGGGCAGCTGCGCGCTGCGGTCGAACACGCCGATATTGTCCAACCCCAGAAATCCGCCCTGAAAAATGTTTCTGCCCGAGTT
>Ga0137409_10006380_pt1 | contig 12248 bp, 7 predicted proteins | sample CZODoug1_16funga_FD_122059 | JGI IMG/M metagenome (GOLD analysis project Ga0137409, IMG submission 122059) | Vadose zone soil fungal communities from Angelo Coast Range Reserve, California, USA - CZODoug1_16fungal (Hybrid Assembly) | ecosystem: Environmental > Terrestrial > Soil > Vadose zone... | reverse complement strand
CGATGACGGCGCGGAGCGGGCCGGACTCGCCCTCGCTGACGCTGGTCACCGCGACGCGGACCGGGCTGCCGTGGAGCAGGAACTCCTGCGAGTGCCGCTCGCCGTCCCGCATCGCGCGGCGCAGGAACTCCGCGAACTCGCGCGGCAGGACCTCATCGATCTGGCGGCCCCGGAGCGAGTCGGGCTCGCGCAGCCCGAGCATCTTCGACGCCGGGGCGTTGATGAACTGGATCCCGCCGAAGCGGTCGGCCGCGAGCACGCCGCCGGCCATGTTCTGGAGGATCTCCTCGTTCAGGATGCGGACGCGGCTGACTTCCGCCGTCAGGCGGCCGGCGAGCAGCGCGACGACGTGGAGGGAGAGCGCGAAGAAGAACAGGAACGGCAGGATGAACTTCTGGCGCGCGCCGTAGTCGGCCACCACGCGCGGGTCCACGAGCGGCAGCTTCAGGCCGGGCTCGGGCAGCAGCGAGACGAAGAAGAGGATCCAGACGACCGAGAGGACGATCGACGCGGCCGAGGCCATCCCGACGGCCATGCGCATGCCCAGGATGAGGGCGGCGGCGATGACGGTGCCGAAGTAGAGGAACGCGAAGAAGCCGTCGATGCCGGTCAGGTAGGTGAGGACGCCGACGATGAGGATGTCGAGGACGAGCTGGGCGACGGCGAGCGAGCGGAGGGCGACGCCGGCGCGGGCGAGGATGAGGTAGACGAGGTTGAGGAGGCAGGCGGCCAGCAGGGTGTAATAGGGGGCGCCGGAGCCGGGTTCGGGCCAGCGGACCAGGAGGGTGGCGGCGATGCCGACGACCGCGATGGCGAGGCGGCTGAACATCAGCCCCTTGAGCCGGGACTCCAGCTGCTGCCGATCCGCGATCGCCGCAGCCCGGTAAGCCACGCGCGGATCCTACTTGGACAGGCTCTGCTGGATCTTGATGATAGGCAGGAAGATCGACAGGACGATGAAGCCCACGATGAAGCCCATCGTCGCGATCAGCAAGGGCTCGATCAGGGACGTCAGCGCCTTGACCGTCGCGCGGACCTCGCCGTCGTAGAACTCGGCGATCTTCATGAGCAGCTTCTCGAGGGCGCCGGTCTTCTCGCCGATCGAGATCATGCGCGTCACCATCGGCGGGAACACGCGCGTCGCGGTCAGCGGGTCGCCGAGCGTCTCGCCCTTCGAGACCGCGTCCTTGGCCTTGAGCACCGCCTCTTCGACGAGGACGTTGCCGGCCGTGGCGGCGACGATGTCGAGGGCGCCCAGCATCGGGACGCCCGACTGGATGAGCGTGGCGAACGTGCGCGAAAAGCGGGAGATGGCCACCTTGCGGAACAGGGGGCCGAACACGGGCGCGTGCAGCATGACCCAGTGCCACTGCCGCATGCCCGGCTTGGTCTTGATATACATGAAGAACCCGACGATGACGACGATGGCGACGCCGCCGACGATCAGGTACTGATCGCGGAGGGCGTCGCTGATCTTCAGCAGGATCTCCGTGGGCAGCGGCAGCTCCTTCATCTCCATCTGGATGAAGATGGTCTGGAACTTCGGCACGATGCCGACGACCAGGCCGATGGTGATCGTCAGGATCAGCACCAACGAGATCACCGGGTAGGTCATGGCGGCCTTGATCTCGCGCTTCAATTCCTCGACCGATTCCATGTAATCCGCGAGGCGCTGGAGGATGACGTCCAGCTGGCCGGACGCTTCGCCGGCCTTGATCATGTTCACGTAGATCTTGGTGAACAGCTTGTGCTCCGACAGGGCGGTCGAAAAGTCGGAGCCGGCGCGGACGCGCTCGATGATCTTGTCGAGGGTGAGCTTGAAGCCGGGGTCCGACGCCTGCTCATGCAGGATTTCCAGCGACTCGAGCAGCGGGATGCCGGCGCTGATCATGGTGGACAGCTGCCGCGTCATGACAGCGATGTCCTTCGTCTTGACGCGCGGGCGCGGCGGCCCGAAGAAGCTGCTCTTCTTGGCGGTCTTCTGCTCGATGATGCTGGCGACGGTGAGGTTCTTCTTCTTCAGCTCGGCCTGGGCCGCGCCCTTGTCGGATGCGCGGATGACGCTCTCCACCTTCTTCCCGTCGGGACCCTTGGCGGTGTAGGCGAAGACGGCCATGAGCGTTCTCCTTGCTGGTCTGGGGCTAGTGTACCCCGGGGGCCGCGCATTGTAAATGGTCGCGGGGGAGCCGGACGGCCTAGTCGTCCGCCATGGTCATGCGCATGATCTCTTCCAGCGTGGTCCGCCCGCGCATCGCGTTGAGGAGCCCGGTGCGGCGGAGGGTGAGCATGCCCTTCTTTTCCATGCAGAATTTCTTCATCTCCATGGCCGAGCGGCGCTCGATGATCATGCGCTTGACGTCCTCGTCGACCGGCAGGGCCTCGAGGATGGCGAAGCGGCCGCGGTAGCCGTTGGCGCAGGCCGTGCAGCCCACGGCCCTCCACAGCTTGGCCTCCGCCCGGTCCTCCTCCCAGAAGCCCATCTTCTGCATGTCCTCCCACTTCGGCATCGCCTCCACCGGCTGCTTGCAGCGGTCGCAGAGCTTGCGGCAGAGGCGCTGGGCGGCCACGAGGATCAGGGACGACGAAACCATGAACGGGTCGATGCCCATGTCCACGAGGCGGGTGATGGAGCTCGCTGCGTCGTTCGTGTGCAGCGTCGAGAACACCAGGTGGCCCGTGATGGCGGCCTTGACGGCGATGTCGGCGGTCTCGAAGTCGCGGATTTCGCCGATCATGATGGTGTCGGGGTCCTGACGCAGCAGGCTCCGGAGCGCGGCCGCGAACGTCAGGCCGCGCTTCACGTTCACCGGAACCTGGATGACGCCCTCGAGCTGGTACTCGACCGGGTCCTCCACCGTGCAGACGTTCTCCTCGGGGTCCAGCACCTCGCGGAGCGACGCGTAGAGAGTCGTCGACTTGCCCGAACCGGTGGGCCCGGTCACCAGGAGCATGCCGTAGGAAGCGGCCAGCGCCTTGCGGAAGGAGGTTTCCGCGAAGGGCTCGAAGCCCAGCTTGTCGATGCCGATGTTCAGGCTGGACGAGTCCAGGATGCGCAGCACGGCCTTCTCGCCGAAGATGGTCGGCAGGATCGAGACGCGGAAGTCGACCTGGCGCCCTTCGAATTTCACCTGGAACTTGCCGTCCTGCGGGACGCGGCGCTCGGCGATGTCCAGCGACGACATGATCTTGATGCGCGAGATCATGGAGTTGACCATGGACTTCGGCGGCATCCGGTTCTGCTTCAGCACCTCGTCGAGGCTCTTCAGCACGCCGTCCATGCGGTAGCGGATGCTGACGGACTTCTCGTAGGGCTCGATGTGGATGTCGGACGCCTTCGACTTGAGCGCCTGGGCGATGATGTTGTTGACCAGCTTGACGACTCCGGATTCGCCCTCGGTGATGGCCGACAGGTCGATCTGCTCGTCCTCGGCCTCCTTCTTCAGCTCGACCGAGGTGCCGCTGTTCTCCTCCTCGAGGTCGCCCACCAGCTTCTCCAGCTGGGCCGCTTCGGGGTTGTAGGCCTTCTGGATGGCCTTGCGAATCGAACGCTCGCTGGAAACCACGGGACGGAGGTCGCAGGTGGTCAGCGTGCGCACGTCGTCGAGCTTCAGGATGTCGAAGGGGTTCCCCACCGCGAGCGTGAGGACGTTTCCGATCTTGGAGAGCGGCAGGACGCAATAATAGGTGGCGAGTTCCTGGTTGATGACCTGCAGCGCGTCCTCGTCCACGACGGCCTTCTCCACGTCCACCGGCGGGATGTTGGTCTCGAGGGAGATGGCGGAGAGGTAGCCCATCTCGTCGACCATGTCGCGCTCGAGGAGCACGTCGGCGTAGGAGCGGTTCTCGCGGTCGGCGATGCTGGCGGCCTCCTCGGCCTTGGCCTCGTCCAGCACGCCGTGCTTCACGAGGACCTTGCGGATGCGCTGGTAGAATTTGTCCTTGATGGCCATCGCCTACTTCCTCACCTGGGTCGAGGGGCGGGTGCCGGGGGCCGGCATCACGCCCGACGGGGGGGTGGACGCGGGCCTCGCCGGAGGCGGAGGCGGTCCGGCCGGCGGGGCTGCAGGCCTGGCGGCGGGCATGCCCGGCCGCGCGGGCGCGGCGGACCTGGCGTCCGCCTTGCCGTTCATCGGGACGTTCTTCTCGAGAGCAGTCTGGATCTGGCTCCAGGTCGAGACGTACACGAAGATCTGCGAGCCGGAGACCCGCTCGAGCTTGTCGAAGATCTCGGAACTGATCACGTTGGAGATGGCGACCAGGAGCGTCTTGCCGATCTTGTCGAGCACGACGAACTGGTTCTGCCACATCAGGTCGGCCGGGACCGCCTGGATGCCGTCCTTGTTGATGCGGTACTTGGAGGCGTCGAGATAGGGAAGCCCGGACTGCTTGACGAGCGTGCGGGCGATGTCCGTTTCCGTCACGAAGCCCAGGGAGACCAGGACTTCGCCGAAGCCCTCGCCCGTCGCCCGCTGGCGGCGCAGGGCCTCCTGGACCTGGTCGTCCTTGACGAGGCCCTCATCGACGAGGACCTCCCCCATCTTCTTCCGGATGAGCTTCGCGATCTGAACCATGCAATTCTATTTCGGCCTGCCCCTACCCGCGCTGGAAGGTTTTCTTCAGATCCTCGACGTCGCCCGAGTACTGGATGGCGTCCTCGAACGTCAGGTGCCCCGCCTTGTAGACCTCGTACAGGGACTGGTTCATCGTTTTCATGCCGATCTTTCCCGACACCTGAATGATGGAGTATACCTGATGGGCCTTGTTTTCGCGGATCAAAGAGCGAACCGCCGGGTTCGCGAGCATGATCTCCGAGGTCAGGACCCGCCCCTTCCCGTTCGACTTGGGCACCAGCTGCTGGCAGAACACCGAATTCAATACGAACGACAGCTGCGTCCGGATCTGCTGCTGCTGGCCCATCGGGAACACGTCCACGATGCGGTTGATCGTCTGGACGGCGTCCGACGTGTGCAGCGTGGCGAACGTCAGGTGGCCCGTCTCGGCGATCGTCAGCGCGGCTTCGATCGTCTCCATGTCCCGCATCTCGCCGATCAGCACCACATCCGGGTCCTGCCGCAGCACGCGGCGCAGCGACTCCTTGAACCCGTGCGAGTCCGTGCCGATCTCGCGCTGGTTGATGAGACAGTTCTTGTTCTTGTGCACGAACTCGATGGGGTCCTCGATCGTGATGATGTGGTAGTTGCCGGTGCTGTTGACGTAGTCGATCATCGCCGCGAGCGTGGTCGACTTGCCCGAGCCCGTGGCGCCCGTCACCAGGGTCAGGCCGCGGGGCTGGTCGCAGAGGGCCTGGCAGGTCGCGCGCGGGAGGCCCAGGTCGTCGAAGCTGCGCACCGCGTGCGGCACGAGCCGGAACACGGCCCCGACGGAGCCGCGCTGCAGGAACACGTTCGTCCGGAAGCGGCCGAGGTTGTCGACGCCGAACGAGAAGTCCAGCTCGAGGTCCTTCTCGAACTTCGCGATCTGGTCCTCCGAGAGCACGCCGTAGACGAGCTTCTGCGACTCCTCCTTCGTCAGGGTGTCGAATTCGGTGGGCATCAGCTTGCCGTCGATGCGGACGCGCGGCGGCGATCCCGACGCGATATGGAGGTCGGACCCTCCGCGCTGCACGAGCAACTGCAGGAGTTCTTCGAGGCTGACCATGCTATTCCTCTTCCTCCACGGGTTTCTTGGCCTTGGCGATCACCGCCTCGGCGAGCTTATGGGGCATCACGTCGTAATGGGACGGCTCGGTTGAATAGGATCCCTCGCCGCCGGTCACCGACCGCAGCTGGGTCTCGTAGTCCATGATCTCCATCATGGGAATGTGGGCGCGCACCACCTGCATCTGGCCCTGCGAATCCATCCCCTCGATCCGGCCCCGGCGCGAGTTCAGGTCGCCGGTGATGTCGCCCATGAACTTCGACGGGACCGTGATCTCGATGTGCACGACCGGCTCCAGAATCACCGGCTTGGACTTCGCGAAGGCGTCCTTGAACGCCTTCGACCCCGCCAGCTCGAAGGACGCGGGCCCCGAATCCACGTCGTGGTACGACCCGTCGTAGACCTCGACCTCCACGTCCACGACGGGGTATCCCGCGATGACGCCCTTTTCGATCGTCTTCCGGATGCCCTTCTCGATCGCCGGCACGTACTGCTGGGGGATGCGCCCCTGCGAGATGTTGTCCGTGAACTTGAAGCCTTCGCCGCGCGGCGTCGGCTTGAGCCGCAGGTAGACCTCGCCGTACTGGCCGTGGCCGCCCGACTGTTTCTTGTGCTTGTGGTGGCCCTCCGCCGCCGTCAGGATCGCCTCCTTCAGCGCCAGCCTCGGCGGATGCGTGATCACCTCGACGTGGAACTTCCGCTTCAGGCGGTGCAGGATGACCTCCACGTGCAGCTTCGAACGTCCCGTGATCACCAGCTCGCCCGTCCCCGCGTCCCGCGAGAAGTGGAACGTGGGATCCGAGTCCGCCATCTTGTGCATCGACTCCGACATCCGGGCCAGGTCCTGCTTCGTCTTCGGCTCCACCGCCTGCGAGACCATCGACAGCGGGAACTCAATCCTCGGATACTGGATCAGCGCGTGCGGGTCGCAGACGGTGTCGCACGTATTGAGCTCGTCGACCTTGGCGACGCAGACGATGTCCCCCGCCACGGCGACGCTGCAGGTGTGATGGTCCTTGCCGAAGGGCTTGTAGAGGGCCCCGATGCGCGCCGCCTTCGCCGTCCGCTGGTTGAACAGGGGCTGGTCGGCCGCGAGCGAGCCCGAATAGATGCGCACGTACGACAGCCGATGCACGACCGGATCGGCGATCGACTTGAACACCTGGCCCGAGAACGGGCTCCCGGGCGGGCGCGAGATCTCGGCCTTCTTCTCCGGATCGATCCCTTTCTTCGGCGGAACGTCCAGGGGAGACGGGGCGAACTTCGCGATGAAGTCCATGAACTCGGCCACGCCGATGTCCTTCTTCGCGGAGGCGCAGAGGATGGGGACGAGCTTGTTCTGGGCGAAGGCCTTGGGGAGCGCCGCGGCCAGCTCCTCCGTCGTCACCGGCTTGCCCTCGAGGTACTCCTCGATCATCTTGTCGTCGGCTTCCATAAGCTTCTCGCGCGACTCGTCGGCGAGCGTCTTCAGCTCGTTCGGCGCGCCCGCGTAGTTCGTGATCACGCTGACGACGCCCTTCAGGGAGTCGCCCGATCCCTGCGGCAGCAGCACCGGGACGCACTCCTTGCCGAACGTTTCGCGGATCGACGTGATGAGATCGAGGAACTTGATGTTGTCGAGGTCCATCTTGTTCACGAGGATGACCCTCGCGACGCCGGCCTTCTGCGCCAGGTCCCACATCTTCCGGGTGTTGACGCGGATGCCGTCGACGGCATTGATGCAGACGACCGCGGTCTCGACGGCGTTGAGGCCGCAGATCGCCTCGCCGACGAAGTCCGGATAGCCCGGGGCATCGAGGATGTTGATCTCCCGGCCGTGCACGTTCACGGAGGCGGCCGCGAGGTCGATGGAGTTCTTGCGCTCCTTCTCCTCGGGCTCGAAATCGAGGACGCTGGTGCCGTCGTCCACCGATCCCATGCGCGCGGAGGCCTTCCCCTTGAACAGCATCGCCTCCCCGAGCGTCGTCTTGCCCGACGAGTTGTGGCCCACCAGGACGATGTTCCGAATGTCCTTCGTCTCGTACTTAGGCATTCTGGAGCCTCCGGCGGGACGGGAAACCGGCGAGAGCCCGTCCTAAGCCCGACGCGGCCCGGCTCCTGCCGGGGCGCGCGCAGACTCCCTGAATTGTATCCACGTCTCCGGCCGGGTGTCAAATGAAGGACCGGCGGTCATTTCGGCGGCGTCTGCGTCCCCTGGATGGCGCCGATCTGGTTGTCGAGGTCGGCGGAATACTCCCAGTTCGGCGAGGCCTGCCGCCGGCAGCGCAGCAGGTCCGCCAGCGCGTTCTCCAGGTCGCCCTGCAGGCGCAGCGCCCTCCCGCGCAGCAGCAGCGCGGACGACGACGAGGGCGCAAGGCGCACGACGTGGCGATAGTCGGCCACCGCGCCCGGCAGGTCGCCCGACTCCTGGCGGCGCTGCGCTCGCACGAGGAAGACGAGGAAGCCGTGGGGGCGCAGCTCCACGCCCCGGTCGAGGTCCTGCAGCGGCTCGATCTCCGTCGAGGTCCAGGCCAGGATCGCGCGGAATTCCTCGCCCCCATTCCCCTTGGCGTTCCGCTCGACGCCCTGCTCCGCCAGCAGCCGCGCGCCCTCCCGGTCCGCCCGGGCCAGGGCACGGTAGACGTCGATCAACTCTTCGTCCATCGGCGTCCTGCCCAGGAGCACGGGTCGCCCGAGGGCGTCCGTCATCCGGGTCCGGATCTCGTTGATGAGGACGTTCTTGTCGGACTTCTCCAGCGAGTTGCCGCGGCCCAGGGCGTGGGCGACGACCAGGCGGAGGAAGAGGGCGCGCACCAGGGAGATCGACAGCTTGGGGTCCGCCGGACCCGTCCCCATCGCCTTCAGCAGCAGCGGCTCCGCCCCCTCGGGATCCCCCAGCGCCAGCAGCGCGCGGCCGGAGAGCCCGAACAGCCGGAGCTGGGCCGCGTCCCGCGACTCCGCCGAGACCGCCGCGAGCTCCGTCAGCCGGTGCTCCACCGCGGCCCGGCGGGTTTCGTAGGCGGCGGGATCGGAGGCCGGTCCGTAGGAGGCCGTCTCCAGGTCCGACAGCTTCTTCTGGACGTCGGTCTCGATCAGGCGCACCCGGCAGTCGATGACCATGCGCTGGAGGTCGGCGTCCGGCCGGACCAGCATGGCGCGATTGGCCGCGTCGATGGCGTCGCGGTACTTGCCGTCGCGCTGCATCTGGTAGGCGAGGACATAGTTGCGGGAGAACTCCTGCTCCTTGAGCCGGTTCTGGTACCACTGCCAGCCCGCCGCGCCGAGCCCCGCCCCCATCAGGAGGAAGAGCAGGATGCCGAGCTTCAGCTTCGTGCGGTGCATCACGAGCCAGATCTGCATCCGCATCTTCACGGTCGTCGGGAGGCGCTTCCGCGTCGTCTTGCCCGTCGACGCGGGCTCCCGCTTCAGATGCTTCCGGAGCGCCGCGACCAGCTCCGTCGCCGTCTGGTACCGGAGCTCCTTCGGGCGGTTGACGCACTTGAGGAGGATCCCGTCCAGCTCGGGCTCGACGCCGCGGTTGATCGTCGACGGCGCGGCGACGTTCTCCTCGTAAATCTTCCGGTGCAGCTCCGGCACGGACGCCGCCCCGAACACGGGACGCCCGGTCAGGCACTCGTAAATGAGCACGCCCAGGCGGTAGATGTCCGTGCGCTCGTCCACCGTCTCCTCGGCGTCCGGCACCTGTTCGGGCGCGAGGTAGGCCGCGGCCTGGTGGGCGCGCTTATCCCTCGTCTTATCGTCGACGGGCGTCGTCAGCGCCAGGTCGTGGTACGAGATCACGATGCGGGACGGCACCTCCACCTGGATGTCCCACGGCAGCAGCCGTGCGTGCACGACGTGCTTCTTATGGGCGCACTCCAGGGCCTCTGCGCCGCCCAGGAACATCTCCGCCGCGAGCTTGGGATTCATCGGCTTGCCGGCGATCAGCTGGTCGAGCGTGCCGCCGGGCACCAGCTCGGTGGCCATGAAGTGGATGACCCGGCCCTTCGCGTCGATGTCGTTGCCGGTCTCGTAGACCCGGAGGATGTTCGCATGCTGCAGATTCGAGGCGTCCGCCGCCAGCTTGTAGAAGCGGCGGATCGCGTCGCCGTCGCTTTCCCGCAGGATACGGACGCAGGCGGGCTTGTTGGTCCGGAGGTCGGTGGCCTCCCAGATCTCCAGTCCTGCCTTCGCCGATCGCAGCTCCCGGTTCAGGGAGTATTTTCCGATGACCCTCTTGCCCTCGGCCTTGGCCTTCGCCTCGACCGTGGTATTGTCCTTGATCTCGAACCCCTCGGCCGTTTTCACCATCTTCCGGTCCGTGGGCTTGCCTGCCGCCGCGGGGGGCGGCACGGGGACCGCGCGCGGCACGGAGCCGCGACCCAGGTCGAGCATCGTGCCCTCGCCCATCGCGAGCAGCGGATCGTCCGCCGCGGGGGCCGTCTTCGGCCGCGCGGCGGGGCGGCCCATGTCGAGCATGGTGCCCTCGCCCAGGTCCAGGATGCCCGGCCCGCCCGAGGGCGCCGCGCGCCCCGACATCAGGACGTCCAGCGCCTGGACCACGGCCTCGCCCGTCGGATACCGGTCGTCGGGCTCCTTCGCCAGCATCGTGAGCACCACCCGGCTGACGGCCGGCGGGAGGTCGGGACAGATCGCGTGCGGAGGCACGGGAGCCTCGTTCAGGTGCTTCATCAGGATCGCCAGCGCCGTCTCGCCCTCGAAGACGCGCGTTCCGGTGATCAGGTGGTAGAACGTCGCGCCGAGCGAGTAGAGGTCGGAGCGCACGTCCAGGGTCACCCCCTGGGCCTGCTCTGGAGACATATAGAACGGCGTCCCGACGATGGTGCCCGGGATGGAAAGTCCTTCGTTGGACTGGTCGCCGCGCGCCAGGCCGAAGTCGACGACCTTCACCGCGCCGTCCTTGGTCAGCAGCACGTTCGCCGGCTTGATGTCGCGATGCACCACGCCCTTCAGGCGGGCGGCGTCCAGCGCCCGGGCCACCCCCTTGACGATGGAGACCGCCTCGGCGAGCGGAAGGCGGCCCCGCTCCTCGAGCACCTTGTCCAGGCTGGACCCGACCACGTACTGCATGGCCAGGTAGTAGAGACCCCCGGACTCCCCGACGTCGAACACCTGCACGACGTTCGGATGCTCCAGCGACGCGGCCAGCTGCGCCTCGCGCACGAAGCGCTGGACGTGGGCCGGCGTGCCGATGAGGGCGGCGGCCATGACCTTGATGGCGACGGGCTTGTTCAGGCCGACGTGGTGGGCCAGGTAGACGGCGCCCATGCCGCCCTTCCCGATCTCGCGCTGGAGGATGCAGTTTCCGAGGCGCGTTCCGATGAGCGGGTCGGGCCCCCCTTCGGCGGCCCTGGCGGCGGGCGGGGAGCCCGACGCGGTCCGGGTGCTGTCGGCGGAGGAGCCGAACAGGGCATTCAAATCATCATTGGGCATAGTCGGTAACGGCGCGGACGTCCGGACGCGTGTCTCCTCATCGTTCGGATGTGAGCCCCCGGTTCAATGCAAAGTATAGCCCATGGGTCCGGGAAAGGCAGGGCAAGAAAAAAGCCCGGAAGGCGAGCGCCTTCCGGGCCTGGAGTTGCGGCGGGAATCAGCGGGCGAGGACGATCTCCACCCGGCGGTTCTTGGACTTGTCGCCCGGATTCTGGGGCTGATATTCCCCATAGGCCTCGCAGACCAGCTGGTGCGGGTCGACCTGGCCCTTGTCGACCAGGAAGTGCATCACCGCGTGGGCGCGCTGGAAGGACAGGTCCCAGTTGCAGTGGAATTTCCCCTTGGTCCGGCGGATGGGATCGCTGTCGGAGTGGCCTTCGACGCGGATCATCCCGCCGTTCTGGTTCTTGCGGATGTAGTCGGCGATCTTGCCCATGGACTTCTCCCCGCCCGGGCTCAGCGTCGCGGATCCGCTGGCGAAGAAGACGTCGCTGGGGATGTTGATGACCGTGTCGTTGCCGCGCTTGCGGATGTCCAGCCCGACCGGGTCGGCAGGGATGGGGCTGACGGCGGGCGCGGGCTCCGGATCGCGGCGGGATTTCCGTTCCAGGGCCTCGCACTTCGTCCGGTAGGCGAGGGCGTCGGATTCCGCCGCCTCCTTCTGCCGCTGCAGTTCCTCCTGCTCGCGGGTGAGTTCATCGACGCGGGCCTGGAGATCGGCGCCCGAGGAGCAGCCGACGGCGGCGGCGGCACAGAGCGTCACGACGAAGAGAGCGGCGGCTTTCTTGAGCATGGTTCCTCCCCAACGAATCGGGGAGCCCCAGCGGACTCCCCCCCGCCGTATATATCGGCAGGGATTCCCCGTCTCCGTTGCGAAATCTTTACGAACCGCGGCAAACAAGCCCGGCTGTCGGGAGGGCGGGGCTCAGTGGATGAAGCGGTCGAGCAGGTGGTGGGTGCCCCGCAGGTAGGCCGCGAGGGCGGCGTCCACGAGCGGCGCCCAGAACAGCATGGCCAGGGCGCCGACCGACAGGAAGGGGCCGAACGGGACGTAGCCCATCCGGCGCACGGCGGCGTACTTGCCGATGCCGAAGATCGACCTGCAGTCGATCCGCAACGCGCCGCTGGTCGTGCGCAGGCCGGTCAGCCCGACCGTG
>Ga0137409_10006379_pt1 | contig 12250 bp, 12 predicted proteins | sample CZODoug1_16funga_FD_122059 | JGI IMG/M metagenome (GOLD analysis project Ga0137409, IMG submission 122059) | Vadose zone soil fungal communities from Angelo Coast Range Reserve, California, USA - CZODoug1_16fungal (Hybrid Assembly) | ecosystem: Environmental > Terrestrial > Soil > Vadose zone... | reverse complement strand
CAGGCGGGTCAAGCTCAGCAAAAGCGACTTTGCGATCGCCTTCATGATCGGCGTTTTCGGCCGCCATCGTCAATGACCGAAGCGACGGCGGCAAGCGTTGGGGATTTTCCCGACGAAGCGGAATTGCGCGAGACCATTCGCCGCAAGGTCGAGGCCGCCGGCACCTCGTTCTATTGGGCGATGCGCATGCTCCCGGCGGAGCGCCGCAACGGCATGTACGCGGTCTATGCCTTCTGCCGCGAGGTGGACGACATCGCCGACGATGACGGTGTGCCGGCCGAGCACCGGCGGAGCGCGCTCGCAGAATGGCGGCAGGATATCGATGCCCTTTATGCCGGCGCCCGGCCGCGCAATTTCGTGGCACTCGCGTTGCGCGAGCCGATCGAGCAATTCCACCTGCGCCACGGCGATTTCCACGCTGTCATCGACGGCATGGAGATGGACGCGGAAGCAATCTGCGCGCCCGATTTCGCGACGCTGGATCTTTATTGCGCGCGCGTGGCAGCTGCTGTCGGTCACCTCTCGGTGCATGTGTTCGGGGATTCGGGCGCCGACGCGCACGACGTTGCCGACGCGCTCGGCCGAGCGTTGCAGCTCACCAACATCCTCCGCGACCTCGACGAGGACGCGCAGCGCGGCCGGCTGTATCTGCCGCGCGAAATCCTCGAACGGCACGGCATCCCGCCCGACCCGCGTGCCGTGTTGCGCCACCCCGCCCTGCCGGCGGCCTGCCGCGAATTGGCGGCGATGGCGTTGCGTCGTTTCGATGAGGCCGGGCAAGCGATGGCGCGGTGCTCGCGGCGGGCGATGCGGCCCGCGGCGGTGATGGGCGCCTTTTACCGTGCCAATCTCGAGGCGTTGCTCGCGGCGGATTGGCGCGATCCGAGTGCGCGAGTTTCGCTCTCGAAGTCGCAGAAATTATGGCTGGTGCTACGCCACGGCCTGATATGAGCGGAACAGGTGCAGTGCACATCATCGGGGCCGGCCTCGCTGGTCTCGCTGCCGCGGTTGCCCTCACCGGAGAGGGGCGGCGCGTCACGCTCCATGAAGCAACCACGCATGCCGGTGGCCGCTGCCGTTCATTTTTTGACGCAGAGCTGGGTTGCCGCATCGACAACGGCAACCACCTGGTGCTCGCCGGCAACAGCGCCGTCATTTCCTATGTCGATACGGTCGGCGCGTGCGACACGTTTGAGGGTCCGGCCGAGGCGGTCATCCCGTTCGTCGATCTCACGACGGGCGAACGTTGGTCGTTGCGGCCTAATAACGGGCGACTGCCGTGGTGGATTTTTAGCGCGGGTCGTCGCGTGCCGGATACGCACGCCCGAGATTATCCTGCGGCGTTGCGGCTGCAGCGAGCCGATGATGACGCGACGATTTCCGCCGTGCTCGACACAAACTCGATGCTGTTCCGGCGCTTGTGGCAGCCGCTCGCGGTGGCTGCGCTGAACACCAGCGCCGAACAGGGCTCCGCCCGCCTGTTCGGGCACCTGCTGGCCGAGACGCTCGGGCGCGGCGGGTCGGCCTGCCGCCCGATGGTGCCGCGCGAAGGGCTGTCGGAGAGCCTGGTCGATCCGGCGATGGCATGGCTCGCGGGGCGCGGCGCCGAGATACGGTTCGGCGCCCGACTTCGTGAGTTCGGTTTCTCGCAGAGCCGCGTCGGCGAACTGATCTTCGATGCCGGCACCATCCCGCTTGACGCCTCCGATTCGGTGATCCTCGCCGTCCCCGCCCCGGTGGCCGGCGAACGGCACGCGCAGCGGCTCGGCGGGAGTCATGCTCGTGCCCTCTCGCGCGTGGCGCAGGAGGCGATCGCGTCGATGATTTTCTGGTAACCCGTGCAGCGGCAGAGATTGCCGCGGAGATAGTGGAGGATCTGCTCGCGCGTGGGTGACGGGTTCTCCTCGAGGAGCGCGGCCGCGCTGAGGAGCATGCCCGAGGTGCAGAAGCCGCACTGGATGGCGCCATGCTCGACGAACGCGGCCTGCACGGCGTGAAGCGTCTCGCCGTCGGCCAGACCCTCGACGGTCCGGATCGCGCGGCCCTCGGCCTCGACGGCGAGATAGGTGCAGGCGCTCACGGGCGCGCCGTCCACCAGCACCGTGCAGGCGCCGCACACCTGGATGTCGCACGAGCGCTTGGCGCCCTTGAGGCCGAGCTGCTCTCGCAGGACATCGAGGAGCAGGCTGTGCGGCATGACGTCGACCGCGACGGCGCGTCCATTGACCGTGCAGGCGAGGCTAGACGATGACGGTGTGGGCATAGCGTGGCTGGATCTGCTGTCCCTGGCCGCGCGCGGCGGCGACCTGGAGCGCCCGCTTCACGCACGCCCCGGTCAGCGCGCGCTTGTACTCGGCGGAGCCGTGACGGTCACCCACCACCTCGACCTCGCGGGCGGCCGCGGCACCTAGCTCCTCGGCTCGTGCGAAGAGGGCGGGGATTGGCTCGCCGGCGCCTCTGCCCTCGAGCTCGAAGAGCCGTTGAGGCCTCGGGCCGACGCAGCCGACGGTGACCCGAAGGGTACTTGGCCCGCACGCCACCGTGACGCCCAGGGTGGGGCGCTCGTACACGCCGAACTTGAGATAGGCCGACGTCGTCTTGGCCGGCCATGGTTGCAGACGAATCGAGGTCAGGACCTCGTCCTCCTCGCGCGCCGTCTCATATGGTCCGCGAATGAAGTCCGCGAGGGGCACCTCGCGTGCGCCCCGTCGAGACCAGAGGTGAATCGTCCCGTCGAGGGCCAGGAAGAGCGTGGCGAGATCGCTGTGTGGATCCGCGAAGGCCAGGTTGCCGCCCACCGTGCCCACGTTGCGGACACGGACGTTGGCGACATGGCGGGCGACGCCGGACACGAGCGGGCAGCGCTCCTGGACCAACGCTGAGCGCTCGACGCCGCGGTGGCGCACCGTGGCGCCGATGGTCAGCGTGCCGTTCTCCGCCGTGATCGCATCGAGATCGCGCACGGCTTTCACGTCGATCAGGCGTCGCGGGCGGATCAGCCCCTCTTTCATGAGGAGGAGAAGCTCGGTGCCGCCCGCGTAGAGAACGGACTCGTGGGGATCCGCGGTCAGGAGATCCGCCGCCTCGCCCAGGGTCGAGGGCCGGTCGAGCGTGAAGGGACGAAGCACGACTCAGCCTTCCGCGGCCTTGCGCAGCCTGACCCCGAACTCGTCCAGCATGTCTCCGGCCTTGCGCTCGATGACGCCGTGGCCCAGCGAGCCGAGGGTGCCGAGGATGCGTCCCTCGGCGACGACGGCGAGGACGCTCGTCCCCTCGCGCGACGATATCTCGAGCGTCACCTGCATGCTGATCTCTGCGCCGATGGCGGGGTCACGGCCCTTCGCCTGCAGGGCGAGCCGGCGCGGGGGCTCGGATGATGTGATCTCGACGTCGAGCGGGACGGAGAGGCGAATGGGGCCGACCTTCTGGATCATGCGGGCCGTGTAGCGCTGCTGGGGCGCGACCTCCTTGGCCTCGGCGCAGCCGGGCATGCACTCGACCATGCGCGGCACGTCCCACAAGAGCGCCCAGAGCTTGTCGGGCGTGGCCGCCACGGCGATCTCACGCGCGGCCCGCACGGCGACTCCTTCTCACAGCAGAGCCCCCGCCGGCTTCACCACCTCTTCGGCGATCATCTGGAGATAGTCGATCCGCGCCCGCACCTCGCGGGGCAGGCTGTAGATGGTGAAGCCGACCTTGTCGAGCCCCATCTCGCGGGCGCGGGCGAGCGTCTCCACGCAGTCGCGGGGCGAGCCGTTGACCGTCCAGTCGTCGAGGGCGGTGTCGAAGTCGAGCTGGAGGGACACCATGGTCGATTCCTGCATCTCCCATCGACGATACATCGCGAAGGTCTTCTCGAGATATTCGCGCGCGGCAGCCAGGGCCGCCGCCTTGTCGGCGGCCACGATCAGGCTCCGCGAGGCGCCTATGCTGCCGGGCGTGGGCGCGGCGGCCTCTGCTCGCGCCTCGCTGAAGGTCTTGCTCAGCCTGGCGATGTCGCGCCAGGCGACCTGAGGCCCGAAGAAGACGCCGTCCGTGAGCCGCGCGGCGCGGCGCGTGGCGCCCTCACTCTGGGCGCCCATCTCGAGCGGCGGGTGTGGCTGCTGAAAAGGTGTGAAGCCGAGACGCGCCTTGGTCACGCTGGTGTAGGCGCCGTGGAAGGTGACCTCCTCCCCGGTCCAGAGCCGCTTCATGAGCGCCAGCGACTCCTCGAGCTTGGGCACCCGATCCTTGCGCGCGAGCCCGGCCGCTTCCAGCTCTCGCTCGCGATAGCCGATGGCCACACCGACGTCGAGCCGACCGTGGGTGATGTGGTCCAGGGTGGCGATGTTCTCGGCTGTCTCCACGGCGTTCACGATGGGCAGGAGGAGCACCGAGGTCTTGAGGCGCATCTGCCCCGTCTCCGGCGCGAGCCGGGCCAGGATGGGGAACGGCTGCGGCCACACCGTCGGATGAGAGATCCAGTGCTGGCCGATCGAGACCCAGGCGAAGCCCATGCGCGAGGCGGCGGCGGCGACCTCGATCGCCTCGTCGATGATCCGCGTGGCGCCGCGGTCCGTCGGGCTCCAGAACGGCGTCAGGTGGAACCCGATTCTCATCTTGTAGCAGCCCCCTCAGCCTGCCCTCTCCCCCGATGGGGGAGAGGGATGAGATGGCCGAGTCGTCGACAATTCTGAATCCCTCTCCCCCGTCGCGGGGGAGAGGGCAGGGTGAGGGGGCGGTTCAACCTGCTCAGTCTCCAGCCGCGTGGGCGCCGGCCAGACGCCCGAAGACGGCGCCCGACATGAGGCCGGTGCCGCCGGGATAGTTTCCGTGGAAGAGTCCGCCCACCATCTCGCCGCAGGCATAGAGGCCCGGGATGGCCGTCCAGCTCGTGCTCATGACCTGCGCGCAGTCGTTCACCCGCACGCCGCCGAAGGTGAAAGTGATGCCACCCGTGACCGGATACGCGACGAAGGGCGGCGTGTCGAGCCGCTGCGCCCAGTTGCTCTTGGCGAGCGGCAGTCCGCGCGTGGCCAGGCCGTCGCGCGCGGTAGGATCGAAGCGCCCTTCCGTCACTGCTGTGTTGTACGCCTCGAGCGTGCGACGGCACGCGGCACGGTCGAGGGAAAGCTTGTCCACGAGAGCATCGAGCGTGTCGGCCGTGGCCGGCGTGCCCGTCTTGTAGCGTCCCTCGAGCAGGTGCTGCACCTTGCTGTCGAAGATCTGCCAGCCGATGCCGCCGGGCTCGTTCAGGATGATGCCGCCGAGCTTGGCATACGTATAGAACTGGAAGTCCTCGCCCTCGTCGAAGAAGCGTAGCCCCCGCGCGTTGACGAGGACGCCGTAGGGATACGAGAGCCGGTTGGTCTTGTCGGTCAGCTTGCGGTCGCCGTGCGGCGGGGCATCGGCGTCGATCGGGGTCGAGTGGCAGCCCGTCCACTGACCATGGGGCAAGGCGCCCAGCTCCATGGCCATGCGCAGGCCGTCGCCCGTGTTGTAGCGCGTGCCGCGCACCTTGGCGTGATCCCAGGGCCGCCCGAGATAGCGCGCGCGCCATTCTGGATTGGCCTCGAAGCCGCCGCAGCCGAGCACGACCGATCTGGCGGTCAGCTCGGAGAATCCCTCGGGTCCCTGGATGCCCACGCCGGTGACGCGGCCGCTCTTCTCCTGGACCAGGCGCACCACCGCCGTGTCGTAGCGGATGTCGACGCCCTGGCGCTCGGCCGTCTTGAACCACATCGCCGAGAGCCCCACGCCTTCGTGCCTGGCGCGAATGACCGCGCCGGGGGACCACTTGAGGGTGTCGCCGACCTTCACCGCGGACAGCGACACCGCCGGCTCCATCTCGATGCCCTGGCGCGCCATCCAGCAGGCCGTGTCGTAGGACCGGCCGATGAGGAGCTCGGCCAGCTCGGGATCCGTGCGTCCGTCGGTGACGCGGAGCAGATCGGCCATGAAGAGACGGTAAGGGTAGGGCTCGACGCCGGTGAAGAAGCCGGGCACCTCGGTTTCGGCCTCGGGCACGAGGATGCGCAGATCGTCGGCGCGATCGAAGGCGATGCGGAAGAGCCCGCCGCTATAGTGCGTGTTGCCGCCGCGCAGCGTGCGCGGCGCCTTCTCGAGCGCGGCCACGCGGCCGGCGCCCTGCTCCCGCGCGGAGACCGCCGCCGCCAGGGCGGCATTGCCCGCGCCCACCACGATGACGTCGTAGTCGCTCACGGGCGATCGTCAGTCGAGGTGCTGGCCGAACCAGGCGAGGACCTTCTTCCAGCCGTCCACGGCCGCGGCTTGGCGATACTGCGGGCGGTCGACGGCGAAGAAGGCGTGGCCGGCGTTCTCGTACGTGTGGAACTCGTAGGTCTTCCCGTGCTCCTTCAGCGCGACCTCGGTCTTGGCCACGTCGTCCGGTGAGGGGCGCGTGTCCTCGATGCCGAAGAGCCCGAGCAGGGGGCACTGCAGGCTCTTGGTGAAGTCGATGGGCGCCACGGGCTGGCGCGCCGTCAGCTCTTCCGGCTTGGCCACCACGCCTCCGCCATAGCAATCGATCGCCGCGTCGAGGCCGCGCAGCGTGCACGCGGCGAGGTAGGCCTGGCGTCCGCCGGAGCAGTAGCCGATGACACCGACCTTGCCGTTCAGATAGGGGAGGCTGCGGAGATAGTCGATGGCTCCCTGCACGTCACCCATGGTGCGGTCGTCGGGCATGCCGCCCGCCGCGCGGATGCTCGCGCTGTTCTCCTCGGGGGTGGCCTTGCCCTCGCGGAAGTGCAGGTTGGGGGAGATGGCGACGTAACCGTGATGGGCGAAGCGGCGCGCGATCTCCTTGTTCGCGCCATCCCACCCGGGCATGTGGTGGATGATGACCACGCCCGCGTAGAGGAGCGCGTTCAAGGGCCGGGCGAGGTAGGCGTCGATCTGATCTCCCTGATGCCCTCGGATCAGGACGGTCTCGGCGATCTGGGCTTCGTACGTCATGTCAGGCGTTCCTGTAGGCGGCGAGGACGGCCTGGGCCATGTCGCGCGTCTTGGCCGTGCCACCCTGGTCGGGGGTGAGCGTCTTGCCGTCGCGATAGACGCGGCCCACGGCGGATTCGAGCCGCTGCGCCTCCGCGCCCATGCCCATGTGCTCCAGCATGAGGGCGGCCGAGAGAATGGTGGCAGTGGGATTGGCGATGCCCTGGCCCGCGATGTCGGGGGCCGAGCCGTGGACGGATTCGAAGTAGGCCCAGCCGCTGTCGCCGAAGTTGCCGGAGGGCGCGAGACCGAGCCCGCCCGCCGTCTCCGCGCCGAGATCCGAGAGGATGTCGCCGTAGAGGTTCATGCACAGCACGACGTCCATGGATTTCGGAAAGCGCACGAGCCGCCGCGCCGTGTCGTCGACGTGGAAGTGCTCGAACTGGAGGCCGGCCTCGCGCACGATGCGCTCGGCCGTCTCCTGGAAGAGCCCGTCCGTCTGGCGCAGCACGTTCGACTTGGTGACGCAGGTGACCTTGCCGGGCTTGCCCTTGGCCTGCCGCTTCCGCGCGAGATCGCAGGCGAAGCGCGCGATGCGCTCGGCGCCCTTCGGCGTGACCACCTTGACGGCGAAGCGCCCCTCCTCGCCGAAGTCCTTGATGCTGCGTCCCGTCCGGTCGCTGAGGTTCGGCATGACGTCGATCAGGTCGGACAGCGCGCCTTCACGACCGGGATAGAGGCCTTCGCTGTTCTCACGCAGGAGCACGTAGTCGATGCCCTGAGGATCGGCGAGCGGCGAACGCATGCCCGGGAAGAAGCGGATCGGCCGCACCCCCGCCCAGGCCTGCATCTCCCAGCGGAGCCAGGAGACCACGGAGGTGGTGGCCGGGCCGGCTGCGCCGAAGAGCACGCCGTCGGCCTCGCGGGCCGCCCGCTTGGTCTCTTCCGGCAGGGGATCGCCCTGGGGAGGCGTGGTGATCTTGAGAGGCAGCCCCGTGCCCATCAAGAGCTCGCACGTGGCGTCGACGACCTCGATTCCGATGCCCTGTCCGGGCAGCGCGACGACAGTCTTCATGGCCATCCTCCTTGTCGGGAGCCATACCATAACACCTCCAAGCGCGACGCCCGGGAATGGCTTATCATGGGCGGACCCAATACCTGGGAGGGGTCCCGTGAGGCGGTTGACCGATCTGCTCGTTGTGCTGGCCCTCCCGGTGGTGTGCCTCGCCTCCTTCGTCATGCCGGCCCCGGCGGCCGATCCGCCTCCCTCGGGCCAGGTCACCTACGCCGTCCACTTCACGCTGGCGCCCCGATGGCTCGATCCAGGTGAGAACGAAGGCTCGATCACTCCGTTCCTCACGCTCTACGCGATTCACGACGCCCTGCTCAAGCCCATGCCCAACGGCCCGAGCGCGCCGTGCCTCGCCGAGTCGTGGACGGTCTCCCCCGACGGCCTCGTGTACGAGTTCCTGCTGCGGAGCGGCGCGCGCTTCCATAACGGCGAGCCCGTGACGGCCGACGACGTGAAATTCTCCTTCGAGCGGTACCGGGGCGCCAACGCCCAGGTCCTCAAGGAGAAGATGAAAGAGGTTCGCGTCGTGGATGCCCGGCGCATCCAGTTCCGGCTCAAGGAGCCGTGGCCGGACTTCATCACGTTCTACGGCACGACGGCCAGCAGCGCGGGGTGGGTGGTGCCACGCAAGTATGTCCAGGCCGTGGGCGAGGATGGCTTCAAGAAGGCGCCCATCGGCGCCGGTCCCTACCGCGTGGTCAGCGTCAATCCGGGCATCGAGATCGTCCTGGAGGCCTTCGAGGGCTACTGGCGCAAGGCGCCGCGCGTGAAGCGCCTGGTCCTGCGCAGCCTGCCCGATGAGACCACGCGCGCCGCCGCCCTCAAGCGGGGCGACGTGGACATCGCCTACTTCCTGAACGGGCCGATCGCCGAGGACGTCAGACGGACGCCGGGGCTCAAGCTGATGGCCGTCCGCAGCAACACGATCTTCTCGCTCTATTTCCAGGATCAGTGGGATGCGGCTTCGCCGTGGCGCGATCCGCGCGTGCGTCTGGCCGCCAGCGTGGCCATCGACCGCAAGTCGCTCAACGAGGCCGAGCAGCTCGGCTTCGCCGGGTTGACGGGCAGCGTGGTGCCCCGGTACATGGAGTTCGCGCTGCCCTTCGACCCCGACCCCTACGATCCCTCGCGGGCCAAGCGTCTGCTCGCGGAGGCCGGGCACCCGCGGGGCTTCGACGGCGGCGACTTCACCATCGCGCCGCCGTACGAGGGCGCGGGTGAGGCGATCGCGAACTATCTGGCTGCCGTGGGCATCCGGATGCGGATCCGGACCATGGAGCGCGCCACCTTCTTCTCGAGCTGGCGAGAGGGCAAGCTCAAGGGCGTGGTCTTCGGGGGCATCGGCCCCGCCGGCAATGCGGCGACGCGTCTCCAGATCCTCGCCGTGAAGGGCGGGCCCTTCACCGCCGGGGTCGTCCCGGAGGTGCAGGACCTCTACGAGCGACAGGCGCGTGAGCTGGATCGCCGCAAGCGCGAGGAGCTGCTCCACCAGGCGCAGCGCATCCTGCACGATCGGGCGGTCTTCGCGCCCATCTGGGAGAACGGCTTCATCCGTGGCGTGGGGCCGCGGATCGAGGAGCCGGCCCTCACGCTGATTCCGTACTTTCCGTATTCCGCGCCGTATGATGATGTACGGCTGAAGCCGTGAACCGACAGAATCGAGGGTGACACGATGAACTACACGAGAATCTCCGCCGACTGCCACATCGACATGCCCTGGATTCCGCCCGAACTGTTCACGGCGAATGCCTCGGCGGCCCTGCGCGATCGCATGCCCTATGTCACGGACGGCCCGGACGGGCCGCAGTGGACCTCGAAGAACGGCGCCTCCTTCGGCCTGGTGGGCGGCGTGGGGCCCTCGGGGCAGAAGTACGTTCCGGGCGTCCACTACCGCGCGGACGTCATGGCCTCGACCGGGCTCTACGACGACGGCAAGAAGGGGATTCGCCGGCCGACCACTCCTGAGCTGCGCATCAAGGACATGGAGCGCGACGGCGTGCAGGCCGAGATCATCTTCGGCATTCTGGGCGCGGCCACGCGACTGGGCGATCACGAGGCGGCGGGCGAGATGTTCCGCATCTACAACGACTGGCTCGTGGATTTCTGCCGCCACTATCCCGACCGCCAGATCGGCCTCGCCTGCCTGCCCTATGGCGATATCGGCGCGGCCGTCGCGGAGATCCACCGCGTGGCGAAGATGGGGCTGCGCGGCATCGAGCTCTCCTGCTCGTGGGACATGGACCCCATGTGGCATCCCTCGTGGGAGCCGCTCTGGCAGGCCGTCGACGAGGTCGGGCTGCCGCTGCACTTCCACACCTTTCCGACCATGCCGCCCAGCGTGAGGGAGAAGGCCACGGGGCTCACGCGACGGGCCGCGATGTTCACCAGCGTGTCGGGCTTCCAGATGAACCTCATCAACATCATCGCCGCCGTCATCGGCAGCGCGGTGCTCGAGCGGTACCCCAACATCCGCATCTCGCTGGGCGAGAGCGGGATCGGCTGGCTGCCCTACGCCCTCGACCGGATGGACTTCGAGTGGGAGGACCGCTTCCGCGACCTCGGCTTGAAGATGAAGCCCAGCGACTACTGGAAGCGGCAGTGCAAGGCCACCTTCCAGTTCGACCGGATCGGCACCCAGATGGTCCACGAGATCGGCGAGGAGACCCTGATGTGGGGCTCCGACTATCCGCACGGCGACGGCGTGTGGCCGGAGTCGTCAAAGTACATCGAGGAGCAGTTCGGCCACCTGCCGCCCGCCACCGTGCACAAGATCGTCTGCGAGAACGCGGGGAAGTTCTACGGCTTGATCAAGTAGCCGCCTACACTGGAGGAGCTTTGATGCGCTACGAGATGATCTCCGCCGATTGCCACGTCGACCTCTGCTGGCTGCCGCCCGATCTCTTCACCGCCAATGCCTCGCCCGAGATGCGTGACCGCATGCCGTACGTGGTCGACGCGCCGAAGGGCAAGACGTGGGTGACCAAGAAGGGCGCGAGCCTCGGGCTGGCCGGCGGCATGGGTTCGGGGGGCCGCGAGTACGTGCCCGGGCGCATTCATCGCGCGGACCGGATGGCGGAGAAGGGCATCTACGAGGACGGCCGGAAGGGCATACGCCGCCTCACGGATCCCGAGCTGCGGATCAAGGACCAGGACCTCGACGGGGTGCAGGGCGAGGTGCTTTACGGCATTCTGGGCGCCACGGGCCGGATGAACGATCCCGACGCCACCGTGGAGATGATGCGCATCTACAACGAGTGGCTCGCGGACTTCTGCTCCACCCATCCCGAGCGCTTCGCGGGGCTCGCCTCCATCCCGAACAATCCCATCGACGCGGCTATCGCGGAAGTCGAGCGCGTGGCCAAGCGAGGGACGGTCCGCGGCCTCGACATCGCGAACTCGCCCGATCTGAAGCCGCTGTGGGACCCGTACTGGAATCCACTCTGGGAAGTCATCGACACGTGCGGGCTGCCGCTGCACTTCCACACCATCGGGAGCCGGCTGCCCGAGCCGCTGCAGAAGCTCGTCTTCATGGGCTCCGATCTCTCCCGCGCGGGGGCGGAGGTGACGGATGAGGACAAGCGCCTGGCCCGCATGGCCTTCGCGACCCACATCACGGGCTTCCAGATCAACATGGCCCAGATCCTGATGGCGATGATCTACGGCGGCGTGCTCGAGCGCTACCCGCGGATCCGGGTGGTGCTGGGCGAGGCGGGCATCGGCTGGATCCCCTACATCCTCTGGCGCATGGACGGGGAGTGGGAGGACCAGTTCAAGGACCTCTCGCTGACCATGCCGCCCACCGAGTACTGGAAGCGCCAGTGCTGGGCGACCTACCAGACCGACCCCGTGGGCCTGAAGCTGACCGAGGAGCTGGGCGCGGACAAGATCATGTGGGGCTCGGACTTCCCGCATCCCGACGGCATCTGGCCCGATTCGCGGGAGTACATCGCGCGCGAGACGGCGCACCTGCCCGCCGACGTGCGACGCAAGATCGTCTGCGACAACGCCGCGCGCCTCTACAACTTCGCGGGCGCATAACTCTGCCCCCTCAACCGGAGACTAGACTATGGACGCCAAAGACCTTCTTCTCGAGGAGCATTGCCGCGTGCACTCCGCCGCCGTCGGCGGCGACAAGATGTCGATGGCCGAGCGGACCTTCGGTGGCCTCACCGACGAGCAGATGCGGGTGCGGCCGCGGGAGGACCTGAACTCGGTGGCGTGGCTCATGTGGCACATCTCGCGCGC
>Ga0137409_10006377_pt1 | contig 12252 bp, 9 predicted proteins | sample CZODoug1_16funga_FD_122059 | JGI IMG/M metagenome (GOLD analysis project Ga0137409, IMG submission 122059) | Vadose zone soil fungal communities from Angelo Coast Range Reserve, California, USA - CZODoug1_16fungal (Hybrid Assembly) | ecosystem: Environmental > Terrestrial > Soil > Vadose zone... | reverse complement strand
ACCGTTATTGGCGAAGGTGGCGCCTTTCCCGTTCGCCTGGTTCACCGCCAGGTTCTGCTGCGCGGCCTTGAACTGGCTGAGGAATCCATTCTCGAAAATGTTCACCTCGTTTATGTTGTAGGTGTGCCACAATCTGACGCCATGGTTGCCGGCGTAACGCACTTCGAATACGGTTCCCGATTTCAGCTCCCGCTGGATTCCCAGCGACCACGTCTGTACATAAGGACTGCGCAGCTTCGGATCGATGCTCCCGATGGTGGTGTTCGTAAACGCAAAGTTCGCCAGCGGCAGCGGGAAGGTGAACGTGCTCGGGAAATAGCTGAACGCAGGCAACGGATTTCCGAGGCTCAAGCCCGGCGTGAAGTCGACCCCGGATGTCAGCGTGGCGTTCTGCCGCAGGCCCGGATTCGAGCCCACCAGGTTCGTGAAATTGAGCAACCCCTCCGAGAAATAGCTCAGCGAATACCCGCCCCGTACAACGGTCTTACGGTCACCGAAAAGCTTTCCCGGCAAGCCCTTATCAGACGAGGGATTCCAGGCCACGCCGAGGTGTGGCGCCGGGTTGAGATAGTCGCTGTTATAAGCTTGCGAGCGCTGGTAAATCGCCGGATTGGCGATGCCTCCCAGCGAGCCTGGACGAAACAGGTTGGGAGTGTTCCCGCCTGCGGCGCCCGAAGGTCCGAACAGGTCCAGCACGGTGGGACTGGTATAGACGTTATTCGGATTCTGATTGTTGCCGTGGAAGTCCCAGCGCAATCCGTAGTCGAGTGTCAGCCGAGGGGTCAGCTTAAAAGTGTCCATAATATAGAATCCGAGTTCCTTGTTCGTGAGCGTACGATTCACGAAAGGATCGGATCTCTTCATCGTCCGCGGCAAACGAGTGGCGACACCATCGCTCGATAGCGGCCTGCTGCGCGGCCGCTCCGAAGCCGGGGTCCCGGCGGACGGCGGCGCGCCCCGCCTGGCGTTGAGCGGGCAGGCGGCGGAGCGCGCACGCGCGCGGGGCGTGAAACAGCTGCACGTCACGCTCACCCACAGCGCCGGCGTCGCCGCCGCCGCCGTGATCCTCGAAGGATAAGGAAGGGCATGGGGTTTCCCGCCCGGCTCCCGATCCCCGACGCCGTCGTGAAGATCGCCAAGCAGCTGGAAGGCGCGGGCTACGAGACGTGGTGCGTCGGGGGCGCGATCCGCGACAACCTGTTAGGCGTCGAGAATCACGACTTCGACCTGACGACGGCGGCGCCGCCCGGCGAGGTACGCCGGCTGTTCAAGCGCACGGTGCCGGTGGGAATCGAGCATGGCACCGTCGCGGTGCTCGACCAGCGGAACCGCCAGCACGAGGTCACCACGTTCCGCAAGGACATCAAGACCGACGGGCGGCACGCGGTGGTGGAGTTCGGCGTGTCGTTGATGGATGACCTGGCGCGCCGGGACTTCACGATCAACGCCATCGCGTACCATCCCATCCGGCACGAATGGCGCGATCCGTTTCACGGCGCCGACGATCTCGAGCGCAAGCTGATCCGCTCGGTGGGGGACGCCAACTGGCGGTTCCAGGAAGACTACCTGCGGATTTTGCGGGCGCTGCGCTTCAGCGCGCGCTTCGAGTTCCGGATCTACCCCCGGACGCTGGAGGCGGCGAAGGCGAACGTGCAAGGCTTGGCGCAGCTCTCGGCCGAGCGGGTACGGGACGAATGGTTCAAGGGGATCGCGACGGCCGCCCGTGTGTCGAAATTGGTGACGCTCTGGATCGACGTGGGCGCGGCGCGCATATGGCTGCCGGAGATTCGGGAGCGGGGAGCGGGGAGCGGTTCCCTCAACGCGCTCGACAAGCTGCCGCGCGACCCGGTGCTCATCACGGCGTTCCTCGCCTCCGATCCAGCCTCGCTGCTGACCCGCCTCAAGTCCTCCAACCGGGACATCGAGCGTGGGCGGGCCATCGGGCAGTGGCGGGACAAGTACCCCGACGCGAAGCATGTTCCCGAGGTGCGCCGGTGGCTTTCGCAGGTGGGTGAGTATGCCGACGACCTGCTCGTCCTGCTTACGGCAGGTGCCGCTCCCCGGTCCCTGCTCCCGAAGGTCATCGAGTCCATCCGCGCCGCTAAGGATCCCCTCGCCGTAAAGGACCTCGCGCTGAAGGGCGACGACCTCCTGGCGGTGGGCGTCCGGCCCGGACCCGAAGTGGGAGAGACCCTCGAGCGGCTGCTCGCGGAGGTGCTTGAGGATCCGACCCGCAACACGCGCGATTACCTCCTCTCCCGTGTCTAACGCGCTCGGGTACGCCCTCATTGCCGCACTCGGCAACGTCGTCGGGGCGCTCGCCGTGACGCGGCGCGCGGCGCGCGAGCTCGTTCTGATCGAGCACTTCGTGGCATTCGGCGCGGGCTTCATGCTGGCCGTGGCCCTGGTGGAGGTGTTGCCCGAGGCGTTCGCCCGCTCCGGTGCCGCGGCCCCGGCGCTGGTCCTGGCGGGCTACCTGGCGGTGCATTTCACCCAACACACTCTCACCCCACACTTCCACTTCGGCGAGGAGACGCACGCCGTCAACCCGGTCGCCGGCCCGTCGGCGCTGGTCGGGTTGTTGTTACACACGTTTTTCGACGGTGTCGCCATCGCCAGCGCGTTTCTCGTTCGCCCGGCGCTCGGCGTGACGGTGTTCGTCGCCATATTCCTCCACAAGCTGCCGGAAGGCGTGACCGTGTCGAGCCTGATGATGGCGGGCGGGCGGTCGGGAGGGCAGGCGATCGGCGCGGCGGCGCTGCTGGGTGTGGCCACGCTCGCCGGCGTGGTACTCACGGATCACATCTCGTTCCTGGTGCATCATGGGCTGGCGCTGTCCGCGGGGGTCACGATCTACGTGGCTGCTTCGAATCTGGTCCCGGAATTTCAAGGCAAACCCGGCTGGAAGCTGCCGGGCGCCTTCTTCGCAGGCGCGGCGGCCTTCTATGTCACCAAGGTCGTGCTCGAGCGGGTGTCATGAGGTCTGTGAATGACTGACCCGACCCTGTTCTCCCGCTCCGCGGAGCCGCTCGCGGCCCGGATGCGTCCCACTACACTCGAGGACTTCCTCGGTCAGGAGCACCTCCTCGGGCCCGACAGGCCTCTGGGCGAGCTGATCCGCCGCGGCGACGTGGGATCGTGCATTTTCTGGGGGCCGCCCGGCTCCGGCAAGACCACACTCGCCCGCCTCGTCGCCAATTACACCGACCGCCACTTCGAGCCGTTTTCCGCGGTGACCGAAGGCGTGGGGCGGGTGCGCGAGATCATCAAGGAGGCCGAAGAGCGCCTCAAGTACGAAGGCCGCGGCACGATTCTCTTCTGCGACGAGATCCATCGCTTCAACCGGGCGCAGCAGGACGCGTTCCTGCCGTGGGTCGAGAATGGGATCATCACGCTGATCGGAGCCACGACCGAGAACCCGAGCTTCGAGCTGACCGCGCCGCTGCTCTCGCGGTGTCGCGTGTTCGTGTTCGAGCCGTTACGAGACGAGCACATCCGATTGGTGATCGAGCGGGCGATCGAGAAGTCGGGAACCGGGAAACGGGAAAAGGGAGACGCGTTGTCGGTAGAGGCGGTCGATGCGCTGATCTTCTACGCCCAGGGCGACGGTCGCCGGGTACTGAACGCCTTGGAGGCCGTGCTGGACCACGTGACCCACGCTTCCCATACATCGTTTCCCATTTCCCGGGAGCTCGTCCTTTCGGTTCTGGAGAAACCCCTCCCCGCGTACGACAAGTCCGGTGAGCAGCACTTCAACCTGATCTCCGCCCTGCACAAGGCCGTGCGTGGGTCGGACGTGGAGGGCTCGCTCTACTGGCTGGCCCGCATGCTCGCGGGCGGCGAGGACCCGCTGTACATCGCGCGTCGCCTGGTCCGCATCGCCGCCGAGGATGTGGGGCTCGCAGACCCGCGAGCCCTGGCGCTCGCGCTCGCCGCGAAAGACGCCTACCACTTCCTGGGGTCGCCGGAGGGTGAGCTGGCGCTCGCCGAGGCCGTGGTGTATCTCGCGACCGCGCCCAAGTCGAACCGCGTGTACGCGGCATTCGGCCAAGCGATGGACGCCGCCGCGGAGCATCCGGCCGAAGCCGTGCCGCTGCATATTCGCAATGCCCCGACCAAGCTCATGGAGGAGCTTGGGTACGGCGCGGGGTACAAGTACGCGCACGCGTTCGAGCACGCTTACGTCCCGCAGGACTACTTGCCGGAGGCGTTGCGGGGGGCGAGCTGGTACGAGCCCACGGAGTTCGGATTCGAAAAGGACATCAAGAAACGGATGGAATGGTGGGCGGACCTCAAGAAGGCGGCCACCCGGCCAGGCGGTCAGGCGGACGGATGAGAGTCGTGGGTCTGTCCGCCCTTTTGCTCCTGGCCGCCTGCGCGACGCTCGGCCGGTTGTCGTTCACCGAGCCGGACATCTCGCTGCAGGAGATCGAGGTCACGGGGGTTGGCCTGACCGGCGGCACCTTCAACCTGGTGTTCGACGTCTACAACCCCAACGACTACCGTCTCCGCTCGACGCGGCTCGAGGTCGGCATCGACCTCGAAGGCACGCACTTCGGCGATGCCCTGCTCGACCGCCCGCTCGATCTGTCACCCACCAATCACAGCCGGATCCTGGTGCCCGTGCGATTCGAGTGGGCGGGCCTGGGAGCGGGAGCAAAGGCGCTGCTGACGAAGCGAACAGTCGAGTACGGCCTGACCGGGCGGGTGTTCCTCGACACGCCGCTCGGCGAGAAGACGGTGGCGTTGCAGGGGAAGGGGAACGTGCCGCTGATGAAGCTGTTCAAGTGACTGAAAGCTCGTTCGCTCCTGAGCCCAACCTAGTTACGCTTCGACCATCGTAACCCTGCAGCGGCGCTCATCCTTCACGGGCGCGTGCCTTGCTGTTCCGGCGAGGTACTGTGGCCCGTGGACGATCGGTGGCGCTCGCCCGGCGCCGATAGAAATCCACGGTGCGCCGGAGCGCTTCGTCGAAGTCCACCTGTGGCGCGTACCCAAGCTTGACGCGGGCGTTCTCTATCGAAGCAAACGAGTGTCGCACTTCGCCCGGTCGCGGATCGGCGCGCCGCGCCGGCAGCTGCACGCCGACCAGCTGCTGGATCCGGTGCCACACTTCGTTGATGGTGACCTGCCGACCGCAACCGACATTGAACACCTGCCCGGCCACGCGGACGGTCGGCGCATGGCAGGCGAGGAGATTGGCGTGTACCACGTTCGTCACGAAGGTGAAATCGCGCGTCTGATTCCCGTCCCCATATGTCGAGCCCGCATACACGACGCGTCGCACGCCCGCGTCGCGCGCAGCGAGAAGGACGTTGATCGTGCCGCTGACATTGACATCGTGGGCCAGCATGGGCTCGGCGACTGACCGCGAGACGGAGGTGAGGGCGGCTTGGTGCAACACAAAGTCGACCTGCCTCATGACGGCCCGGCAGGTCTCGGGGTCGGTGACACTACCCTCCGCGAGCTGGATGCGGTCGAGGACTGAGTTGAGATTGTCGACCCGGCCGGTCGAAAGGTCGTCCAGCACGACCACCTGATGACCTTCCGTGACCAGGTGTTCGACCAGATGCGAACCGATGAACCCGGCACCACCGGTGACCAGGTATCTCATGGATCTGCGAGCCTTGCCTTCTCGGCTGTGACACCCACTGCTCCGCAAGTCGCAGGCCCTCTTTCCTGGGGATGCACCCTTGTGGCACCCGGTCTGCCACAAGCCGCGAGAATCGGCCTGGGCCGCTGGCGCGGGGCACGGCGCATTCAATGGCGGGCCTCGCGTCGGCCCGATCGACTGGATTGTGGTGCACGGGCAACACACGCCGGCCTCTGGTGCCACCGGGTGGGGGCTGCCGACGGCTCAGGTTCGAGGCGAGCTATGGCAGGATCGCCCGATGCCTCGGCGAACTAGTTGGGCTAGTAACAGGGGCTGCCCTAGAGCCGCGAGCCCTCCACCAGTGGAGGAGCGCTTGTTGGCACGCGATGCTCGTTCCCGTGACGAATCCGCACGCCGCTCCGAGCCACTCGCCGGCCGGGGTGGGCAGGAGACCGACGGCGGGCGGTACGAGGATCAAGCCGAGGCCTCCGATTAGAGCAACGAGTAGCCGGCCTGCGGTGCCGTTCGCCCAATAGCCCGCCGGAAGAAACAGTCCGGTGAGCCATCCCACACGCAGCAGCGTCTTGAGCCAAGGCGGTGCCTCTTCCGGATACATCAGCATCGCCCATCCTATTCCTGCAGTGTGCCCGACGTGGCACTTCTGCTCTTGATTGACCGTCACGCAGTAGTGGTTGTCGGCTCTCCGGACCGTGATGCTCAGCGTATCACCCTGCGTGAGGCCGCGCAGGGCGCTCCGGACGCGGAGGTCAGGCTCGTCCAGCTGCCAAGCCTCGGCGCGGGTCCGGTAGCGGAAGACGAGATCGTCGCGGTCCGGGCCGAGCAGCAGGATCTCCTCGTTCTGCTCGTCGAAGATGCTGAGGAGGGGGGCGAGCCGAATCACGGGCGGCCCGACGAGCGCCCGGACCTGCAGCGGGTCCCCCCGCAGAAGGGCATCGCGAACCCGCGGTGACTCGCGGAGCCGTTGGGCAGGCAGGGGGATAGTGCCCAGTGAAGCCTGCAGCACGCGCCCACGATACCATTCGAGATGCGCGAGGCTCGGCGTCCACTGACCGAAGTAGCCCGACGCGGGCAGGTTGGGCTGCAGCAGGTAGCCCGTCGTGGCGATCACGGCGACGCCGGCCCCTGCTGCGACCAAGCCTTGAAGAACGGAAAGGCTCCCGCGATGCTGGGTCCTGTGCGCGAACATGAGTGCAAGCCCGCACCCGACGACGGCGCCGGTGGTGTTCGACAGCACGTCGCCGACACTCGAATCCCGCCCGGGAATGAACAATTGGGCATATTCGATCGCCACGGAGAGGGCCGTTCCCGCGAGGCCGATGCGCCACCAGCGAACTCCAGCCAGTGCCAGGCACCCTCCCAAGGGGACGAACAGGATGATATTGCGGATGAAGTCCGCGATCTTGTGGTCGCCGCACAAGACACAGCGCAGGAGCTCGCCCGAGAAGTCGTCCCCACTTGGCGGCAGTGTCGCGGCGAGGATCGCCACCAGGGCCACCACGACTCCGATGCGGGCGAATCGGTTCAGTGGACCGTCCAGTTCCCGCGGACTAGCGCGCCTTCGTGCAGCTGAGTCCGCAGTGGGGTGAGTTGTCTCTCAATTTGAACGCACGGACCCGCTCGCTGGAGCGGATCGTGTTCTCCGGAACGCCCGCGCGCCCGCTGATCACGCCGCATCCCATATGCCATCCTTTCTGGGCCCGACCGTTGCAGCAGCGCAACAGTAAGGCACTGAGAGGAGCGGCCTGGCCTGGCGTAGGGCGCACCCCGCTCATCACCGTCGAGGCGTCATCCTTGCATCCGGCGCCCGGCGGACGGCACACAGGCGAGGATTCGGGGGTGCGAGACATCAGAGTGTCGGCGTGAGCGATGGACGCTGGAAGGGCGGGGTCGCGATCCTGGTCCTGTGCTGGACGGTGGGAGTGGCGTGTACCGCGTCGGCCCAGAGCCTCACTGCCGGGGAGGTCCACGGGGCCGTGCGGGGCCCTGTTGGTACAGGCGTGGGCGACGCCCTCATCACGCTCACGGACGTCAGCACGGGTTTTTCGTGGATCGTCACAGCCGGCCGCTCGGGACAATACCGCCTGAGCCCGGTGCCGCCCGGGGAGTACAGCGCACTCATAGAGCATCTCGGTTATCGGCCTGTGCGCGTCCTCGGGGTGGTGATCCGCTCCGGGACGTCGGCAGATGTCACCGTCGTCCTAACGCCCGCACCCCTTCCCCTTCCCCGGGTGGACACCGTCCGCATCGCGGCCGCCGTTGGCGCTGGGCCGGGCGAGTGGTTCTCGCCTATGGCCGTCCGCCGGCTGCCGGACGAAGCAGGCGAGCTCTCCGATCTGGGTCGCCTCTCCGCAAGGTCCACATCGGACCTCACGACTGAGGGCCTCCCGGGCAGGCTCAGCGGGCTCCTGTTGAACGGCGTGCCGTACCGTCCAGCGCACCACCCGGGGCTCTCCGACGCGCAGTTCTGGGCCGACAGGCTGCCTCTTTCCACGTTCGACCGAGCGGAGCTCGTCGTCAACGGGGCTGACGTCGAGTGGTCCGGTTTCGGCGGTGCGACGCTGTCCGCCTTCAGCCGTGCGGGGACGCCGCGCTTGGAGCCGCGTGTGTCCGCTGACTGGACTGGCAGCGCCGTGTCGAACTCTAAGTACTTCGACACGGGCGCCCTCCCAAACTCGAGTTTGCGCGGCGCCGTGCTCTTCAGCGGCCCGATCATTCGAGATACCGCCCAGTTCGTGCTCGGCGTGGTGGGGCGCCGCCTCCGGACGGTGCGGCCGGCGGCCTGGAGTCCTGGCATCGAGAGCGATTCTATCGCGGCCGTGGCGCAAGACTCGTTCGGCGTCGGGCTGGGCAACTACCTGAAGCCGCACGTCATCACCACGGACGCACTCACCGCGTTCGGAAGCATCGCGTGGCACAAGTCTTCCTCGAGCCAGGTAGGCGTCGCGGCCTGGTACACCACGGCTAGCACGGGCAACCCGGACCTGGGACTTGGGGCGGCGCCGAGCCTTGGTGCAGCACTCGACACTCGGGAGTTCTTCGCGGGTACCACCCTCAGCTCAACGCTCGGGGCGGACGCGTCGCAAGAGCTGCGCTGGGGCGTGCAATCGAGCACGCGGACCTACCGGGGTACCGCGCCGCCGGCCACGGAGTTCGTAGACATTGGAGCGCCGGTGGGTTCTGATCCCGCGCTTCCGGGGCGGTTCCGCCGCACGACCGTGCGCGCGAGCGAGACGCTCCACTACCGGGCTGGCAGGCACCGCGTGAAGTTCGGCGTGAGCTTGGCCTTCAATTCCCACGATGAGACCTCTGCCTTCGGCAGCAGTGGAGCGTTCTTCTTCTCGGGCCCCGGCGATTTCGCGCGGCGCCGCGGGGTGTTCATGCAGCGCTCGCCGCTGTCACCCGCGGCCCAGTTCACAGTCGGGCAATACGGCCTGTTCGTCCAGGATCTTGTGACGGCCGGGCCCGGGCTCGATCTGCAGTTCGGTCTTCGCTATGACCACGAGGGGTTGCCACGGGACAAAGTCGCGTTGAATAAGGGGTGGCTTCAGGCCAGCGGGCTCGACAATACTGTGTTCCACGCGAGCCTCAGCAAACTCAGCCCTCGTGTGGCGTTCACCTGGGACTTAGAGCAGCGGCACAGCACCGAGGTGCGAGGCGCTGCCGGCGTGTACTTCGACGAGGTCGATCCCGGAATCCTCGGCGAGGTGATCACGGAATCGGCCGGCGACACTGTGCGCCGGGGTGTGGGAGACCTCGCGGCGTGGCCGACCTCCCCCGACTTGACTCACGCGCCCGCTGTCGGGTCCCGCCTGACGCTGCTCGCCCGGAACTTCCAGGCACCGCGCACGGGCCGGGTGAGCTTGAGCGTGTGGCGGGCTCTGGGCGGCGGCCTGGCCGCCCAGGTCAGCGGCACCTACCGCCACACGGACTACCTGCCGCGGCGGCAGGATCTGAACTTGCCAATCGGCCCCACCGCCTCCGATCAGAACGGTCGTCCGGTCTATGGCACCCTGGTCCAGCAAGGCGGTCTCTTGGCCGCACAGCCCGGCACGAACCGGCGATTCCCGGGCTTCGATCTCGTCTCCGCCATCAACCCCGACGGCTATTCGGACTACTGGGGCGTGACTCTGAGCCTCGAGCGCCGGGTCGGATCCTGGCTGCATCTGGTCTCGGGCTACACCTACTCCCGGACCACAGACAACTGGCTCTCCGGGGGCGGCGGCGAACCGACCGGTCAGCTTTCACCGTTTCCCGCAAGTTTCGGCGGGCAGGATTGGGCCAAGGGTCGTTCCGATTTCGACGTACCGCATCGTGTCGTCGTCGCGGCGGAGTTCGAACCCCGATGGCCCCTTACGCCGCGCTTAGCGTTTGTATATCGGTATCGCTTCGGCTATCCCTTTACTCCCGGGTTTCGAAACGGTGTGGACGCCAACGGGGACGGCTCGGCGGCGAACGATCCGGCGTTCGTGGACGCCTCGATCCCGGGCATAGCGAGCCTCCTGTCGCAATGGGACTGCTTGAGAGGGCAGGTGGGACGGTTCGCCGAGCGGAATGCGTGCCGCGAGCCCGGGGTGCATTCCCTCGACCTACGCGTCACGATGGGGCTGGTGCGCCCTGGCGGGTACCCCGTCGAGGTCGTGGTGGATGCTCTCAACGTGCTCGAGTCGGACGTCGGCCTCCGCGACCACGCGCTGTATCTCGTAGACCCGAGCAAGACGCTGTCCATCAACGCTGCCACGGGTGTGGTGACCGTGCCGCTCGTCGCTAACCCCGATTTCGGCAAGATCCTGGTCCGGGAGACCCCCGGCCGTGCTTTCCGGCTCGGCCTCCGGGTGAACTATTGATGCACGGGTCAGGGCGGCTCGTTCCGATCGCCCTGGGCGCGGCCCTGCTCGCGTCCTGCGAGAATGCGGGCCGGGACCGCGTGCTCGGAGTTCAGGCGACGGGCATCGTCAGGGGATTGGTCTATTTCGACCGTAACGGGACCCATACGCCCGACGCGGGGGATACGACGCTCTCCGGGATCGGTGTCCGGCTCATCGTGAGTGCGACGCTGGACACCTTGGGGCGGACGACCTCGGATGCCGGTGGGCTGTTCCGGTTCGGAGCTGTTCCAGTCGGGGGGGTCCTGGTGGCAGTGGATTCGACGACGATTCCGGGAGACAGCCTACAGGTGACCCGGATCGACGTTCCCCGCGTGACGGTGACGCCGGGCGATTCGTTTGTGGTCCGGATTGGGGTGAGCTTCCCGCAGCTGAGCGTGCTTCAGGCGCGCGGACTACCGTCTGGGAAGAAAGTGTTCGTCGTCGGGGTCGCGCTGAACGACGTTACCGCCTTTGGCGACCGGACCGTCCATCTGGCGGACACCTCTGCCGCCCTGCTCGTGACCGGCGTACGAACGCTCGTGGTCACGGGGGACAGCGTGCGGCTGCTGGGCACGAGACAAACCCGGAGTGGTGAGCCGACGCTCGACAATCCTACCGTGTTCAGGCTGGCTGTCGGTGCTGCTACTCCGGCGCACCCGGTGAGCAGTGCAATGGCCGCAAACGCGAATGGCGGACTATTTGACGCGGCCCTCGTGCAGCTCTTGGGCGCCACGGTGCAGGACACGTCGACAGTCGCGGGGAACCGCCAGCTCACAGTCACCGACGGAAGCGGGCTTCTCGTGATCCAGCTCGACACGACCGCCGGCTTCCGGAGGGCGGTGCTTGTGTCAGACACCATTGGTGCCAAGTTAGACGCGACCGGCGTGCTCGTGCCGGGTGTTGCAGGCACGTGGGCTCTCTTTCCCCGGGCCCCGGCCGATGTCGTCGTGAAATAGGCTGTTGCGGTGTGGCCTCAACGATTCTTGTTGGGCCTGTGTTACAAATCGAGCCCTCTCCCAAAGCTTGTGGCGAACGCGCAACGGACTAACTTGCTGTGACCTTGTCGGTTGGGGTTCCGTCCCCGGGGATTGACGACGTGGCTTACATCATGCGAGACCTGTGGGACGGCGGAGTGTAGCCGTGACTGCGTGTAGCGGACGTATGTAACCAAGGCGGTCGCGCGGGGCCAACGTTCTCGAGAAAGGATACGCCCATGCGGAATGGGAGTACGACGTCCGCGGTGGTGGTGCTGCTCGCCCTAGGGGGTGTTGCGGCGAGTGCGCAGAGCAAGTCGCGGCTCGGGTGCGGAGGGAACAACTTCGCGACTTGTGCGTCAGTCAGGGTCTCTGTATCTGGGACGCTGGTGACGGTGTTCGCGTCCAATCTCTCCGGCCCGCAGGGCGCCTACGGCGGCGCCCTATTCGGCGGCCTTGGGCCGAACAGTGTTCCGCAGAGCGTATGCCTCGTTGGCTCCAACGGCGGCTCAAACAACCTCTGGAAAAATCCGACCTGCGGGACGACGGGCGTCACGAACTCGACCCCGAATGGTAGGCCTATCGCGTTCTCGCTCCCGGTGAACCAGAGCTGGAACCTCAGCACGACCCAGGTGCTCGTGAACGGGCAGACGAGGGCCGGCGGGCAGTCGAACCAGGGACAGACGGGGGCCGGCGGGCAGTCGAACCAGGGACAGACGGGAGCCGGCGGGCAGTCGAACCAGGGACAGACGGGGGCCGGCGGGCAGTCGAACCAGGGACAGACGGGAGCCGGCGGGCA
>Ga0137409_10003495_pt1 | contig 12255 bp, 8 predicted proteins | sample CZODoug1_16funga_FD_122059 | JGI IMG/M metagenome (GOLD analysis project Ga0137409, IMG submission 122059) | Vadose zone soil fungal communities from Angelo Coast Range Reserve, California, USA - CZODoug1_16fungal (Hybrid Assembly) | ecosystem: Environmental > Terrestrial > Soil > Vadose zone... | reverse complement strand
GATGTTCCACGATAGAGAAAGTGAATGCACCAAAGTGGTGTTGAAGCCGTAAGAGAAAACGGAAAAATCGGGGTCAGACGTGTGAATTCCCTTTTTTCGACCAAGGAATCTTGAATGAAAAAAGGGAATTCACACGTCTGACCCCGATTTTTCCCCCATCCTAATTCTTTGTTTTAAGCGCGGGCATGGTCGGATAAGATCGGCCGGGAGGCTTCAATGAAACACTATCTGTTGACTTTGTTCATGCTGGTGGCGGCGCCGTTGGCGGCTCAGCAGAACGTGCCGGAAATTCCATTCGACTCGGTTCCTGACTTCTTCAAGCTTCCGCAGGGAATGAATTTCGGTGAGGTCCCAGGCGTGGCTGTTGATTCCAGGGGCCATGTTTATGTGTTTACGCGTTCGAACACGGCCACCGGTCCAGCCTTTGCTCCCGCGGCCGCGCAGTTGTTCGAGTTCGGTCCCAAGGGCGAGTTCCTGCGCGAAATTGGCAAGGGCCTTTATGCCTGGTCGGAAGCCCACACCGTGCGTATCGACAAGAACGACAACATCTGGGCCATCGACAAGGGCTCGGATATGGTCATCAAGTTCAATCAAGCGGGACGAGTAATGATGGTTTTCGGACGCCGGAAGGAATCGGCCGACGAGGAAACCAAACCCTGGGAGCACCCTAACCCGCCTCTGCCCGCGGTGAACGGACTCTTCCGCCAGCCGACCGATGTCGCGTGGGACTCCGAAGGAAACATCTACATCACTGACGGCTACATCAATTCCCGCGTCGCAAAATACGACAAGAACGGCGACTGGGTGAAATCGTGGGGCACTAAAGGTAACGGTCCAGGGCAGTTCAACCTTCCGCATGCCATTGTGATCGACCGCAATAACAACATCTATGTGGGCGACCGGTCGAACCGGCGAGTTCAGGTCTTCGACACCGATGGCAAGTTTCTGCGGATGTTCACCATCGATGTGCCTCCGCCCCCCGGCATCCCGCCAGTCAACGGCGAGACGCCAACGGGTGCGCGTCTCGCGGCCGTGATTGGAGCGCCCAATTCGATCTGCATCACGCCCGGGACGAACCAGATGCTGTATATCGGCGAATCGACGTATCCCGGGCGGCTGTTCAAGGTTTCGCTCGACGGCAAAGTGCTCGGCGTCATTGGCCGTTCGGGACGCCAACTCAAGCAGTTCTCGGGCGTCCACCAACTGGCGTGCGCTTCGGAAACTGAGGTATACGCTGCCGAGACCTCCAACTGGCGCGTGCAAAAGTTGATCGTGCGTCCCGCTGCGCAGACGTCCAGCGCGTCGCGTTAGTGAATTTTCCACTGTAGCTGCGGTCTATGACCGCCGGTTTTATGGCATGTTGCAAGGGAAACCGGCGGTCATAGACCGCCGCTACAGTAGGAGAGCCCGCTCAGAACATAAAACGTACGCCGATCTGTCCTGTGCGCCGCTCGGTGGCGCTCGTGATCTTACTGAAATCCGGCGAAAGGATATTGATATTGGGATCCTTGTAGTTCGCGTGGTTGAGCGCGTTGAACGCTTCAGCTCGGAACTGCACACTCATGGATTCCCGAAGGCGGACAGTCTTCGCAAGCGCTATATCCACCGTCTGGCGCCCCGCACCGTGCACTTGAGAGGGGTTCTGGGTGCCGGGCCGAATCGTCGCGTTGGTCGTCGGATACGTTGGAACGCGGGCGAACGCGGCTGGGTTCAGGTAGAGCAGCGTGTCGTGCCAATTCGACAAGACCGGATTGCCGCCGACATAATCCGGCCGGCTGTTGGGTATTCCCGATGACTGGAGGAGGCGCAACGGCAAACCCGATCGACTGTTAAGGACACCGGAAAGCTGCCATCCACCCAAAATCCTGGAGAGTGCGCCTCCGCCATCCTTGAACCAGGGGAGATCGTAAATGGCCTGGCCGGTCACCCGGTGCCGGACTTCCTCGGAGAGCGGCACGCGGTCCAAATTCGGGTCATAGAAGTCCTGTGTGGACGCCCAGGTGCCGGGGGAGCCGCTGAAGTTCCCGACAAGATCGCCGCCCTGCTGGCCAAATCCCTTGCCCAGCGTGTAGTGGAAGCTGAACTCCAGATTGTTGGACAACCGCTTTCGGACGTTTCCTTCAAACGCGTTGTAGACCAGCGTCTGCGAGCTGTCGATGTAATAACCGCTGGGGAGGCCCAGCGACGGGTTGGGCAGTGCGCCGGTCGCTCTGTCGAACGCTGCCTGAAAGAACCGTGACATGGGAAAACCGCTGCCGGCCGTGTGTACATAGCCCGCCGAGACCATCCATGTGGAGCCGATCGCCCGCTGCACATCGATCATCGACTGAATGGTACGGGGATTCTTTATGCGCGTGTCGATGATCCCGTAGAGGCTTTTCTTACCGCCGGAATCCCGCAGGACGACGTCACGCAAGTCAGGACCGTACACGGGCCACTTAAGACCTCTGGAGGCGACGTCCGGCCGGTTCCAGCTGACGCGCGGCGGCGTGCGTGGATCGGAGATGACGTTTTGATAAAGCGCCAACAGGTGCGGGCTGTAAAGGACGCCGACGCCACCGCGAATGACCGTGTTGCCTTTCTTGTCCAGTGTCCAGGCAAAACCGAACCTGGGCCCAAAGTTGAGCCGGGCAGGGTCGTACACATTGTCCTGGCCGCGTGGGGCGCCAAAATCCATCTTCCGCAGGTCGCTTGGCGGATTGAGGTTGACGATCTCCGCGGGAATATCCGTCGTTGGCCGAAAACGTACCAACGGATAGTAGTCGTAACGCAGGCCGACGTTGAGCACCAGCTTGTTGTTGACTCGCCAGTCGTCCTGTATGAACGCACCCCACTGGTCCTGGCGTATGGTGTGTGGCGGCTGGCCGTAAAGGAGCGTTACACGGTCGGGAATGTTCGCGAACAGATCTGCAAGGTTCTGGTAGGTGACGGTGCTGTTCTGCGGGTTGGTCTTACCTCCCGCTTCGCGCGCCCATCGGAAGCCTAGTTTAACGTTATGTCCACCTATGACACGGCCGAGTTTCTGGTCCAGGTTAAAGGTGTGGTTCTTCATGTCCAATACTTCGGCAGACGCGGTCGAGAACAGGCCGCTCACACTAAAAAGAGACATGCGCCGGCCAAGGGTCGTGAGCTGTGTATCCGCCGGCTTTGTCGGATCGGACACTAACCAGAAATCCTGGACTCGCGCCAGAGTGGTGTGGTTCCACCCAAACCGGCTCTCGGAAATCCAGGAACCCCTCGCCAGCACGTATTGTGTGGTCAGGCGATCCGAGCCATTCTGGTAACTCTGATCGTTTTTCGTGTAGAACGAGGGAACGACCGCGTATGGCCTCAACCGGCTGAAGGTCACTGATAAATTTCCCTTGAGCACGACAACGTCGCCTTTGGCAAGAATGTGGTTATCCCTGCGCGTGCGCTGCTTGGCGTCGGTGAACCTGCCGACGTCGGCGTTGATAGGCTGATTGGGCAGCGGCAATTGGTCGAGTGTGATCCTGGTCTCTGGGAATGGCAGCGCTGTCAGGATCCGATCACGCAGCTGTTGCGTTGGAACGGTTCCCTGGACGGTTATGCCCGTTTCCTCACGGTAGCCCTCATAGGTCGTGAAAAACATCGCGCGATTCCGGACGATTGGTCCACCGACCGATCCGCCGAACTGGTTGAACCTGACCTTCGGCTTGGGCGTTGTCGCCGGCAGGAACGAGTCCTTAACGAAGAAGGCGTCGTTCTGATAATTCTCGAACAACGAACCATGAAAGGTGTTCGTGCCGGAGCGGGTCAGCATGTTGATGTGGCCGCCGATGGCTCCGCCGTATTCGGCCGGAAGGATGCCCTTGACGACCTGGACCTCCGCCACGGCTTCCAGGCCCATGATGTCGATCTGATTCTGGCCGCCGTACTGGCTGAATCCGTGGTTCTCGGGATTGGCTTGCGCGTTGGTGCCGTCCACCGTGATGCCTGTGCCGCCATCGCCGACACCGTTCACGCGGAAGCTCTTGGTCCCTTCTGACCTGTCGCTTGCGCTCACACCCGCCGACAACGCCAGCAGGCTGCCAATGTTGCGGCGGGCCACCGGGAGTTCGGTCACCTGCGCCAGCCCGAGGGCCTCGGTCTGCGTAATGGAGACTGTCTCGACCAGCGCCGCGGTTGCTGCGACCGTGATGTCCTCTGACACCTGTCCGATCTCGAGCACGAACGTCTGACGCAAAGTTTGACCCGCGCCCAGCGGCAGGGCCTGGTTGGTGTAGGTCTTGAAACCCGGCAGGGCGATCTTCAACGTGTATGGGCCCGTTGGGAGCGCCGGCATGGCAAACTCGCCGCGCTCGTCTGTGATGATCTCGCGAGACAGGTTGGTGCCTTCATTCGTAGCGGAGACGCTCGCGCCAGGCAGCACGGCTCCGCTCGAGTCGCGGACGATTCCGTAGAGAGTCGCGGTCGTGACTTGCGCGTACACGCCAGTCCATGGAACAAGGATGGCGGCCGCGATCAGAAGTGCGAGGATACGCGGAACATTACGCATACTCATCTCCTTAAGTAAACGCGTCGCCCCTGAGGATGGGCGGCTTGTTATGGGAAGCGGGTTGTGGGTGTCTTTTGTCCCGGCACTTATAGCACCGGCTTACCACGCTGTCAAAACGCGCGATCGCGCCAGGTTAAGTGTTAGCCCGGATTTCTCACGGGTTCCGACAGGAAGACGGGGAATCAGCCGCGGATTACGCGAATTACGCGGATGCAGAGCTGAGGCCCAGTGGACAGATTGTAAATCTGCATCCGCGTAATTCGCGTAATCCGCGGCTGGTTCCCATTGCCTTTTCGACCGTTAGGCACGTTCTTCGTGCGTTGCAATGTCTTGACAGGCGTGCCCGGTATCTTTATGTTCGGCGTATTACAACAATAAAGAGGGGAGGGCCTTGTGAGAAACAAGCTTGCCGGCGTTTTCGTCGCGGCTGTCGGCCTTCTGGTGCATTCAGTTCTCCTGCTGGGACACCACGGGGCGGCGAGCTTCGACGACAAAATCCTTGCGATGAAGGGGACCGTGACCGAGTGGGTCTGGTCCAATCCCCACTGCTTCCTGAAGTACGATGTCAAGGACGAGAGCGGTAAGGTTACAAACTGGGCTGTCGAAACCCAGAATCCGACGACCATGAGCGCGCTCGGGTGGACGCGAACCTCATTCAAGTCCGGAGACGTCGTGACGTTGACCTTGCAGGGCGTCAAGAACGGCGCACCCATCGGGCGCGTCAGAACCGTCTTTTTTGCCGATGGCCACGTGTTACTGGCGACTGGGGTAACCGCCCCGGACCCCTTGCCGGCAAAGTGACAGCCTGAAGCGGAGGACTTTCAACATGCCAAGACGCTTCGTCGTCTCTTTCGTTCCCTTAGTGGCGGCACTGATGTGTCTATCCGGCGTCACGCTCGCGCAAACCTGGAACAGCTCCGGATTGCCCCGGAGCGCCTTTGAATCGCCGGAGGGCAAACCAGCTCCAGCGCCGCCACGGGATCTGACCGGCACCTGGGACGCGGGCCCTGGGGGAGTCGCAGGACCCGGGCACGTGGCGTCTCCCTTCACGCCCTGGGCCCAGGAGAGGCTCAAGGATATCAAGCCGGGAAACGGGCCCAGAGCGGTGACCGAAGAGTTCATCAACGACCCGCTGTCGATCATGTGTGATCCGGCCGGCTTTCCCCGCCTCCTCTTGTACGAGCTGCGGCCCGTGCAGATCGTGCAGACGCCGAATCAGGTCCTGATGCTCTACATGTTCGAGAAGAGGTGGCGCGTCATATGGACTGACGGGCGGGCGCTTCCCAGGAATCCGGATCCGCGCTGGTACGGATACTCGGTTGGCCGATGGCAAGACGACTACACCTTCGTGGTGGAAACGATCGGAATGGACGACAGGACCTGGCTCGACAATGCGGGCAATCCGCACAGCGCCGATATGCGCGTCCAGGAACAGTACCACCGCCGAGACCGCGACACGCTGGAGCTCACCGTCACGATCGACGATCCGACTGCATATACCCAAACCTGGACGCCGCGCAATAAGCTCCCGCTGAAACGGATGCCAGCCGACGCCGACTTGATGGAGATGATCTGCTCACCGACGGAAGCGGCCGCGTACAAAAAGCTCGTCGACTCGCAGAAAAAGTAGCAGAAGTGACTGTAGCGGCGGTCTATGACCGCCGACAATCCGGCGGTCATAGACCGCCGCTACAGTGAAGTGTCGTTTATTGAAACAACTCCGGTATCCTGTAGACGACCAGCTTCCCGCGGTCTACCGTTATCAATTCCTTCGCGGCGGCATTCAGGTCCATGGAGTACGCGGCAGTATCCGGCATGATGGCCCAGGGAGCCACGTCGCCAGTGTCTCCATAGTTCCAGATTCCAATAAACGGCTGCGAGCCCGGAGCCCGGCTAAAGAGTTCTCCTGTGGGCGTCCCTCCCCTTCGTCCCGTGGCGATAATCTTCTTGCCCTGCGGAGAAAAGATGACTTTCCGTGTACCGAACACGACGCCGAGCCCGGTTTTGGGACCCGAAATGATCCAGCGCGGCGCCACGTCTCCATTGTCGGTGCGGTTAAAAAGCCAAACGCCCTGGATCGTCGTAACGGCCAGGAGGTTATTTACGGGATCGACTGAGACCCGCACGGGACGGTCGAGTTTTGTCCTGGGACCGTGAATGACTCGGATCGGCGCCACATCGCCGCCCACGTCGCTGCGAAATACCAGGATCGCATCGTTCATCAGTTGCGCGACGTAGGCTTCTCGATGGACGGGATCGAGCGTCACGTTGTCCGAGTAATTCAACATCGTTTTAGCACCTTGAATGATGCGTACAGGTGCTTCAGCGCCTTTTGCTCCGCCGCTGAAGAACAAAATCGCCTGCGCGAACGGATTGGGAACAGCGATTTCGTCATGGAGCGAGTCCACAGAAATATCGTGGCTGGTGCGAGCCTGCAGCGTGTCCTGACCTTCAATCACCCGTGTGGGAGCGGCAGTTCCATTCGCCAACCTGGCGAATACCGAGATCCTCGGATAGCTCACTCAGTTGGGTGTCAGAATCTCTTGCCGTTTGGAATCAAAGGCAACGGCCCCCAGTCGTCCCATGGTGGCCAGCGGAGCGCCCGGTGGCGCGCTGTGGATCATCCGCAGCGGCGCCATGTTGCCTTGAGCCTTTCTGGGAAATACTGCGGCGACATGATTTTCCCAACTGGTGACCCACAGCTCGTTGTGCCTGGTGTCGATAGCGACTCCGGTGGCGCCTTTCAAGTTTGTGGCCGGCCCTGCGAGGACCCGGACCGGCGCTACATCGCCATTGGCGTTGGCGTCAAAAAAGAAGATGGAATTATCTCCGCTATTGGCGACGACAATTTCTCCGCTGTCCGGATCGCGAGTAATGCCTACTGCTACGTTCAACCGGGTATGAGGACCTTGAATGGTCCGCAGCGGTCCCACGTCTCCGTTCGCAGTCCTTGAAAAAATCAGAATGGAGGGCGGCATGAATTTGCCGCTCGAAGGGCCAAGCGGCTCGACGATGCCGGGATGGCTGAAACTACCGCGCATAAAAGCGAATTTCGAGTCGCCTGAAAGCGCAAAGGCTTCCCCGGTTCGGGTCTTGCGCCAGTTTCCGTGATTGGTGACCAGAATCTCGTTCCTCTCCGCATCCACGTAGATTCCATGCGGATCGGCCAGCGACGTATTGGGACCCTGAATAATCCGCAACGGGTCGTCGTCTCCTTGCGCTTTTCTCGAATACACGCTGATCCGGTTGGCATGTTCCGTGGTGATATAGATTTCGTCATGCTTGATATCGAAGGAGACTCCGCCGGAAGCATGGGGCACATGGATCTCTCTCGCCGGAGCCAAATTCCCTTCCGCCTTCAGCGGGAAGATATTGATGTCCTGCCCGTCACCGCTGACCGCAAACATCTCCTGGAATTCCGGAGAAACGGCCACTCCGCAAGGGAGCGCTAAATTGGTTTTCGGTCCGGCCAGCCTGCGGCGCGGCTCCATCAGTCTGTCCGTGGGCTGGAACTGCGTGGGATAGACCATGACGCTCGGCGAGGCAGACTCCTTGTCGTTCGTCATGAATACTTCATCACGCTGCATGTCAATCGCGATCCCGCTCAACACGGGGGCCGAGTCCGAAACCACGCGAACCGGCCTGGTACTTAAAACGATCGGGGTTCTCCCGGCCGCTTTACCCGCTTCCTGGGCAAGCGCTGTTGCGAAGGCCGCGATCAGCAAGATGCCTGCGAGTAGAATCGACAGGCGTTGATTGGAAGAATGCCGCATGGCTTTCCTCGCTTTCTGGTCTTTCTCGACGAATTATGTTTGGGGCTTCTGAAGGTCCAAAGTGTACTACCGAACGGGCTAAATTAAACTACTTCAAGTTCAAGGCCGCGACGAGGTATAACTTCACTTTCGCACACCCGAAAATTCCAGGGGAGGCATCCGATGAATGTCAGAGGTCCTTTCCCGTCTCGAGCATCCGCGCTGCGGTTCGCGTGGCTTTTCCCCGTCCTGGTCGGTCTCCTTGCGCCGGCCGCCTCGAGAGCGCAGTCGGGCGCGTCTCCCGGCGACATCACTTTCACGAAAGACATTGCGCCGATCCTCCAACGCAGGTGCCAGCAGTGTCATCGGCCGGACGGCGTTGCTCCGATGTCGCTCGTTACATACGAAGAGGTCCGGCCGTGGGCCCGCGCGATGAAGGCGCGGACGCTCGTCGGTCCTCACGCCGGCGTCATGCCGCCGTGGTTCGTGGAGAAAGACATCGGCATTCAGAAGTTCAAGAACGATCCCTCATTGAGCGACGAGGAGATCACCACGTTTGTGAAATGGGTGGACACCGGGTCGCCTCGTGGCAATCCGGCCGACATGCCGCCACCCCTCAGTTTCGACGACTCGGACAGGTGGACGATCGGTGAACCGGACCTGGTGCTGAAATCCAAAGAGGTGACGGTTCCCGCGGCGGGACCTGATTGGTGGGGAGACGTGGGACTCATTCCAACGGGCCTCACCGAAGACAGGTACGTGTCGGCTGTCGAGGTCAGAGAGGTTAACGACATCCCGAAAGGCGGTCCGACCAAAACAGTGGGCGGACGTTATGTGTTCCACCACATGACGTATTCCAGCCTCGTGCCGAGCCAGACCGATTCGAGCAGCGCAGACGAAAGTGCCACGACCTGGCCCATTCACGAGATCGGGCGCAACGCCGACATCTTTCCGCCCGAAGCCGGCAGGCTCCTGGCCGCGAACTCGTCCCTGGCGCTGACCGCAGGCCACATTCATTCCAACGGCCGCGAAGCGAAGGCGCATCTCGAATTCGCCTTCAAGTTCTTCCCAAAAGGCTACAAACCACTCTACCGCCGCTCGACCCTGCGTCTGGGCAACGGCATCGACATCGACGTGAAGCCGAATCAGGCAAAGCAGGAGCTTCACGCCTACGCCACGCTGACGGAACACACCAAGATCATCGTGTTCGAGCCCCACTTGCACGCGCCTGGCGTGCGCATGTGTCTTGAAGCAATCTGGGGGCACAACATCCAGACGCTGAACTGCGTCGGCTATGACCACAACTGGGTGAAGCAATACGTGTACGAGGACGATGCGGCGCCGCTGCTGCCGAAGGGCACGATCGTTCACCTCATTGGTTTCCTCGACACGACGCCTAACAACAAGAACCCCGCAGACCCAAGGAACTGGGCCGGTGGCGGCCGCCGCTCGATCGCGAACATGTTCATCGATCTTGGGTATTCCGTCGCGCTCACGGAGGAACAGTTTCAGGCCGAAATGGCCAGGCGGCGCGCGAAGATGAAGAGCCGGAACGACTACGATATCGGCTGTCCCCTGTGCTGGGCGCCTCCTCCTGTGCCGCAGGCAGCGCCTGCAACGAGCGGACAAGGAAACCAATGATGATTCGGGGCGGAATGCTCGGGTCAACAGCGGGGCGGATCGCGCTCGCCTCCCTGGCCGCCCTGCTGTCACTGCAACCTGCCGCCGCCCAGACGAGATTCACATACTCGAACGGGCAGAGTGTGTCGCCGGCCTTCGAAGGATGGATGCCGAACCAGGATGGCTCCTTCACGTTGTACTTCGGCTACATGAACACGAACTGGTTGGAGGAATTCGACCTCCCTGTCGGTCCGGACAACAATATCGAACCAGGAGGGCCAGACCAGGGGCAGCCGACGCACTTTTACCCGCGGCGGAACCCGTTTCTGTTCACGATTCGCGTTCCGAAAGACTTCGGTAACAAGGAACTGATCTGGACCCTCACCACTCACGGGAGAACGGAGAAAGCCTACGCGTCGCTCAAGACCGACTACCAGATCGATAAACAGGTGATATCGACCGAGGTCGGCGGGGACGGCGGCAGCCTGCGCGATGAGCTTCGATACAACATCCCGCCGGAGCTCAAGGTCGAAGAGGCACAAGGCAGTGTCAAGGTTGGAGAACCGTTGACGCTGGTAGCCTTCGCCGGGGATCCCGACAACCTCCCTGCCAGACGCGATGGCAAACCGCAACCGCGTCATGCCGGAAAGCCGACGAGTGAAAGTGAAGAAGAAGCGCAGAAACCGTCATCTCCGCGCGCGGCGGCCGCAAGCGCCGCCGAGAATGTCGCCAATGTCGCCAATCTCGTCTACCGGCCTCCATCGTCGATTGTCCCGTCGAGCGGACCCGGTTTGCGGTTATCGTGGATCGTGTACCGGGGGAAAGCCTCGACGGTCACGTTCAGTCCCGAACAGATGAAAACGTGGACCGATTCCCGCGCGTGGGCGAACTCGCCATGGTCACCTCCCTTCGCCATTCCCCAGCCACCTCCCGACGGCAAATGGGTGACGCAGGTCACGTTCCAGGAGCCGGGCACCTATGTGTTGCGCGCCGTCGCGAGTGATGGCTCCTTGTTTACCTACGACAATGTGACAGTCATCGTCACGCGCTAGCGTCCTGTCCCTGAAGTTCACTATTCCCCTCCTAGAAAGTCATCCGGAAAGTCACCCGTAGAGTAGCAGCGGTGGAACTTCATGAAAAGAAGCTGACGAGGTTGATTATGGACCAATTCTGGTAGGAGCCGTTTATATGTTAAACGGCATGAGCGAACGATTGAAAGACATGGATGGAGAAACACCGAGCCGGGAGCCACGGTCATGATGGGTGAGCGCTCGGCACAAGACAAGCTGTTTGGGGCCGACCACGTTTATCTGGACTACGTTGGACGAGACACGCTGTACGGGTACTTGGCCCAACACCGGGGGCGGTTATTCCGGGATGAAGACTTTGCGATTTTGTATTGTCGGAATAACGGACGGCCGTCGGTGCCGCCGAGCCTGGCGGTCAGCATCTTGTTTTTGCGGGCATACGAGGGTGTGAGTTTTGTCGAGGCCATCGAGCGGACAAAATACGACCTGAGGTGGAAGGTGGCGTTGGGCTTGGAGATGGAAGAAGTACCGATACAGAAGAGTGCGCTACAGGAGTTTCAGGCCCGACTGGTATTGCACGAGCAGGGCGAAGCAGTGCTGAAGAAGTCTGTCGATGAGGCGCGACGCGCCGGCTATGTGACGACTCCTAAGATTCGAGTGGCTCTGGACACGACGCCGACGTTGGGCAAAGGAGCGGTGAAGGACACTTACAATCTGCTGGCCGACGGGATTGAAAAACTGGCGCGCCGGTTGGCGGAGGTGGCCGGTGAAGCGTGCGCCAGTTGGGCGGAGAAGGAAGGGTTGCACCGGTATTTTGGCAGCAGCCTGAAAGGAGAGGCGGCCATCGATTGGGATGACAAAGCCCAGCGGAACCAGTTGTTGACCGAGATTGTACAGGATGGTCAGCGACTGCTGAGCTTGGCCGAGCAGGCCCGGCACGAGTACCCCGAACATGGCGAAGCGATTCAAGCCGACGCGGCTTTGCTGGAGCGACTGATCCGCCAAGATGTGGAAGAGAAACCCGGTGGCGGCTGTCAGATCAAGGAAGGCACCGAAAAAGACCGCCTCATTAGTGTCCACGATCCGGAGATGCGGCACGGGCGCAAGAGCGCTAGCAAAACGTTTAATGGGCATAAGGCCGCGGTGGCTGTGGATATGGAGAGCCAATTGATCTGCGGTGTCGAGGTGTTGGCGGGCAACGCGGGCGATCAGGAGAAAGCACTGGAGTTGGTGCACCAGGCCGAACGGGTGATGGAAGCACAGGTGGAAGAGACTGTGGGCGATTGTGCCTATGGGGGCGGCCCGACGCGGAAAGCCTTTGCCGACGAGCAGCGGCTGC
>Ga0137409_10006376_pt1 | contig 12257 bp, 12 predicted proteins | sample CZODoug1_16funga_FD_122059 | JGI IMG/M metagenome (GOLD analysis project Ga0137409, IMG submission 122059) | Vadose zone soil fungal communities from Angelo Coast Range Reserve, California, USA - CZODoug1_16fungal (Hybrid Assembly) | ecosystem: Environmental > Terrestrial > Soil > Vadose zone... | reverse complement strand
GTTCGTGCTGACGTTAAAGGGGAACTGATCCTCATGGTCCGCCGACCAGATTCGAAATCCCAAACCAACTTGCTTAAGGTTGTTGACGCAGTTGATGCGTTGCGCGCGCTCTTTGGCTCTCGACAAGGCTGGCGTCAGCATTGGAAGCGACGCGACAACCATTAGAATAGCCAGCAGGCTGACATAACCCATCACCAGGCCTGCGATGGCCAAACCCGCGCCGCCATATTGCGCGGGCAAAAGGCGGGAGCGGTTATGCGCGATATGCCCGCAAATGACCGTCGGAATTCCCGTGAGCACCCCCAGGCAAAGAACTATTGAAGTCAACCCCAGCACAAAGCTGGCAATCGCCAGGCCTTTGGCTTGCGCTGCGATTTGGCTCGGCGGCAGAGGTGGTGGAGAAGCGGGAGGGATACTTGTTGAACCGAACGCCGAACGGAGTTCGGGAAACTCAGAAGCCATTTTCCAATCGGTTGAGCCCGGTTCCTGCACGCGCGTCTGCGCATTGACCCGGCCCTGTGCAATCCACTGCTGGAGTTGATCGAGGGTGATAGGGCCGTATTCTTTGCCGTCCGATCCGGTGATTTTATACATGGCTGATCCTTCCTAAGGCGTTGGTAAAAGTCAGCGCCAAACCGCCCCCAGGGTCAATGTAAAACTGTCTGAGCTACTTGCGCTTTTGAGCGCGACGCTTGGCATCAAGCACGGCGCCACGAGCCCCGTTCTGGTTGCGGGGAGCGACACCGAGTGCCGTGTTTGCCACAGCGTCAGCGCGGACGGGTCGCGCCTCGTCACCGGCAACGGCGAGCACCCGGGTCCGGGGGAAGACCCGTCCTCGGCCTGGTACGACCTGATGAACAACTACGCCGAGACGCCGATGACGGCGGCCAACGACGGGCGCTTCAACTGGGGCGCGCTGTCGCCGGACGGCAAGCTGCTCCTGAACAACGGCGCGATGAACAAGAACGGCGTGAAGCTGCAGGGGAGCGCCGCGGAGGACAACGGACCGCTCCTCGCGCAGCTCTTCACGGTGGCCACGGGGGCCACGTACCCGTCCACGGGAATTCCCTCCGGGCTGGTCGTCGGCTCGCCGGTCTTCTCGCCGGACCTGCCGCCGTGGAAGAGGAGATCCATCCAGGCTCTGAAGATGGGACGGGTCGTGGTCGTGCACTTCCTGTTCGACGCCTGGTTCTGGCGCGACGCGAACCCGAACCTGCCGGGTTGGAGCACCCGGAGCGGCCGCATCTCGTTCTGGGACCCGCACCCGGCGGGCAAGGGGCAGCCGGTGCTCCTGGGCTGGATCACCGGCGCCGCGGCGCAGGAATTGAGCGACCTCGGAGAGGAGGCCGGCCGGGATCGCGCGCTGTCCTGGATCGAGGAGCCGTTCCCTGCCGCAGGGGCGCGCAAGCGCGTCCAGTGGTCGAACCTGCGCGACTGGATCCGGGACCCGTACGCCCTGGGCTCCTACTCGTACACCTGTCCGGGGGGCGCACTGGAGCGCGCCGCCCTCGCAACGCCTCTCGAGGGTCTGCACTTCGCCGGAGAGGCGACGGCGCAGGCCCCGCATTACCAGACGGTGCACGGGGCGTACCTGAGCGGCCGCCGCGCGGCGCGCGAGATCCTCGGGGCGCTGGGACGGGAGGTCGCCTCGTCGCCGCGCTCCTTTTCGCGGCTCCCCCGCCGGCTTTTCGCCTAGAATTGCCGGCGAGGCCCTGGAGGAGTTGCCATGCCGCTCTACGAGTACATCTGCCGGTCGTGCTCCCGGCGCTTCGAGGCGCTGGTGATCGGGCCGCCGAGTCCGGCCTGCCCGGGTTGCGGGGGCGAGGACCTCGAGAAGCTCGTCTCCACCTTCGCCGTGGGCGGCGGCCCCTCCCCCAGAAGCGCCGAGTCGTCAGGGGACGGCGGATCGTGCGGCACCTGCGGCGATCCGCGCGGTCCCGGGTCCTGCGCCGTCAATTAGTTCGAACGTCCGTAAGACTCGCCCCCTTCGGAGCGTGACCTCTCATGCCGCGGAGCTACCGCTTCGCCGAATTCACCGTGTCCCCCTCGCGCAGGACGCTGACCCGCGCGGGACGCGAGGTGCCGCTCATCCCGCGATATTTCGACCTCCTCGTGCTGCTGATCGATCGCCGTCGTGAGGCGGTGCACAGGCAGGACATCCTGGAATCGGTCTGGAGCGACGTGGTCGTCTCGGACGGCGCCCTGAGCCAGGCGGTCCGGACGCTCCGGCGGGCGCTCGGAGACACGGCGCGCGAGCCTCTCTTCATCCGCACGATGTCGCGCCACGGCTACCGCTTCATCCACCCCGAAGTCGTCGAGGACGAGGACGCCGTTCTGCCCCACACGAGCCCTGCGATCGCGGTCGATCTGGCTGCGGCCGCGCCGTCGACGGACGACCCGTTCGAGACCGCCCTCGCCCGGCTCCTGGAGGACGGAGTCCCGGTGGAGGAGGATCCTGACGAGGCGCGCCGCGAAGCGGCCGAGACTCTGCACCTCCTCGGTACGGAGGAGACCCTGCGACGCCTGGATCGCCGGCCGGGCCACGAGCGTGCCCGGGCCCTGCTGAGGGACGCGCGCTGGGATGTCGCCGGCGCGGGGCCGGTGCCCCTTCTCGGTGTGCCCGGATCTGCCGCCGCGATCCTCTCCCTCGTGCTCCTCAGGCTGCGGCGCGCCGCGCGCCTGGCCGGGAGTCGCTGGGGAGCCGCTTCGGCGGGCGGCGCCCTGGCGGGAATCCTTGCCGGTCTCCTGGGCGGGCTCCTGCTGCGTCTCGGCGACGGGTCCGAGTCGCCGACGAGCCTGCCGTTGTGCCTCGGGCTCATAGGCGCTCTCGCCGGCGGGACGGGCGCCGCGGGCATAGGCGCCGGGCTCGCGTTCGCCGAGGCGATCGCACGCTCCTTCCGCGGTCTGGCTCTCGTTCTGTGCGGAGCCGCGACCGGTGGTCTGACCGGCGCCGTGGCGCACCTGCTGGTGCGCTGGACCCTCGCCGGCGTGTTCGGACAGGACCTGTCGTCACTCGGGGGGGGTCCGGAGGGGCTGGCCATAGGTGGCGCCGCCGGGCTGGGATATGCGCTGTCGACGCCTCGGCCCCCGGGAGGAGGAATGGCGACGCCCCGCGGGGCGGCCCGCATCGGAGCGGCGCTTCTGAGCGGAGCGTGCTGCGGTATCGCGGGGATCGTCGTCTGCCGCCTGGGCGGCAACCTGGTCGGGACGAGCCTGAACATCCTGGCCCACGCGTACAACGGTTCCCATGTCGGCCTCCTCCCCCTCGCCCGCATGCTCGGGGAGTCGGGCCCCGGTCCGCTCACCCGCACCCTCTCCGGCGCCGTGGAAGGGGTGTTTTTTGGCACCGGTCTCGTCGTCGGGTTGACGCGTCGCCCTCGCTGACACACAGGCTCCCGGGTCCCCCCTCAGCCACATATCAGGACTTGCTCATCGTGGCCTCAGGTCTCGAAGAGGGGGAGGAAGCATCTTCTTCCCCGTGAAGACATCCACCCTTTCGACAGGAGGTCGGTCCATGACAGTCTCTCGTCTGCTCGCCGTCGCGTTCATCTTCGCCTGCACCGCGGTCGCCTGGTTCATCCTGGGGGCGTCCCTGGTGGTCCGCACCGGGGAATCCGACACCCGGCTCACCCAGGAAGTGAAGCGCCTGTGGGGGGGTGAGCACGACCAGATCGCCCCCGACGCCTGGTACGAGCGATCGCGTGTCGTGATCGAGCAGGTGCAGCAGCCGAACGGTTCCGGAGGAACCTACATGCAGCCGGTCACGAAGACGGTCGTCGATCGCGTCCCGGTGCCGATCACCTCCAGCCGGCTGGACGTTTCGCTCTCATTGGACCAGAGACAGAAGGGACTCCTGTGGTACGACACGTACGGCGTGACGTTCGCGGGTGACTACAGGCTGGTCAACGCCGACAGCGCGCCTCACACCGTCTTCGTCCATTTCGTGTTCCCCTCGACCGAGGCGCTCTACGACGCCTTCACGTTCCGGTTGAACGGCCGCGACGTTCCGCCGGCCAGCGAGCTGTCGCAGGGGATCACGGCGATGGCGGAACTGGCGGCGGGCGCCGAGACGACCCTCAGGGTGGCGTACCGCTCGCGTGGTCTGGGCGACTGGGCCTACTCGTTCACCCCGTCGGGCGTGGCGCAGGTGCGCGATTTCGTCATGGAGGTGAAGACCGACTGCGCCGGCATCGATTTCCCGGCCGGGACGATCTCCCCCACCCGCAAGACCGGCGACGGCAAGGGGTTCCGGCTGACCTGGGCGTTCGACAGCCTGATCACCGGACAGCACATCGGCGTGGACCTGCCGAACCGGCTCAACCCCGGGCCGCTGGCTTCGCGCATCACCTTCTTCGCCCCGGTGTCGCTGCTGTTCTTCATCACGGTCGTCGTCGTCCTCGGCGTCCTCTCGGGAAGGAGTCTGCACCCGATGAACTATTTCTTCCTGGCGGCCGCCTTCTTCGCCTTCCACCTCCTGCTCGCCTACCTCGTGGACCACGTGAACATCCACGCCGCGTTCCTGATCGCCTCCGCCACCAGCATCGCGCTCGTGGTCAGCTACCTGAGGCTCGTCGGCGGCGCGCGTTTCGCCTTCCTGCAGGCGGGCGTGGCGCAGCTGGTGTTCCTGGTGCTCTTCTCCTACGCCTTTTTCTTCGAGGGATACACCGGCCTCACCGTCACGGTCGGGTCGGTCCTCACCCTCTTCGTCCTGATGCAGGCGACCGCACGGGTGGACTGGTCGGACCTGTTCGCCAGCAAGGCGCCCGCGCTCCCACCGATCGCGTCCCGGGACTGACTCAGGGCTGGCGGGGTGTCCGCGCGGCGTCCGTCTGCGAGGAGTGCATCACGCGGTTCGCCGGCGAGGGACTGCCTCCCCGGAAGGGGGACATCCAGCGCGACGTTCGACGGGGCTTCGCCGGAACGGCGGCGCCGGGACGCCGGTCGCGCCGGGGGGCGACGAGGAGGATCCCCTCCCGCAGGCGAAGCGTCAACCCGCGCGTCGGCCTGACCGTCCAGACCCGCAGCGGCAGCAGCAGGTGCGAGAAGGACGGGCGCCCGATTCCGCGCACGCGCCCGAGGAGCCCCAGCGCCGGCGCGAGGCGCAGGACGGTCGAGAGCCCCATGGCCGCGAGGTAGCCGGCTCCGCCGCGCGCATTGACCAGATTCACCACCGCACCTCCGAGAAGCGAGCCGACGATCAGCACTCCCCCGTCCACCGTGTTGAACCAGGCGACCTGGCGCTCCCGGCCGCGCGTCGTCGCGAGGATCGACGAGGCCTGCGCCAGCTCGAATGCGCCCCAGGTCAGGCCCGAGTAGACCTGCGCCGCCAGGATCCACCACGGGCTAGTCGACAGGAGCCACAGCGCCGGCACCGGCGCGACCAGCCAGCCGGTCGCACGCAGGACCGGGCCCGGACCGGTGCGGTCGGCGAGACGGCCCCAGAGGCGGAGGGTGCACACCTTCACGATCGCGGGCGTGGCGATCAGGACTCCGACCAGGAGATACGAGAAGCGCAGCTCCTTCAGCATGTAGGGGACGAAGAACGGGCTGCTCACGTACGTCGCCAGATGCAGGCTCCAGAGATAGATCGACAGCCGTCTGAATTTGTGCGAGGAGCGCGGCGGCCGCAGTCCGATGGATCGGTGCGTCTCCGGCGGACGACACGGTCCGTCGGGGAAGCGGGGCAGGAGGATCGCTCCCGCCGCACGCGCCAGCGCGGCGTACGCGAATATGACGACGAAGCCGAGAGCCTCATGACCGCTCCCGGCCAGGACCGACAGCAGGATTCCGCCGCTCAGGATCGCCGCGAGGGCGCCGGACGCCTGCGCCGCGCCGCGGAGACCGAAGAACCACCCGTGCCGGGCGGTCGGCACGGCGCCCGACACCAGCGAGGTCCACACCGGGATCGCCACACCGCCGCACCCCCAGGCCAGGAATCCCAGAGCGATGAGCGAACCGACCGACCAGGGAAACGGCGCGAGCACGCACAGTCCGAGCGCCGCATACCCCGCGGCCTGCGCCGACCAGGCGCGCCGCAGCAGTCGGCGCGTTTCGCCCGATCCTTCCCTGACCCGGCGGGCCAGGATCTGGGCGGCCGACGTCGCGGCGGTCGGAAGCGTCGCGACCAAGCCGAGGGCCAGCCCGCCCGCGCCAAGATACAGGGCGTACGCGCCGAGGTAGGCCTCGCCCAGACCCTGGGCCAGCGCCTGGAACGCACCTTCGAAGGCGAGCCGGCGCGCCCCGCGGGCCCCGATCTCCGAGCGGACGCTTTCCACGGCTCGAACGGTGTCCACGATCTCCTCGATGAATCTCAATCTAGGGTCGTGGCCGGGCTGCGGCAACCGACCCCGGCGCGCCCGGGGCGCAGGTCGGCTAGAATCTTCGCGGTGCTCAGAGCGCTCGCGCCGGTCGGCCCCTGCGAGGCTGAGTCCCAGGAGGGCAGGCGCGTGAAAATCCTGGTCAGCGGTTCCACGGGGCTCGTCGGCTCGGCGCTCGTCCCCTCCCTGTCCACCGCCGGGCACGAGGTGGCGCGCCTGGTGCGCGCGCCCGGCGCCGGATCCGCGATCTCCTGGGACCCGGCGCGCGGGGTCCTCGACCGCGCGTCCCTGGAGGGGTTCGACGCCATCGTCCACCTCGCCGGCGAGAGCATCGCCAGCGGCCGCTGGAGTGCTGTGAAGAAGACCCGCATCCACGACAGTCGCGTGACGAGCACCGCTCTTCTCGCCGGCGCGATCGCGGGCCTGTCGAGGCCTCCCGGAGTTTTTCTGTGCGCCTCGGCTATCGGTTTCTACGGCGATCGCGGCGACGCGATCCTCACGGAGGACAGCCCCTCCGGGAGGGACTTCCTGTCGCGGGTCTGCCGGGCCTGGGAAGCGGCCTCCGAGCCGGCCGCGCAGAAGGGCGTGCGCGTGGTGCGGCACCGGTTCGGGATGATCCTGAGTCCCGCCGGGGGCGGGCTCGCGAAAATGCTGCCGCCGTTCAGGCTCGGCGCCGGCGGCCGCCTCGGCAGCGGCCGGCAGTTCATCTCCTGGATCGCCATCGACGACGTCCTGGGCGCCCTGGAACACGCGCTCACCGCGGGAGCGCTCGCAGGCCCCGTCAACACAGTGAGCCCGCAGCCGGTGACCAACGACGAGTTCACGAGGACCCTCGGCCGCGTCCTGCACCGGCCGACGATCGCGGCGATGCCCGCGTTCGCGGCCCGACTCGTGTTCGGCGAGATGGCCGACGCCCTGCTCCTGTCGAGCCAGCGCGTCGAGCCGAGGCGGCTGCTGGCGTCCGGCTACCGCTTCCGCTATCCTGTTCTCGAGCCGGCCCTGCGTCACCTTCTCGATCGGCGCGCCGGATAGAGGATCGGAACAGGAGCGGTCGCATGGAGTCGGAGTACCGGGATTTCAGCCTCCTCGAGCACGCCGGCTGGGAACAGGCGGCGGGCGAATACGAGACCCGCTGGACCGATCTCACGTCGCACTTCATCGAGCCCCTGCTGCGCGCGGTCGACCTCTCCGCCGGTGCGCGGCTCCTGGATGTCGCCTGCGGTCCGGGCTACGTCGCGGCGGCGGTGCTGAGGGCGGGTGCCGTCCCCGTCGGCCTCGACTTCTCGGCCAACATGGTCCGCCGCGCCCGCGAGCGGAATCCCGGGATCGAGTTCCTCGAAGGGGACGCCGAGCGGCTGCCGTTCGAGACGGCGCGCTTCGATCGCGTCGTGACGAACTTCGGCGTGCCGCACCTGGCGAGGCCCGGGATCGCCTTCCGCGAGGCCCGTCGCGTCCTGCGCAGCGGCGGCCGGTTCGGGTTCACCGTCTGGGCGGCGCCGGAATACAACCCGATGTGGAGATACGTCAGTGACGCGATCGAGGCGCACGCCGATCTCGCCATCGATCTGCCGGAGGAGCCTCCCCGCTTCCCGCTCTGCGAGGAGCCGCCCTGCCGCCAGGCCCTCGAGGAGGCGGGGTTCGCGCCCGCATCCATGACTTTCGAGACCGTGCGGGCGACGTGGCGTGTCCCGAGCGCGGAGTTTCTCTTCGAAGCCGAGCTCAAGGGAGGCGTGCGGACCGCCGCCGTCCTGGCGCGGCAGTCCGCGGGCCGCCTGGTCGCCATCCGCGCAGCCATCGCGGACGCGGTGCGGGCGCACGCCGTCCCCGGAGGGTTCGCCATCCCGGCGACGGCCCACGTCGTGGCGGCGGCCGCCCCCTCCTGAACGACCGCCGCACCGGATGAAGCATCCCTGGCAAGGACTCGGAAGCCTGCCGCGCGGCGTCTGGATCCTCTCCCTGACCACCCTCATCAACAGGCTGGGGACGATGGCGCTCCCCTTCCTGGTGCTCTACCTGACCAGGAGCCGCGGGTTCACGGCGGGGCGGGCCGGACTCGTCCTGACGGTTTACGGCCTCACGGCGGTCATCGCGGGGCCGACGGCGGGCAGGCTGAGCGATCGGATCGGTGCGGTGCGCGTCCTGCAGGCGTCGCTCCTTTTTTCCGGTCTCGTCGTCCTGGTTTATCCGCTCGCCCGGAGTCCCGCCGCGATCTTCGCGCTGACGATCGCCTGGGCCTTCACCAACGAGGCCTTCCGCCCGGCGAACCTGTCGATGGTCTCGGACCTGGCCGGGCCGGATCAGAGGCGGACGGCCTTCGCCCTCGTCCGTCTCGCGATCAACCTGGGGATGAGCGTCGGGCCGGCGGCGGGCGGCTTCCTGGCGATGGTGTCGTTCCCCGCGATCTTCATCGTGAACGGCGCCGCTTCGATCCTGGCCTGTGTCGTGCTCACCCTCCTGGCCGGGTGGCTGCGGAGGCCGGGCGCGCCTGAGCGCCCCGTCCCGGACACCCGGACCGATGCCGGGACGGGGCCCTGGAGCGATTTCACCGATCGGCGTCTTCTTTAATTTCCTGGCGGCGCTTCTGCCGGTCCTCATGGTGTTCTTCCAGCACGAGGCCGCGATGTCGCTGTATTTCGTGCGCGACCTCGGACAGCTCGAATCGTCCTTCGGTCTCCTGTTCACGATCAACACGGTGCTGATCATTTTTCTCGAAGTGCCTCTCAATTTGAGGATGGCCGGCTGGCCGTACCCGAAAACGCTCGCGCTCGGGGCGTTTCTGGTCGGCGCCGGCTTCGGGGGGATGGCGCTCGCGACCGGTTTCTGGAGCGTCGCGACCACCGTCGTGATCTGGACCTTCGGGGAGATGGTCCTCCTGCCCGCGAGCGCCGGCTACGCGGCTGAGATCGCCCCCGTCGACCGGCGTGGAGCCTACATGGGTCTCTACACGATGTCGTTCAGCGCCGCGTTCGCCCTCGGCCCCTGGCTGGGGACCACGACGCTCGATCGGTCCGGCCCGGCCATCCTCTGGGGCGCCGCCTTCCTCCTCGGCTGCCTGTCGGCGCTGATGATGGCGCGGATCCGACCGCTTCCCGCGCACGCGACGGACGATGGAGCGCTGGTGCTGCCGGCATCCGGCGAGGCGTTGTAGATCGGCATCTCGGATTCGGAAAGCCGACGTCCCACAAACGGACACCCGAAGCCGACCAGAGCGTCGGGGTCGGATTCCATCGCCCTGATAAACCATCACTTATGCCGCGAGGGCAGGTTGGTATGGTTCTCGCTCTGGGTAGGGGCAGCTCGGGATAGAAATCCGTCGCAAGGGGGTCGATCCGTGGACGTACCGCGTCAGATCAACAAGCGCAGCCGCACCGTCACCCGCACGCTTTACGGCATCGGCGGAGTGACCGCGCTGGCCGCCATCACGGTCGGCCTGTCGCACCTGAAGCCTGCCGCCCCCTCCGTGTCGCGCGCCACGGTGTGGGTCGACACGGTGAAGCGCGGCCCGATGCTGCGGCAGGTGCGCGGCCTGGGGACGCTGGTGCCCGAGGAGATCCGCTGGATCCCGGCCACGACCGAGGGGCGCGTCGAGCGGATCCTCATCAAGCCCGGGACCGCGGTGAAGGCGGACTCGATCATTCTGGAGATGAGCAACCCCGAGCTGGAGAACTCCGCCAGCGACGCGGAGTGGCAGCTCAAGGCGGCGGAGGCCGACTTCACCAACACCAAGGTCAAGCTGGAGAGCCAGTTCCTCGACCAGAAGGCGGTGTTCGCGTCCACTGAGGCGACCGCCAAGCAGGCGAGCCTCCAGGCGCAGGCCGACACCGAGCTGGCGCAGCACGGCCTCATCTCCGATCTCACCCTGAAGCTGTCGGAGTCGAGGGCGGAGGAGTCGGCGATCCGCCTCGATCTCGACCGCAAGAGGCTCGACATCGCCGCCGAGTCGACCGAGGCCGAGCTCCGGGCGCAGCAGGCGCGTCTCGAGCAGCTGCGGGCCCAGGCGGAGCTGCGGCACAACCAGGTCCGGCAGCTCAAGGTGCGCGCCGGGATCGAGGGGGTGCTGCAGCAGCTCCCGGTCGAGGTCGGACAGAGGCTGGCGCCCGGGGCGACGCTCGCCAAGGTGACGGTTCCGGGACGCCTGAAGGCCGAGCTGAAGATCGCCGAGACCCAGGCGAAGGACATCCAGATCGGCCAGCGCGCCTCGATCGACACGCGCAACGGCGTCGTCGAGGGGAAGGTGTCGCGCGTCGACCCGGCGGTGCTGAACGGCACGGTCACGGTGGACGTGGCGATGGTCGGAGCGCTGCCCAAGGGGGCGCGCCCCGACCTGAGCGTCGAGGGGACGGTCGAGCTGGAGCGGCTCGACGACGTCCTGTACGTCGGCCGCCCCGCCTTCGGGCAGGAGCAGAGCGTCGTCGGCCTGTTCCGTCTCGCGGACCAGGGGGCGAACGCCGTCCGCGTGCAGGTGAAGCTGGGACGCTCCTCCGTGAACACCGTGGAGATCCTCGACGGCCTGCAGGCCGGCGACCAGGTGATCTTGTCCGATACTTCGGCGTGGGACGCCTTCGATCGACTTCGTTTGAACTGACGCATGACCCAGGAGACCGCATGAGCGCAAACGGCCGCCCGATGATCCAGCTCGAGGGAGTGACCAAGGTTTTCTACACCGACGAGGTGGAGACGCACGCCCTGGCGAGCATCCATCTCGAGATCAAGAAGGGGGAGTACGTCTCGATCGCCGGCCCCTCCGGCTGCGGCAAGTCGACCCTCCTGTCGCTGCTCGGGCTGCTCGACTCCCCGAGCGAGGGGAAGTACTGGCTGGACGGCAAGCAGGTCGCCGACCTGTCGCTCTCGGATCGGGCCCGCATCCGCAATCTGCAGATCGGGTTCATCTTCCAGTCGTTCAACCTGATCGGCGACCTGTCGGTGTTCGAGAACGTCGAGCTGCCGCTCACTTACCGCGGCATGAAGGCGCAGGAGAGGCGCCAGAGGGTGAACGAGTCGCTGGAGCGGGTCGGCATGGCGCATCGCGCGCGGCACCTGCCGAGCCAGCTCTCGGGCGGGCAGCAGCAGCGTGTCGCCGTGGCCCGCGCCGTCGCCGGAAATCCGCTGATCCTCCTGGCCGACGAGCCGACCGGCAACCTCGATTCGAAGAGCGGCGAGGCCGTGATGGAGCTCCTGCGCGAGCTGCACCGCGGCGGCGCCACCCTCTGCATGGTGACGCACGATCCGCGCTACGCCCGGCACGCCGAGCGCGGCATCCACCTGTTCGACGGCCGCATCGTCGAGGAGAGCGCGGCCGTCGCCGCGTCCTGATCCGCGCCTCCGGAGCGCCATGACCATCGTCGAGCTCGCCCCGGCCCTGACCGCATTCCGCCCGGTCCTCGTCCCGCTGCTGAACGGGGGGAGCGGCATGGCCGGGGCGCGACCCCACGGCGGCCTGGACGCGCCGCCGCCGCTTCACTAGTCACATGGACACGCTCCTGCAGGACCTGCGGTACGCGTTCCGGACCCTGGGAAAAAATCCCGGCTTCGCCGCGGTGGCGGTGCTGGCGCTGGCGCTCGGAATAGGCGCCAACACCGCCATCTTCAGCGTCGTGAACGCGGTGCTCCTGCGGCCGCTTCCCTTCCCCGACCCCGACCGTCTGACGATGGTGTACTCCTTCAACCCCGCGAAGGGATTCCCGAGGTTTCCGGTCTCGGTACCCGACTTCATCGACTGGCGCGGCCAGAGCCGCCTCTTCGAAGGGATGGCGGCGGTCGATGGCGCGCCGTACAACCTCAGCGAGGGAGCCGAGCCCGAGCGCCTGAGCGGATCGCGCGTCTCGGCGTCGTTTCTCGGCGTGCTCGGGATCAAGCCGGCGCTCGGCCGCGACTTCCTTCCTGACGACGAACGCGAGGGGGCCGAGCCGGTCGTCCTGATCGGACACGGGCTGTGGACCC
>Ga0137409_10006375_pt1 | contig 12260 bp, 10 predicted proteins | sample CZODoug1_16funga_FD_122059 | JGI IMG/M metagenome (GOLD analysis project Ga0137409, IMG submission 122059) | Vadose zone soil fungal communities from Angelo Coast Range Reserve, California, USA - CZODoug1_16fungal (Hybrid Assembly) | ecosystem: Environmental > Terrestrial > Soil > Vadose zone... | reverse complement strand
CTTCTCCTCTGGCATTGCCCATCCACGATTGGTGGATTGGCAGAGCATGCCAGCGGTAGAACTGCGCATGTGTCGAAGTCCTACACCCTCGTTTAGTTTTGCTTATCTATTGCGCTGCTTGCGGGCAGGCGCTATTGACGGCTGCAAGTTCGGCGCGCAGCTCATCGACGTACTCCAGCAAACGCCTACCCATCCTGACCATTGCTCTCACGCATACCGTTGGCAAGTACGAATTCCAATGCGAGATGCTCCTCGCAGAGCCGGTCGCGTCAGCGGCACGCAGTGGGACGTAAAATAGAACTTTGTCATCCGGAAGCGGCACAGCAAGCCCGAGGGATAGAAAAAGAAACGAAATGCCGCTTAAACTAACTCTGCAACCGGACCAACCATTAAAGGCGGTCAGCTCCGGCGTATCTCGGGCTAAACCCCTTACCAGGAGGACACATGAGTTCCACTCAGAACCCCGGCAGACGGACAGGCATGCTCTACTTACTCGTGTCAATACCTGGCGCCTTCGCTCTCATGTATGTTCCCAGCAAGGTAATCGTGCACGGAAACCCGGCGGCAACTATCAACAACATCGCGGCTTCCGAGTCGCTCTTTCGCCTCGGCATCGCAGCCCAACTCATCTCCCAGGCCCTGTTTATCTTACTAGCCCTGGCTTTGTACGATCTGCTCAAGGGGGTCAACCAGCGACACGCCGCGCTCATGGTGACATTGATCGTGGTCTCGATCCCGATAGCGTTTCTGAATGAGCTGAACGCAATCGCCACTCTCGTTCTCGTGCACGGGGCTGATTTCCTATCCATTTTCGAAAAGCCCCAGCGAGATGCCTTGGCTATACTGTTCCTCAATCTGCACGGCCATGGATTTGATGTCGCCGCAATATTTTGGGGACTTTGGTTGTTTCCCCTCGGGCTGCTTGTGTTCCGGTCCGGCTTTTTCCCTCGCATCCTGGGGGTCCTGCTAATACTTAATGGCTTCACGTATCTGGTAAACAGTTATACGTCCCTCGTCCTGCCACAGTACGAAGACGTCGTCTCCCGATGGATCATGCCGTTCCAGTTTGGGGAACTGTTGTTCATGTTTTGGCTGCTGATCATGGGCGCAAGCCCAAAGCCATCACTCGCTCGAGTGGCCTGAGTTCGGTGAATCGAGCGCGTGCCTTGTGGGAAGGGGGCCGATCCATCTGCTTCATCCCCGCGATCTGCTTGGGAGCAGCTGCAATCATGTCGTAGTGCAGGATACCGTCGACCAACGGTTCGTTCCGGCCTCCATCGCACTGGGGTAAACTTCGCCAACCGAACTCGTGTATCAATGCGGGAGATCGCAAGCTATGACGCAGACATATTCCGGCGGCTGTCAATGCGGCAAGGTGCGCTACGAGGTTCAAATGGACATCGGTGAGGTCCTCTCGTGTAACTGCTCACGATGCGGACGGCTGGGCTCGTTGCTGGCGTTCGCGCCGGCAACTCAATTCAAGCTTCTGTCGGGCGACGCCGACCTGACAAGGTTCGAATTCAACAAACACATGATCCAGCACCAGTTCTGCTCAACCTGCGGCATTCAGTCATTCGCAATGGGGACGCACCCGAAGAGCGGCGCAAAATTGGCGGCTATCAATGTCCGATGCCTGGATGGCGTCGACGTGGACGCCCTCAAGGTAAAAAGGGTCGATGGCAGGAGCCTTTAATCGCCGCAGGAAGAACACGAGTTCGGCTATCGAAGAAATTAAAGCTATATGGCGGCGGCTGAGCGAATGAGGGCGATGCGTGAGCGATGGCGCGCGAGCGGCTCGCGCGAATTGCGCCTCGTCGTGCCAGATGCACTATTTAGCCATCACGGCCGCACTGTCTCCCCCAACATACACAAGACGTGTTTTCTCCAAAGTGGAAATGTCGTGCTGGCAGAGGAGGGTGCGCGCCCTTTCTACCATTCAATGAGGCCTCGCCACATGGTGCCGTTTCTCGAAACTCCTCGGGCGTCATTGCGTCCGTGGACGTAACGCGTTACACTGTCACGCGTTACGATCATTGGGGAATACAATGGCGGCAGCTGAACGAATGAGGGCGATGCGTGAGCGACGGCACGCGCGCGGCTTGCGCGAATTGCGCCTCGTCGTGCCGGATGCACGGTCGAAGGCGATTCGGCGACGAGTAGCCAGAGAGGTTGCAGGCTTGGATCGAGCGCACGAGCTGGCGGCGTTAGGGTGGATTGAGGCGGTATCGGAATTTGACCGCGGATGAAGCGCGGCGACGTGGTTACGGTTGCGGCGGCGGGCGACTATGGCAAGCCGCGGCCGGCGGTGATCGTGCAGACGGATGCCTTCCCGGCTAGTCATGCATCGGTGGTGGTTTGCCAGATGACCTCTGAGTGCAGCGACGCACCGGATTTTCGCGTGACGGTCGATCCGACGGCGACAAATGGCTTGCGAGTGAGGTCGCAAGTCATGGCCGACAAGCCCGTCACGATCCGACGCGAACGAATTGGACGGCGGATCGGCCATCTTGACGATCAGGATATTGCGCGGCTGAATGTTGCCTTGGCGTTCGTCATGGGTCTGGCGGATTAGCCGATTGACGGCTGTCACGTGCCGGAGCCAGCCAAGGACGGATGGTCGCAACCGGTCGCCGCTGGCCGCTGTGGGTCCGATGACGGGCACTGAACGTTCGTCTTCAAATCTGGCCGTGTTTGGACCCAGGAAAGCACTCAGAATCGAAGCACAGCGAAGTTGTTATCTCTATGTGAGCCTCGCGGGGGCAGCATCGCGCATCGATCCTCGTAACGTCTCGCGGCCGATCAGCAGCCCGTGACGCAAGAATGGGCTCCGTCAACACGCTCGGCAGCCGCCGATTTACCTACTCGTTGGCATTACAAAAGCGGACATTTCAACTTAGCCAGAAGCGGACATCTGAACTTGGCTGCTACAAGCACACTTCGCATAATGTATATTATGTTAAATTATAGAGGATTTGCAGCGGGGTCTCGTCGAGCGCCGAGGGTCTCGGTCAGTCCCGGGCGCAGCTTGAGAACCCGGTCCGCGTTACCGTGCGCGATCTTTTCTCGATCACTCGCAGATACCGGAAGGACATCGAGCAGCGCCTTGCCCGGCAGGTTGCTGCTGTAAGGATAGTCCACGCTGAACATGATGCGGTCCGCCCCGAAGGTCATGAGCGCGGTCACGAACGGTGGCACCGTGAAAAATCCGGACGTCGTGATATAGACATGATCGACGATGGTCTTGCTTAAAGGTATATCCGACCCTCCATGCGGACCCATCATGATTGAATCCACCCGTCCGAGCATGATAGGCAACATCTCGCCCATGTGTCCAACGATCAGCGTGAGCTTCGGGTACCGCTCGAAGATGCCCGCCAAGGCCAACCTCAAGACGTGAATGCCGGTCTCGGAATGCCACCCGAAGAGCCCCGTCGCGAGGAGCTGACCGTATGTCTTGGGCAAATCCTTAAAGTACGCCTCGTACACGGATTTCGGCGGGATGTTGGGATGAATGTAGATCGGCACCTCCAGCGCGGTTGCCCGCTGCAGAATTGGCGCAAAGCGCGTATCGTCGAGAAAGCGGCCCTCTGTCATGCCATTGATCATCGCACCGTGAAAACCTAAGTCCCGTACTGCGCGCTCGAGCTCATCGGCTGCCTCCTGTGGGGAGCGCATCGGCAAGTGCGCAAAGCCACCGAATCGATCGGGATACGACCGCACGGCTTCGGCAAGCCGATCGTTGGTTTGTTTCGCAAACGTGACTCCGTTGTTACCCTCGAGCTGGTCGGCGCCTGGCATCGATGCAGATATGATCTGCTGGGTAATGCCCCCGTCATCCATGTCGCGGAGGCGATTCTGGCCCAGATCGGCGAGTTGCGCCTCAAGGGCCGGCTTGAGCCACACCATGTTCAGGTTGGCGGGATCGAACCTCTCGCGAATGAGAGACGGGACGAGAAAGTGCTCTTCGAGGGCTACGACGCGAATAGCGGACTCCCCAATTCAGGGCGGCGCATTGGCTCCCCTCATAATCGGACTCTCAAGCAAGCACCGTTAGAAAGCGTACTGCACCTTCAGCCCATACGTGCGCGGAGGCTGGTTGATGCGGTCATCCCGGCCCCCGGGGTTGTTCGCCGCCGCCAACCACATCGGGACCGCCTGGTTGGTCAGATTTCGTGCCCACAGCAGCACTTTCAGCGTGTCGATGCGGGCGGGTGACCACGAGAGTTGCGCGTTCACCAGATTGGAGATGGGCGCCTTCAGATTGTTGTCGGGGCCCGCAAACCACGTACACTGATACGAATAGGCCACATTCAATCCGAACGGGCCGATCTGTGTGGGCAGTTGGTAGTCGAGTGACGCGCTGGCCGCATAATCCGCGGTATACGGCAACCTGTTGCCCGCGACGCTGCCGATTTCGAGCAAGTTTCCGCCCCCCTCGGCCACGGTTTGCGGAATCAGGATTTGTGCATCCGGAAACGACACGAAGCGATCGTGCAAGTATTCGAAGCTCAGCCCGAGCGTCAAACGGTCGAGGGGCTGCGCCTGCAGATCCAGATCGGCGCCGTAGATATGGGCGTTCGCGGCATTCTGGAGCTGTGCGGCTGTTGCATTGTAGATGGTCACCTGCAGCTCGGAATACTTGTAGAAAAAAACCGAAGAATTCACGCGCAGTCGGTGGGATAGCCAGTCGCTCTTGATACCGGTCTCGTAGGCATCCAGGACTTCGGGCGCTACGGCATCTCCGCCCGGAGGGATGGTGTTGTAGACGCCGCTCTTGAATCCACGGTTGTACGATACATATCCGAGCAGCGTATCCGTGAAGTGATGATCGAGTGCCAGGCGCCAGGTCCACTTGTCGAAATTCTTGCTCTCGTCGACCTGGCCTGTGGCAAGGCTGGGAATCGGTGGGAGGAAGTTTAAAATCGTCACGCCGTTCAAGCTGCGCTTCTCTGCGGTATAGCGCAGACCAACTGTGATGTTGGTTTCAGGGACGATCACCAGGGGGGCGGTCGCCTGCCCGAAGCCCGCATAGGATTTTGTCCCTTCGTCCGCAATGAAGTTGATGCTTTGTAGCGGAGGGGGCGTCGCCGCCGTGCCCTGTATGAGGAACGGAAGATATGCAGCGGACCCGTTGAGAAAGAAGAGCCCCCCCACCCACTTGATGACACTCCTGTCCGCGGAGGCGAGCTGTATTTCTTCGCTGATCTGGCGGTCCTTCTCGATCCAGCCCGCGGTCTCCACGGGAGCCGGAACGTCCTCGGCCGACCACAGGACCTCTTTGCGCGCCTCTCTGTAACCGGTGATGCTGGTGAGGCTCGCGAAGGAGAATTCATGCCGATAGTTAAGGTTCGCCCCGCCCTGCTTGAAATTGTCCAGCGGTTGCTGATAGGCGTCAACATCCCAAGGGCCGCCAGGAAACAAAAACGGCTGCCCGAAAGGTGGTGCGCCAGGACCCCACTGGGTCGGATGCCCGGGCAGCGTCTGATATCCATCAAGATAGCTGGAGTGGGTTCTTTCCCAGTCGACGGCCAAAACCGCGCGATCGACGTCTGTCGGAGTGAACAGCCACTTTGAGCGCAAAGCTACGTCCTGCTGCCGATTCACTTCCTCGCCATTGAAGAGGTTGATACCGTATCCCTGGTTCTGATTCGAAATGTAAGCAGACAGATCCGCGGCCAGGTTCTGCGCAATTCCATCCGTGACATACAGCGAGCCCTGCGCTGTTTGATAATTCCCATAGGAAATCGAGCCGACGCCGGCGAACTCGTGCTGGGGATCCTTGGTGGTGATGCTGATCACACCGCCGGTTGCATTCCGCCCGAATAGAGTGCCCTGGGGGCCCTTGTCGATCTCCACCGCTTGGATATCGTTCAACTGCAACAGTCCCCCGCTGAGATTGGCGATATACACTCCGTCGAGATAGGTCGCGATGGAGTTCTCTTCGCCGGCCGAGATCGCGGTCGTACCTATGCCGCGCAGGTGTGGCTGCAGCCCGTTCATGCTGCCTTGCATGGTCAGACCGGGAACGGCGGCGGCGATATCCAAAGTACTTTGAATTCCCCGAGCAGCGATATCAGCGGCGGTGAGAGCCTGGATGGCGATCGGAACATTCTGAATGTTCTCGCTCCTCTTGTTCGCCGTAACCACGATCTCCTGGAGTGCGCCCTCGCTCTGGACCTGCGTGTCATCCGGCGCCCCATCTGCTTGGGCTCCCGCCGGGATCGACATCAGCAGGGCCAATGCCAAGCCAATGGTCCGACCCGTCCGGCACGCACCGATGCCCGCGACCACCTTCAACCTGACTAACATTCCACGCCTCTGCACTATACGTGCGGTCCCCCTCATACGAAGGGGAGACTAGATTCAAGGCAAATCATTTGTCTAACAGGTATTGATGATGTGACGATCTGGATTCGTGATCGTAAATGGGGCCGGCGCTCGCTGGGCCGCTGTCGTTACGCTTGCTTCTTGACGTGCCGCCGCTTGATTCGGTGGCCCGCAGCAGGCCGTGAGCTGATCTTCTTACGACCACGCGTCTTGGAGGCGCGGCCACCACCCTGCGCCAACGTCTTAGTGCCCTGCTCGGAGGGCTCATCATCCGCTCGCCGCTCTGCGCGACCTTTCCGAAGCTCCCCTTGCGTGAGGCGGCCGAAGATCCGGCGCGCCCCCCAGTTCTTCGACAGCGCACGCTCCATAGCCTGAAAGTCACTCTTACCGACGCAGGCACTGACATCGGCGTCGAGCTTGGTCAGGATCTCGGCGCACGCGGCACCCTCTTCTGCGAATTCAGACGTGAAATCTATGATCCGGCTGCGGCGGTTGCCTGGATCTTCGCACACCGCTATCACGTTGCGATTCTTTAGCTCTGTCAACATCTGACCGACGGCCTGGCGGCTGATTCCTAGGTTTCGTGCAATGTTGCTTGCGCGGTGCTCGCCTTGCGCGATGTTGAACATGACAAAGGCCATTGCGCGCGAGGTGCGACGATAACCCTGGGCCTCCAGATTGTCCTGGAGGGCGTCGCAGTACCAGTACACGGCACGCAACATGTTCAGCAGCAGTTTGCGATGCATTCAATTCCCTTACGGTAAGGCCCGCGACGCAGGCACACTACCACGTTGCATGCAAAGAGCGGATTCCGGGGATCAGGTTGCTCTTCTTGAAATCCAAACGGCTCTGGCTCGCGGCGAGTGCCAGCCTCGGAAGTCTCTCCAGCAGCCCCGCTATTGCAGCCTTGCACTCCAACCGCGCCAGCGACGCTCCAAGGCAGGTGTGAGCCCCCATTCCGAAGCCCATATGGTTGCGGATTCCTCGGCGATTCATGTCATAGACATTGGGCTCAGCGAACACTTCCTCGTCACAGTTCGCCGATACCAGGGCAATGTAAACCAGCTCACCTTTGGGGATCTTGACCCCCCGAAGCTCGATCGGCCGCATGGTTCGACGTATCAGTCCTCTCACCACGCACTGATATCGTAACGTTTCCTCGACGGCATTCCCGATCAGCGCGTGATTGCCCTGCACGGCGTGCCAGCGGTCCGGTTGCACCAACAGTAGATAGGTCGTCAAGGCGATCAGGTTGCCGGTGGTGTCCGCGCCAGCCCCGGCGATGTTCAACACGCTGTGGACAACCTCTTCATCCGATAGCGCCGGCGAGCCGTCGTCGCTTTTGGCGTCTATCAGATAGGAGACCACATCCTCGCGTCGATGCTGCCTGCGTTCCGCGACGAGGCGTTGCACGTAGTCGTCAAACTGTCGGATGCCGCGCCAGGCATGGATTTGCTCTTGCTCCGTGAGGTCCCAGGTTCCTGCCAATGTGACAATGTCGCCGACCCATCCTCTGAACTGGCGGGAATCCTCGGTCGGAACTCCGAGAATTCTCCCGATGACATCTGTCGGCACCAGGGCGGTGAAGGAGCTCACGAGATCCGCCTTGCCTGCCGCTTCGAACGAGCTGACGAGTCCCTGCACGATCTCGCGGATCCAGGGCTCGAATTGCGCCACCCGTCCCGGCGTGAAGGACTTCATCATCAGCCGTTTGAGGCGCGTGTGCTCAGGCGGATCGCACATCACCACCTGCTTCGCAAATGGCGGGATCCACCCCGGGAATTCCTCGACGATCGCCGCCGGCATGCCCGAGCGGGACGACAACACGTCGACATTCGAGAAGATTTCCGGATGCTCATAGACGAAGCGAACGTCCTGGTGCTTCGTCAACACCCAACTGCCAAGCTCTGGGGAATAGAATATCGGCGCTTCGCGCCTCGCACTGGCGTAAATGGGAAACGGATCGGCCAACTGCTCGGGCGAGAACGGCGCGTAACCGGAAAAAGCTGACATTTCACGCTTCCTTTAATCGGCTCTCTTCGAATACTGACGGGCGACGTCGAGAAAGTGGGCCAGTGCGCCAGTCTTGCTGCCGCGCCTCCACACGAGCACGAGGTCGTAGTTGAGCGGACACTGTAGTGGCCGAAACTCGACGTTCTGAAAATTATTGGCGGCCACCCAGCCTGGTACTGGACTGAGGCCACAACCCGCGCCGACCAGCGCCAACTGGGTGTGCAGTTGGGATGCCTCCTGGGATACCTTCGGGCTGAACCCCTCCGCGGCGCAGGCCGCCACGAAGATCTCTCGTATGCGCGTGTTCAGCTCCAACGGGAACGTCACGATGTCATGAGCCGCGAGCATCGAGACATCGACCCTCTCCATGTCCAGAAGGGGGTGATCCGCTGGTAGGGCAACCATCAGCGACCCGCGCGCAAAAAGCTCCGTCTCGAAATTGCCGCGCGGCGTCGGTGCAGGAATGAGCGCCACGTCGATGGCCCCGCTCTCCAGTGCTTCGACCTGCGAGATGCGATCACGAGGTTGAAGCTCGAGGCTGACCCCGGAATAGCGATTGCGAAATGCGCTGATCATCGGCGGCAGCAATGACCACAAGGCATTGTCGATGAAACTGAACTTCACGATACCAACACGGCCGAGCGCGGCCTGCCTCGCCGCACGCACGGCCTCCTCCGCCTGCAGAAGCACGCGCCGGCATTCGGGCAGGAATATGCGGCCAGCATCCGTGAGGCTGACGCTCGAGCGCGTCCTGGTCAACAGAACGACTCCGAGGTCCGCCTCCAGAAGCTTGATTTGTTGACTGATCGCGGATTGCACCACGTGCACCTGCTGAGCGGCGCGACCGAAGTGCAGCGACTCGGCGACGGCCACGAAGTAGCGCAAGCGCCGCAGATCCATACGGGCGCACCCTGCCCCCGGCCGCTCGCCAGAGGAGACGGATACCTCGCTGTCGGCCCCACGCCTCCACAGGGCTTGGCGGTGTTTGGTGCCGCTCACGACCCTGGTCGCTTCGTGTGCCTCCAGTGAGGCATGAGGTGTAGCACTCTCTCTCGAATAGTTGTCCACCAGCCCACCCCCCTTTGAAACAAAGCTCCGCACGGCGCGGCCATGATTGTATGACCTGAACGCTCGCCGGAAGCTGCCAGACTAATATGCCTACCAGACGAGATTGTCAATTATCTTGTCATTCAGTGAAAGGTGGCGCCAGCCCTAATAGACAAGAAACTTGACAATTGCCCAGCCTGCTGTTGCATACTGCCCGGGCGAGGTAGCGGCTTGGGCGCTTGGCCGGCGCCACAGCGGTCCTCGCGATGGTTCTGTTGGACTTGCAGCCAGAGGTTGACATCATGAACGTAGCAGCGGAACAGACATCGCCGGAGGCAACATCCCGCCGGACCACGCGGAGTGGTGCGGAAGCAATCGTCGAGGCTTTGCGCGCCTGCAAGGTCGAGTTGGTGATTGGTTACAGCGGCGGCGGCACCGGTGCGCTCATTCACCAGGTGGCAACCGCGGGCATCGAGAACATGAACGCCCGCACGGAGCTGGCGGGCGCATGGATATCCTACGGATACAACAGGGTGAAAGGCCGCGCAGCCTCAGCCTGCCTGTTCCATTGTGTCGGCATGTTGCATGCCGCGCCCGTGGTCTATGCGGCGAAGCTCGACAGCACGCCCCTGCTTGTCATGGATATCAATCTAGATAGCGCCCTGGACTTGCGGGAAGCGTTGCAGGACTCCACGGCCAATTACCTAGCCATGCATCCCCTGGCGAAGTACATCCGCAAGGTCGTTGTTCCGGATGATTTACCGCTGGCCGTGCGGCAAGCCGTACTCGCCGCCGGCACGGGACGTCCCGGCCCCGCGGTGCTCGACCTGCCCTTCCAGGTGTTGGTCAGGCCAACCGACTGTCCCGCCGAACCGCTGCGCTTGCCGGATCCGCCTGCTGCCGCTCCTGCGACCCTCGACAGCATCACCGAGCTCCTGCGCAAATCACAGCGTCCGGTCCTGTTCGTCGGCGCGGGCGCCCAACTCTCGCACGCCAGCGAGCAAGTGCAACAACTCGCCGAGCTCCTGGGAGTGCCCGTGGTATCCACATCCTGGGGCGGGCGCGGCATCATCTCGGACGATCATCCACAGTTCGCGGGAGTCGTGGGATCCTTTGGCTGGGAGAGCGCGAACGAGGTCGCGCAAAGATCCGATTGTTGGCTAGCGATCGGCACCTCCTTTTCGCAGATGACCACCGGCGCCTGGAACATCATCAAGCCGGCAAATGTCATCCAGATCGATATCGATCCGAATCAGATCGGCAAGATCTTTCAACCAAGCATCGGGGTGGTGGGCGACGCCAAAACCGTACTGCGACAGTTGATCGACAGGGTGAAGCTCTCGGACCTGCCCGGCAGATCCCGCGCAGAGTCATTGAAGACGATCCCTGCCGCCAAGAAACAATGGCACGATTATCACGACTCCCTCTCCCGCGAGAGCAACACTCCCATCAACCAGTATTACCTCATCCGAAAGATGGCCGAAGAGCTGCCCAACGGCACCGTCATGGTGGGGGATTCGGGCGGACAAGCGTTCATGCTGTACCGCTCGTTCCGCTACAAGGAGTCGACGCCGATGGCGTTGGGCTCTCGGTACATGTCGTTGGGCGCGGGACTCCCCGTCGCAATAGGGGCCAAGCTCGCGGCGCCGGAGCGTACGGTTGTGTGCTACCACGGCGATGGCGGCTTCTACTACGATCTTGCGGAGCTCTCCACGCTCAGCGAACGCGGCATCAAGGTCATTGTCGTCATCGACAACAATCACTGCCTGTATGCAAATCGACAGGGAATGCGCCTGTGGGGAATCCAGAATCCCTGGGTCGACCTGCCCGACACGGATTTCGTCGGTGTGGCCAAGTCGCTGGGAGTGCCGGGCGAGCGGGTCACCAATCCCGTCGAAGTTGTGGCCGCGCTGCGGCGTGCCATTGCGTCGCCGACCAGTTACCTGATCGATGTGGTGACCGATCCGGAAACGCGCATCAAGCGCGCGATCAAGGACGTCATCCCCATCATCACTGACCGCAAACCCCAGCAAGGGGCGGACGCCCACTTCGCGCCTCCGCTCGCAGGCAGTTGGCCCGCATGAAGCTCGGCGGTGGCGTGTGCAGGATGCTGCGGTCAGGTACGCTCTTTTGCGGGGGAAGGGTGTGAGCTGGTCGCTACGCTATTGTCCCCATGTTGGGTACATGCCGCCGGATCAAATGCTGTTTCGGCTCCTTGGCGGACCTGACCGAGCGTCCCAGGTCACATTTGCGGCGCGCGAGGGATTCGCGGGCATTCTCTACCCTTGGGCCGCTGACAGCACGCCCGAAGAGCGAGGCGCGGTCGCCGGACAGCTCAAGGAGTTCAAACTCGCTTGTAGCTGCATCGTTACGGTTCCGTTGACAAAACTCCTGCAACCACTCTGGGTGACCGACAGCGGCGAATCCCGCCAAAGCCTGGTTGACCATGTTGTGAATGCCATTGCTGTGGCCCGGGAGCTGGGTTCGACAATCCTGGCAGCCATCCTGATCAGCGACGGTCAGACCTCTGAGGCCGTACAACGCCGGCGAGCCATCGAAGCACTGCGAATGATCGCCGACCTGACGGCTCGCCATGGGATTATGGTAGGCGTCGAGCCGATGGTAGCGATTCCGAACTCGCTGCTCCAGAGCTTCGCGGCGGGAGCGGAACTTGTCCGCGTGTGCAATCATCCCGCCGTCAAGTTGATTTTCGACACCGGCCATTTGGTCGATATGCGCGAGACGGTTGTCCAGACCTTCAGCGAAGCCTACGACGACATCTGCCTGCTGCAGCTCGCGGATATGCCGGGTCGTGTCGAGCCTGGTCAAGGTGAAATAGATTTTGTGCAATTACTCGCGGGCGCAATCCATCG
>Ga0137409_10006374_pt1 | contig 12260 bp, 7 predicted proteins | sample CZODoug1_16funga_FD_122059 | JGI IMG/M metagenome (GOLD analysis project Ga0137409, IMG submission 122059) | Vadose zone soil fungal communities from Angelo Coast Range Reserve, California, USA - CZODoug1_16fungal (Hybrid Assembly) | ecosystem: Environmental > Terrestrial > Soil > Vadose zone... | reverse complement strand
GTTTCGCACATGGCCGACAAGATCGGGACGCCAAAGAAAGTCGCGGCGCAATTCTTCGAAGAACTGTTCAAGCTCGCGGTCAAGGAAGCCAAGGGCGGCGCGGGCAAATTCGTCATTCCGAACATCGGACGCGCGGTGAAGGCGCACCGGAAGGCGCGCATGGGCCGCAATCCACAGACTGGCGAAGCGATCAAGATCAAGGCGAAGACTGTTGTGCGTCTCCGCGCGGCAAAAGCATTCAAAGACGCCATTCTCGGTTAAGCGTCTTTTCGCAAAAAGCGCTTCTCTAAATACAAAGCGGGGCGGGTGTATCGCTGTGCTTCCGAAATCGCTCACGCGACTGTCGGATGTGTGGTGCGCGCCGGCGATTTACCCGGCGTCGCCTTAACCCTTGTCAGTCCGGGCTCAAAATTCCGGCGGGCCTAAAGTAAAGCCCGCACCCGACGCAGCGATTCCCCCGCTGCTTCTTTCGCCCCGGGCGTCAACCTTCCAGGGCATTGTTTTTTCATGACCCCAGTATCGATTCGACCCTCCCAGCATTTTTTTCAACGGCGTATCCGGTCGAGTGGGTTGAGGCACGCGCATGTGCTAGTGTTTTTGCGGTCGGGGGGAAATCATGGCGTCGTCCTATTGGGATGAGTCGCTTGCAGCTCGCTACCGTGCCTTCCAATACAGTTTTCCGGAGCGCCCGCTTGCAGGACGCGTCGTCATCCTCGCGGGAGGAACGGGCGGGCTCGGCGCGGCGACGACGATGCTGCTGGCGCGGGAAGGCGCGAAGCTTGTTGTGGGATTCCGCGCCAATCACACACGTGCGGAGGCGCTTCGTGCCGCCGTGGCCGGCCAGACTGGCCAAATGATTTCTCTAGTTGAGGGCGACCTGGTTCTTCCCGAAGTGCGACACGCGTACCTGGAGGCTGCAGCAAGCCTTGGAACGCTGGAGGGTGGCGCCATCTTTGCCGGCGATCCGGCTCGCGTGAGCTGGGAATCGTTGGATGCTGTGGCGCTGCGGAGTTCGTGGGACGCGAATTTCGTCGGCCCGATGCTGCTGGCAAAGGATCTTGCAGGAGCCATAGAGCGAACCGGCCGCGGCGGGAGTCTGGTGCTGCTGGCAACGATGCAAGCGCTGGCTCCGTTCAGCGCAAGCCTGAATTACGCCGCGCCGAAAGCAGCGCTCGTGCACGCCGCTCGCATTCTGGCAAAACAATTCCGCAAAGCGCGCGTAAACGTCGTCGCACCCGGCGCGACTGTGGCCGGCATGGCCGAAGCGAGCGTCAGCAGCGGGAAATACGACGCATACGTATCGAGTGGAGCCATCCCCAGATTCGGCCGCCCCGAGGACATCGCGCGCGCGGTGCGATTTTTTCTCGAGCCGGACGGATACGTGACCGGACAGGTGCTTCTCGCGGACGGCGGCCTTACGCTTCGGCGCGACCTGGGGTGAGCGAGATCAGATGGCGTGCCGCGCAACTTAACGGTTCCTGAGGAATGGAATGCCAATGTGTTTCAGCGTAATACCCCAGAACTTTGCCTACTAACATCGCGGAATGTAATCGGAGTCAATCAAAAATATATCATTACAAGTTGAAGGGAAAAGATTAATATTCACAAATCTAAAGATAGGCGCGTTCTGGAGGCTGGGGTTCCTCCGAATGGCCTATAGCACGTAGAGAACAATCATGGGGGTGTTCTTATGAAGCGAAATCTTCTGTTGTTTCTCCTGGCATGCTTGTTTTTAACTTCCGAGGCAGCAGCACAAACGGGAACAACATCGCTGCGCGGTACTGTCGTTGACATGACCGGCGGGGTTGTCCAGGGCGCGAAAGTTACCCTAAGCGATCCAGTACGGTCCGCCGAACGCACCAGCACGACGAACGCGTCAGGAGCATATGAATTCCTATCGCTGCCACCAGGCAACTACTCAGTCAGCGTGGAGATGACGGGTTTTCGTAAATACCATCAGAGCGGTCTCCAGCTTCTCGTCGATTCGCCGGCAACCGTGAATATAACGCTACAGGTGGGTTCGACGACCGAGACGATTGAGGTTACAGCGCAGGCGGAGACTCTCAACACCTCGAACGCCTCGCTTGGCATCGCGTTCGGTGAAAATCAGGTAAAACAACTTCCACTGGAAGGGCGCAACGTCCCGGATCTGCTTTCTCTACAGGCAGGTGTTGCTTATATAGGGAACCGCGCCGATGCCCGGCCGGACGTGGACACCCGAAATGGGGCCGTGAACGGCGCACACAGCGACCAGAGCAATGTCACGCTCGATGGGGTAGACGTAAATGACGAGACGCGTGGCTACGCCTTTACATCGGTGTTGCCTGTGACCTTGGATTCCGTGCAGGAATTTCGCGTTACCACGACGAATTACACTGCGGATCAGGGCCGTTCGTCCGGCGCACAGGTCTCTCTCGTAACCAAGAGCGGCAGCAACGATTTCCACGGCTCTCTTTACGAGTACCATCGCAATACCATCACAAGCGCGAATGATTACTTCGTCAAAATCGCAGAATTGCAAAGCGGCCAACCGAACGTGCCCCCCAAATTGATCCGGAACATTTTTGGGGGATCCGTGGGCGGGCCGTTCCTGAAAAACCGGCTATTCTTCTTTGCCAACTATGAAGCTCACCGCCAGCGGGAAGAAACCAGCGTCCTGCGCATCGTGCCGAGCCTCGCATTGCGGGACGGTGTCGTCCAATACCTCTGTGCTGATCCGGCCGCCTGTCCTGGCGGAACAGTACAAGGGAACACGGGTCCGCACCAGATCCAGCCGGGCTACGAGGGCTTGAGTCCGCAGGATGTGACAACTTTGGACCCGCTCCACCTCGGGGCTGACAATGCCGTTCTAAAATATTTTAATACTTTCCCGGCGTCCGGCTTTGATACCACCCAAAGCGACACCGTCAACTTGGTCGGATTCCGCTTTCGGGGTGCCGTACCTACCAGCGATAACTGGTATATCGCACGCCTCGACTACAAGATTACAGACAGCGGTAGCCATTCTATTTTTTGGCGGGGTGCGCTCAAAAATTATTCCCATAATGAACCGCCTTATCTGCCAGGCCAAGGGCCACAGAAAGGCTTGGCAGACTACAGCAAGGGCTTCTCAGTGGGTTATACCGGAGTCCTGCGTCCAAACCTGGTCAATAACTTCCGCTGGGGGTACACCCGCCAAAGCTCTGGCACGCTTGGCAACTCGGATCAGCCGTTCATCCGGTTCCGGGGTTTGAACGACGACCAGACTTCCAACAACTCCAGCCTCCAAGTCGTCCGAGACAATGTTTTCCAGGTTCCGGTGCATAACCTCACTGACGACGTTTCCTGGACAAAAGGAAAACACACGCTGCAATTTGGCGTGAACGTGGAGTTTCTCCGAACGAGTCGCAGCAATACTTTGAGCTCGTTTAGTTCGGGTTCTGCAAATCCGAACTGGTTACCCAAGGCAGGCATCGCCAACAAGGGCGACCCAGGGGACCCGCTGGTGAGCGGCTTCCCTAAGGTGGATCCCGGGTTCAACACCGGCTACGACTACCCATTCATGGCACTCTTGGGTGCGGTCTCAAACGTAAATGCCAATTACAACTATAACGTTGACGGCAGCGTCCTCGGGCAAGGGAAGCCATTGTCCCGCCGCTTCGCTGCAAACTCTTACGAGTTCTACGCGCAGGACTCCTGGAAGGCAAAACCAAATCTCACCCTGACCATCGGATTGCGTTATTCTCTTGCCTCGCCTCCCTGGGAGACGAACGGGGTAGAGGTGGCGCCAACCATGGATCTTGGGGACTGGTTTAACCTCCGAGCCAAGAATATGAACCAGGGTATTGGATCGTCCGCCGATCCAATCATTTCACTTGATCTAGCCGGGCCGGCGCACGGGAAACCCGGTTTCTATAACTGGGACTATCATAATTTCGCACCGCGCCTCGCGGTGGCATGGGCACCTGGCGCCTCGGGGGGATTCTTGAAGAGACTCCTCGGAGGCTCGGGTCAGACCACCCTACGCGCCGGGTTTGGCATCGTGTACGACCGTGTTGGCCAGGGCCTGCTTACGACATTCGATAAGCGGGGATCGTTCGGCCTTTCGACCTCACTGACCAATACCAACGGTTGTGAGACGCTCGACAGTGCACCACGGTTAACGGATGTGAATGTTATCCCCAACCTTGACACGTCGGGAAACCCGATACTTGACAATTGTGGGAACCCTATATTTTCGCCGGCACCCCCGGGAGGATTCCCTCAAACGCCGCCTTACGGGTCGCAAAACGGGGCGTTTACGGCGGGCAACACGGTGGATGGTTCGCTCAAGACACCTTATTCCTACACGCTTGACCTGTCCGTGGGCCGCCAATTGGGTCACGACTTTTCTATCGAGATCTCCTACGTCGGACGCCTCTCCCACCGCCTCCTGGCCCTCGAGGACCTGGCACAGCCGGCCGACCTGGTGGACCCGAAGACGGGGGTCGACTATTACTCCGCAGTAAAAGCTTTGTCTAAACTTTATAATCCCGTTGGAGATGGGACGAATGGTGTACCAGCAAGCCAGATCACACCGGCGATGGTCGGTCCAACCGCTCAATATTGGTACGACATGACGCAACCTTTCCAGCCCGGAGGGGCCTACTCGCTGGACCCTGCGTTGGGTTGCAAACCAGGATTTACGACGACGACTGACGCGTTGCAGTTGAACTACGCGCTATTCAATTGCTACTTTAACAACGAAAGCACGGCCATTCAGGTAATCGATCAAAACGGTTTCCCAGATCCCAATAACACGGGAGTCGTCTACCACGGCAACTGCGGCGCGACGAGCAGCATCCCCAACTGCTATATGAACTCGCAATACGACTCGCTATTCGCCTGGCGCTCGGTCGGAACGGCGAGTTACCATGCTCTGCAAGTGAACCTTCGCAAGCACCTCTCCAAGGGCGTGCAATTTGACCTGAATTATACGTACTCCAAGTCGATCGACATTGAATCCGACGCGGAGCGCGTTGACTTGAGTGGCTCTGGCGCGCTCGGGCTTATCCAAAATGCCTGGAGGCCGAAGCAGCTTCGCGGAGTCTCCGATTTCGATACACCGCATCAGATCAACGCCAATTGGATCGTGGAGTTGCCCTTTGGTAAGGGGAAGGTGCTCGGCAAGTACGCCGGCAGATCCCTGGACGCAGCTATCGGGGGTTGGCAGCTTTCCGGCTTGGCTCGCTGGACGTCCGGCTTCCCGCTAAGTATCCTCAACGGCAGCGCCTGGCCAACAGACTGGGACTTTGCCCCCAACGCAACCCCGCTCCGCCCGGCGGTCACCGGGACGAGAAAGAACCCCGATGGCTCGGTGAATATTTTCCCCGACCCCCAGGGCCCAACCGGGCTGGGCGCGTTCCGCCCAACGGTCCCCGGTGAGAGCGGGGCGCGCAACACCATCCGGGGAGATGGCTTTGCGGGATTGGACTTGGGTCTCGGCAAACGGTGGACGATGCCCTGGAAGGAATCTCAAAGTCTGCAGTTTCGCTGGGAAGTTTTCAACGTACTAAACCTGACGCGGTTTGACGTTCAAACCATCACGTCGAACATCGATGCGGGCAGCTCATTTGGCAACTATAGCGGCCTTTCCACAAATCCGCGAGTGATGCAGTTCGCGTTGAGGTTTGAATTCTAATTGCGCTGGCTCGCTCAATCCGACAGATCTTGAAATTCGGGCGAGCTTTTTTCAATCTAGTAGCTTAATCGAATTCGAGTTTCGGCGCGGGTTGATCGGGGCCGACGCGGCCTGCCGCAATTTCCGCGCGAAAATAATTTTCGGCGCGGACAGGAGCGTCGGCCATCCTGCGCAGAATGGCGATTTGGCCCACGTGCGTCAGAGCATCGGCGATCGGGCCCTGAAAGAGTTTTTCCACCGGGGCCCCGAGCGGTTCGCCCGAAGCCAGGTACGCATCGAATGCCGCAAGCGCGGTGAAGAACCTTTGCGAATCCAATTCCCACGACTGCATCTGGGAGATGTGCCACTCCTGTTTTCCCTGTGCAATCGATAGCGCCCAATCGAGCAGATCTCCGATGTGTGCAAGAACCTGGCCCGGAGTTCGCGTGGATGCCGACGCACGAAATCCGGAAAATACTTCGGGCGCTCCGCGAAGTGTCTTGCCGCCACGATAGGCGAGCGTGGCGAGGGTGTGGCGAAGCATTTGGCGCTCCTGTTCAGATGGCGCCGGGCTTTCGATACCCATCATTTGAGAACCTCCACGGGGTGAATTATATTATGCCGTGAGAACAGATCCGCAGCCGCGTTGGAATGATTTCCGGTAGTGCCGCAGTTTGAGATTCGCAGCCTTTTCGGATTGAGCTCACGACCTCCCTGTCCAAGAATCTATCGAGTGGTGATTCCACAGAAGCGCGCCAAGAAATTCCTCAAGACATTTTTATGCCGGCTTGGAACCGGATCATCGGGCTCATGCGAGGCCAGCAAATCCCAAAAATCCAGTACGGGCTCTGCTTCACATCGAATGTTTACTCTTTGGGCATAAGGCAAAAGACCGCGAGCGAAGTGGTATTGCGCAAACATTTGGTCCATCGATTTAAAAACTGAGTAATCGCGGCATTCCCCTGATTGAGATATTTATAGGTATTGTTTGTACGAAGGACCAATCCAACCTAAGTGCCTCAGAGTCTATGAGGAAGCTAAGGTTGTTCCGTACTGAAATTGCGTAGAGAAACTGGGCAATTTCGCCTGAATATGGGGACCCCCATAGAACATCATGAGCACTATCGGGCATTTGTTTTCCCATCCATGTCCCGGGGCAACATACCCCCAATCGAGCCATATTCTGTCAGGCTAGACTTTTCCGCCAAGAGTCTTGCGCTCAGCAAGGTACAGCAAAATTGCACGACGATTAATTCGTTCGGCCGGGGATATTCTGGCCCCACGATTGCTTCCTAAATATTGCTTCTTACTTCCAGTCTCCTCAGTGGCATGCCCGCAGCGTGCTTGATCCCGAGATGGCGGATCTTCGAGGCCCCCGACCTGGCACGTGAATCTAGCAGGAGTGCATGATGACAGATGGCTATTCAAAAGTAGCGCCCTTGCAAGAACGTGGGCGGATCACTACCGCGGACGCGAAAAGCTATCGTAGTTTTGACCAAGCTCCCGCGCATACTGAAACTGCGCTCCAGGAAAACGTATTTCACTCCATGTTGACACTCGAGCGCAGGCGTGCGGAGCGTTCCGGCAAGCCGTTCGTCTTGATGCTGCTCGACGCAAATCTGGAATATGGTTCGGCGGCGGTGATTCTGGAAGAGGCGGCCGAAGTCATTATGGCCACCAAGCGGGAGACCGACCTGGCCGGCTGGTATAAAAAAAGCGACATTCTTGGGGTCATCTTCACGGAAGTCTCCATCGAAGGGGAACGCCCTCTCACTGAAATTCTCCGAACCAAATTTGAAACGGCTCTTGCCAAGGATCTCGGGAGGGAGAAAGCAGCCAAAATCGCTATTTCCCTTCATGTTTTCCCGGAAATTTGGGACCGAAACGATGCCGGCTGGGTGGCGGACGCCAAGCTCTATCCAGACCTTAATCGAGGGAACTCTCGAAAACGGATGCCTCTTGTGATCAAGCGCGTGATGGACGTCGCCGGTAGCGCTGCCCTTTTGCTGGCGCTGTCACCCTTGCTTGCGGCCATCGCTGCGATTATCAAGCTGACGTCAAAGGGTCCTGTGATTTTCGAGCAGGAGCGCCTGGGCCGGTTCGGCGCCCGCTTTAAATGTCTGAAGTTCCGGACGATGTTTACGAATAACGATCCGAAGATTCATCAGGAATTCATTCAGCAATTCATTTCCGGCAAGGAAGAATGCGGTAAAGAGAATGAATCTCAACAGGCGGTATACAAGATCATAAACGATCCTCGAGTGACTCCTATCGGCGCATTCCTCAGGAAAACCAGCCTGGACGAGTTACCTCAGTTTTGGAATGTTTTGCGCGGCGAAATGTCCCTCGTCGGACCGCGGCCTCCGGTTCCCTACGAATTTGAAATTTACGATATCTGGCACCGGCGGAGAGTCTTGGACATTAAGCCGGGCGTTACCGGATTGTGGCAAGTGAGCGGTCGAAGCCGGACACGATTTGACGACATGGTGCGCCTGGATCTCCGCTATTGCCAAACCTGGTCCTTGTGGCTCGATCTGAAAATTCTCATTTCGACGCCTCGCGCCGTCTTTGGTGGCGATGGCGCATATTGAAGTTCTTCCCGTCTGTGCCTAGCCGGCACGAGTTCCGCGCTCCCTGGCCATGGAAGCTTAGTTGGAGTCTCGTGGGGACAGTTTTCGGCCAGCATTCTCAGACGCTCTCGCATTCGACACATAATGACAGACTTCATATATACATATTTTGACCGTCTCCGAATTGCACGCTCCTTAGCCGCTAAATTGAGGTGTACTATGGGTGATTACTTGTGGGTATCATCGGTTTTCACGCGTTGGGAAACTGCTCCCGTTGTGAATGTATTATCGTAGCGTTTTCAAGTACCTCGGGCCAGTCAACGGGTGCGGGCTCTACTCTTACACTGAACGCCCCGATCGGATCAGAGCGTGGAGCCCACCAGAATTATAGATAGAAAGAGAGCAAGAAATGTTGCGCCAAGACATCAGCGTAAGCGATGGAGTTGCCATCCTCCGGCGGAGATGGGTACTCATCACGCTGCTTACCCTGTTCGGCGGAGTTTCGGGATACGTCCTGTCGCGCGTCTTGCCGAAACGCTTTACGTCACAGACTTTAGTTCTGGTCCAGCAACCGGCTGTATCGCCGGATCTTGTGCCGACCCTCATTTCGGATAACGTCAACCAGCGATTAGCTGCGATGCAGCAGCAAATTCTGAGCAGATCGCGCCTTGAGCCGGTAATTCAGGAGTTGGGTCTGTATCACAAGGATATCAATCGTTTACCGATGGAAGATCTGGTAGAACAGCTTCGGCGCACGATCACCATCACGCCGATCCAGCCCATGGCGGAAACCAGAGCGCAGAATCTTCCGGGATTTACGATCAGTGTTGTATTTGACGATCCCCATACCACGCAGCAAATTTGCGCCAAAATTACTTCCATGTTTTTGGCGGAAAACATTCAACTTCGCAAGGGCGAGGTGACCAACACCACCGAATTTCTGGGAAAGCAGCTCGAAGAAGCCAAAGCAAAACTGGACGAGCAGGATGCAAAACTGGCCGCGTTCCAGCGCCGGTATCTCGGATCGCTTCCGGACCAGAATCAAACGAATTTGAATCTTCTGACGGGCCTGACGTCGCAGCTCGAAGCTTCCACGCAAGCCTTGAGCCGCGCCCAACAGGATAAGAGTTTCGCCGAATCCGTTTTGTCGCAGCAAATGTCCGCTTGGCAGGCAACTCAGTCAGGGGCAAATCCCGAAACGTTCGACCAGCAACTGGCCGCCCTGCAAGCACAGCTGGTTGCGCTTCAATCCAAATACACCAACGATCATCCCGACGTAATTAAAGCGAAGAGCGATATCGCCGCGCTGAAGCAGAAGATGGCCGAAAGCGACCAACAACAAAAAAATGCACCGCCGGAAAAGACCCTCCGGGCGGCGGCCGAGCCGGCCCAGATCCAGCAGTTGCGCGCGCAAATCCACCAATACGATCAGGTCATTAAGGAACGGACGCAGCAGCAGGATGATATTCAAAAGCAGATCAAATTGTATCAAACCCGGGTGCAATCCAGCCCAGCCGTGGAGCAGGAATACAAACTGTTAACCCGCGACCATCAGACTGCGCTTGATTTTTACAACGACTTGCTCAAAAAACACGATCAATCGTCGATGTCGCAGGGTCTGGAAGAAAGCGAGCAGGCCGAGCATTTCCGGGTTCTGGATCCGGCGAATTTTCCCGACCAACCTTCCTTTCCGAAAGTGCCCTTCTTTTTGGGGGGAGGGTTTGCTGGAGGACTGGCTCTGGCGCTTGGCCTTGCTCTGTTGTTGGAGATGCAGGATACATCTATGCGGTCCGAACGGGATGTCGAACTAGCTCTCCGTCTGCCGGTTCTGGTCTCAATTCCGGTGATTGAATACGACGCGAAGGCCGCGAAGAAATATTCATCCAGTTTAAAACCGGGGAGACCAGCCGCGAGTACGAGAGCAGGAGCTTAAGTCCCAACATGGGTCAAATCGTTCCATGACAAAAGGAATTTCATGAGTCGGATTCACGAAGCACTGAAAAAGGCGGAACAAGAGAGATCGGCAAGCCTGGTGGACCGGAAGGCAGAGGAGCCGGCCGAACCGCTTGGGTCCCGTCAGGCCGTCAAGATCGGCTCTGAGGCCAAGACAGTTCTTGCTCCAGCCGTGCTGCCGGATTCGAGTACAGCGAAAGATTCCAAGATACTCCAGCTCGACGAGCTGCGGGCCAAATGTGTCAAAACCGTCTGGAATCCCGATCCCAATTTCCTGGTGTTCTCCAGCTCGAAGGAGTTTGCCAAGGGAGCCGAGCAGTTCCGCACCTTGCGCTCCCGGCTCTATCGGATCCGCGAGAGTAAACCCTTAAGTATTCTCCTGGTCTCCAGCGCCACCCCTGCGGAAGGCAAAACATTCGTATCCGCGAATCTGGCGGAGGTTTTGGCCCGCCAACGCGGCTGCCGGATCTTGTTGATCGATGCCGATATGCGCGCCCCAAAGCTGCATCAACTCTTGGGGGCTCCTTCCGGACCTGGCCTTGCGGAGTACCTGCAGGGTGGAATTGGTGAATTGGACATTCTACAAAAAGGCCAAGAGGACGATCTTTACTTTGTTCAAGCGGGACAACATGTCACCCATCCGTCAGAATTGATCTCGAACGGGCGGCTCAAACAACTTCTAGACCGCGTCTCGGGTCTTTTCGATTGGATCATAGTGGACTCCCCGCCAATCCTTCCCGTCTCGGATGCGGCAGTCTTGGCCACAATGTGTCATGGAGTGCTATTCGTGGTCCGTGCGGGGATTACGCCTGCCGCAGTCTCGCAAAAGGCCTGCCAGGAATTGCAAGATGCAAATATTGTTGGGGTGGTGTTGAACAGTGCGGAAGACTCTGTCGGATCTGGTTCGTATTACAAGTATTCTGGCTACGATTTGGGTCAATCCTCTTATTCCCAGAAGTGAACCCCTATCGATGGGTGACGGGGTGAGCCAAAAGCAAGAATTGACAAGATCTGGCATGAACTAACAAAAAAAGTCAGACTCAACCTTCCGCCCATTCGATTGAGTGTTGAATGTTCACAGCTTTAAGCCGCTCAAATTTGTGACCTCAGCCCGATTTAACCCAACGATCCGTCTATTGCAGTATTTTAAGTCTTTTAGCATCAATGCGTAACATTGAGAGAGGGCAAACGATTCGGCGCCCAGTGCAGGGCCAGCTAGGGGATATTCTGGAAACTTTGTCGCACATCGTGGAAGTCGTTTTCTCTATCAACTGAGGATTTCATTCAGTATGGGGTCTATTGGAAATGGAAATACCCACAAGTGCGAATAACCAGTCTTTATTGAGTAAGTTACAGGTAGGCGAGTTCGTACAGGTGTCAAGTTCCCTAAGCCCTTTGGCAGACTGATTGCTACCTCAGGATAGTGAGTGTGAACGCATTAACGGCGGTAGCCTAGCCAGATGTCGGCCCAACCTCAAGACTTTGTGCGAAATGGGAACAAATCTTAATGACTCCTGAATGGAATTCAACGGCGTGGTACGCCATCCAGACCAGGAAACGCCGGGAGCAATCCACTGCCACTTTGTTAAGTGGGAAGGGGTACGAAATTTTTCTTCCTGTGCAGTCATGGGAGCACCGGCGGGACCGCCAGAACGAGGAAGTCAGGCCGACTTTGTTCCCCGGGTATTTGTTTTGTTGCTTCGACGTGCAGAAGAGGGTGCCCATTCTAGTGACCCCGGGAGTAGTGGGAGTCGTTGGACAAGGCCGAGTACCTATCCCTGTTCCATTTTCGGAGATACACGCCATCCAGAGCCTGGTTTCCTCGGGAGTGCCTGCTGAACCTTGGCCTTACCTGGAATGCGGACAAAGAGTCCAGATTGCCGATCATGCTTTGCAGGGTATCGAAGGAATACTGGTTGGCCACAAGGGAAACCACCGAATCGTAGTGTCGGTGACCCTGCTTCGCAGGTCGGTCGCAATGGAAATTCATAGGTCTTGTGTCATTCCAATTCAACCCCTGTACGACGTTCTTGCCGGTGCTGTTTCTGAGGGCGCGCGGCACGAGGTAAGTGCATGAGTGATTGGCGGACTATTTGTGG
>Ga0137409_10006373_pt1 | contig 12263 bp, 7 predicted proteins | sample CZODoug1_16funga_FD_122059 | JGI IMG/M metagenome (GOLD analysis project Ga0137409, IMG submission 122059) | Vadose zone soil fungal communities from Angelo Coast Range Reserve, California, USA - CZODoug1_16fungal (Hybrid Assembly) | ecosystem: Environmental > Terrestrial > Soil > Vadose zone... | reverse complement strand
GTGCTGGCCCGGAAAGATAAGCGGCATCACGATCGGCATCGGGTACGACTGTTCGTTCGTCGGCGCGGATCGACTCCGCGCGGATTGGGGCGGCGTGCTGAAGCCCGATGCGATCGCGCAGCTCACCGGCGTCGTCAGGATGGTTGGCTCCGATACGCTCCTCGGGCAGGTGAACGGGGTCGTCGTGCCGCTGTTCGCCGCGATGAAGGTGTTCACGACGACCACGCTCCCCCGATACCTGGCGGACGCCCGCAGGGCCTTTCCGCAGATCGACGACCTCTCGCCAGCGCAACGCAGTGCGCTCATCAGCCTCGTCTACAACCGCGGCGCGGGACTCAAGGACGTCAACGTGCAGAGGCAGGACCGAAGAGAGATGCGGAACATCCGTGCCCTGCTTGCCGCCGGCGACCTGGAGGCCGTCCCCGCGCAGTTCGAATCGATGACCCGGCTGTGGGATCCAGCGAAGGAAAAGGGACTCATTCTGCGCCGCCAGGACGAGGCGGCGCTCTGGAGGAACGGCTTCGCGGCGCTGAAGCTTGAGTGATAGAGTACCGCCCTTGGCGCCATGAAGCCGGCCCTGTTCGCGCTCGCCTGCGTCCTCACGGCGGCGGCCGCCACTGCACAGCAGGGAAGCACTGCGCAGCAGGGAACTGCTGCGCGGCAGGGAAGCGCTGCACCGCAGGCCCAGGATCCCCAACAGCCGACCTTCCGCACCGGCGTTGACGTCATCACCGTTGACGTCGGCGCGGTCGACGGCCGCGGCCAGCCGGTCAACGACCTCCACGGCCCCGAGTTCACGGTCAAGATCGACGGGCAGGTCCGGCGCGTCGTCAGCGCGGACCTGGTGAAGTACGACTACACGCCCGACGCCGGCATCACGCGCCGGCCTGCTCCGAAGCAGCAGGAGTTCGAGACGCTCTTCACGACGAACATCACGCAGCCCGAGGGGCGGATGATCATGATCGCCGTCGATCAGATGAACATCCGGCCGGGCGCGGCGCGGCCGATTCTCGACTCCGCGAAGCGCTTCCTCGACAGGCTCAATCCCGCCGATCGTGTCGCGTTCGTCTCCTATCCCGAGCCCGGCGTCGTCGTGGACTTCACCGGCGATCGCCAGCGTCTCCGCCTCGCGATGGAGAAGGTCATCGGGACGCAGTCGCGCTTCGTGGGGCGGCGCAACATCGGGCTCGTCGAGGCGATCGACATCGCGCAGAAGGGCGACGACCGCCGCATGCAGGAGGTCACCAACCGCGAGTGCCGCGGGCTGCTCGACATGGCGCTCGAGCAGTGCATGCGCGACATCGTGGACGAGTCGAACTCGATTCTCTGGACGACGAGGCGCGACACCGAGGCGTCGCTGCGCGGGCTGCGCGAGTGGCTGCAGCATCTCGGCGAGACCGAAGGGCAGAAGACGCTGATCCTGCTCTCTGAGGGGCTCGTCACCGATTCGCCGTCGGACCTCGAGGATGTGGTGCGCGCGGCGATGCGCGGACGCGTCGCGGTCAACGTCCTGCTGATGGACGTGCCGCGCTCCGATGCGACACAGGGACCGCTGCCGCCCACCTTCACCGAGGATCGCGAGCTCGAGATTCGCGGGCTGAACGACCTCGCCTCGCTCTCGCGCGGCTCGATCTTCCAGGTCGTCGGGACGGCGGACCGCGCGTTCGAGCGCCTCGCGTCCGAGATCTCGGCGTACTACCTGCTGAGCGTCGAGCAGGCGCCGGCGGACCGCGACGGCCGCAACCACCGCATCGACGTCTCCGTGTCGCGCCGCGGCGTGACCCTGCGGTCGCGCCAGGCGTTCGTGCTCGACCCGACGGGCGGACGCAAGACGCCTGACGAATCGCTCGTCGAGTCGCTCCGGTCGCCGCTCGGCGTCGCCGGCGTGCCGCTGCGGCTGACGACGTTCATCTACCAGGACCCGAAAGCCAGCGGCAAGGTCCGTATCGTGATGGCGGCGGACGTCGGTCAGGCCGGGACGGCCTCCGGCCAGTACACGATGGGCTTCATCGTCGTGGACGACCAGGGCAAGGTCGTGGCGTCGCGCAGCGAGAAGTCGAAGCTCGAGCCGCTCGAGGCGCGGACCAACACGTCGCTCTCGTACCTCGATTCGGTCACGGTCGATCCCGGCGTCTACGAGGTGCGGCTCGCGGCGGTCGACGCGGACGGGCGTCACGGCAGCGTGGTCCGCGACGTCAACGCGTGGAAGATGGCCGGCGAGGAGTTCACCTTCGCCGATCTCGTCGTCAACCACGCGGCGACGGCGAGCACGGGGCTGCGTCCCGACGTCGAGCCGCACGTCGATGCTGACGGCGTGGCGGCGTACATGGAGCTCTACGCCGCGTCGGAAGAGACCTTCAAGGACGTGAAGGTCGAGTTCGAGATCGCCGAAGACGACGCCGCGCCGGCGCTGCTGACGATGCCCGTGGAGCTGAAGCCGGGTGCGCAGCCGACGTGGCGCAACGCGCAGGGATTCATCGGCGCCGAGCCGCTGCCGTCGGGCCGGTACGTGACGCGCGCGAAGATCATGCGCGGCGGCAAGGTCGCCGCCGTGCTGGTGAGGCCGTTCATCCTCGAGCCGGCGCCCGCGTCGAAAGGCGGACCGATTGTCATCCCGGCCGCGTTCGCGCGCGTCGCGACCTTCGATCGCAGCGCCGTGCTGCAGCCGGCGCTCGTCAACGGGATGCTCGATTCGATCGCGGCCACGTCGCCGTCGCTCAAGAGCGCCATGACCGAGGCGCGCGCGGGGCGCTACGGTCCCGCGGCGCTCGAGGCGTTGAGTGCCGGCGATCAGCAGACGGCCGCGTTTCTGAAGGGGCTGGATCTCTACACGAAGGGCCAGCTGCCCCAGGCCGCCATTCAGTTGAACATCGCCGCCGGCCCGCGGCGCGAGTTCTATCCGGCCGCCTTTTTCCTCGGGGCGTCCTTCGCCGGACTCAGCAGGGATCAGGACGCAGCGGGTGTCTGGCAGATGGCGCTCGGCGCCGAGCAGCGCCCGCCGATCGCGTACACGCTGCTGGCCGACGCCCGCATGCGCGGCGGCCAGATCGACGCCGTCATCACCGTCCTGAAGCCCGCCTACGCGCAGCGTCCGGCCGACGACGAGGTCGGCAAGCGGCTCGCGATTGCCTACCTGGTGACCGCGGCGTTCTCGGAGGCGCTCCCGATTCTCGACAGCTACCTCACCCGCCACCCGGCCGACGGCGACGCGCTCTTCGCCGCCGTGCTCGCGCAGTATCAGATCGCGACGGCCACCGGCGCGGAGCTCTCCGCCGCCGATCGCGCGAAGCTGCTCAAGTACGGCCGCGCGTATAAAGGCCCGCAGGAACCGTTGCTGGCCAAGTACCTCTCGTCGATGGGGGTCAATCGCTAGCTCCGCCTTACGCTCGCGCCGCTGCGGCGTCGTAACTCCCGGCTTCCGTGTCACCGTGCCGTGCGGGAGCTGTCGAACGCTTTGCAAAGCGGCGTCTGTAATACCCGATCCAAACCGCGGTCACAGGCGTGCCGATGATCGACGGCGCGAGCCACACGATCATCGACCCGCGCGGCGCGCCGACGAGCGCCGCGTTGGTCACGAGAAACGCGGTGGTGGCGGCGATGCAGGCGCCGAGCATCGCGGACATATGCCGGAGCCACCAGTGCATGCGACAGGTCGGCGGGCGCAGCCAGTACCAGAGGCCCTGCACACCCGCCACGAGGCCGATCCCCGAGAACGCGACGAACAGCGCGCGCGACGTCGCGATGCCGTAGACGGCCATGGCGACCGCCGTCACCGTCAGGAGCGCCGCGAGGCCGACGTCCCACGGGTGCACGTGGGGGCCGGTGCGGTCCTTCATTCGAAGCGCGCGGATCCCGACCGACACGGCGTTGCCGGTGAGGATTGCGACGTAAAAGAGAAACAGCGCGAAGGCCTTTGCCTCGGGGCGCGGGTCGAAGAAGTAGCGCGCCGCAGAGAGCATGAGCGCGGTGACGGAGACGACGGTCATCCCGCCGACGAACACCCAGCCGCTTCGGCGATGGGTGCGGCCGCCCTTCCGGGTGACGAGCGGGATGAACATCGAGAGGAGCGCGGCAGAGCCGCCGGCGATGTGCAGGTAGAGAATCATCTTGAGCATGCCGCCGATTCTGCGCGTTCCCAGGCGGCGGCGCATGTGCCGCAGGTCACGGCCGCGATCCATGACTTCCGGCACACCCGCGTGCGGCGCCCTCCCCCTACAATTCACGCATGAAGCCCACTGACTGGTTGACGGCGGCTGGCCTGGTCACATGGCTGGCGAGCGGAGTGCCGTCGGCGCTGGCGATTGCCGGCGGCCGCCTCACCGGCGTCGACGCCGTCGCGTGGCTCGTCGCGTTCGCGGCCTTCGGCATCGCCTTCAGCCTGATCTGCTTCCGGCGGTCGCGCGGCGTCCAGTTCGAACGTGCGCTCGTGCTGACGCAGTCGATTGCCGGCGCCGTGATGGTCGTCGTCTCGCGCGACGGCATCGCGGGAGCGACGCTGGTCGTCGCGGCGGCGCAGTTCGCCGGACTGGTCCCGTCACGCGTCGCGGGCGTGTGGATCGGGTTGCAGACGGCGGTGATCGCGGCCAGGTTCTGGTGGCTCGACGGCCCCGTGAGCGCGCTGATCGTGGGCGGCGCGTATCTCGGCTTCCAGATGTTTGCCATGGCGACCTCGACGCTCGAGCGGGGCGAGCGGATGGCGCGCGAGCAGCTGGCGCGCGCCAACGCCGAGCTGCACGCCACTCGCGCGCTGCTGGCCGAAGACAGCCGCGTCGCCGAACGGCTGCGCATCTCGCGCGACCTGCACGACACGCTCGGCCACCATCTCACCGCGCTCAGCCTTCAGCTCGAGGTCGCATCGCGGCTGGCGTCGGGCCCGGCGGCCGATCGCGTCGCCGAGGCGCACGCGATCACGCGCCTGCTGCTCGGCGACGTGCGCGACGTCGTCAGCCGTCTCCGGGAGAGCAGCCGTTTCGATCTGGCTGCCGCGATTCGATCTCTGGCGGATGCCACGACCGGGCTCCAGGTGCACGTGGACGCGGCTGACGTGACCATCGACGATCCGCTCCAGGCGCACGCGATCCTGCGGTGCGTCCAGGAAGTCATCACCAACGCCATGCGTCATGCGCAGGCGAGGAACCTCTGGATTTCCGTGCAGCGCCGCGACGACGGCATCGCCTTGACCGCGCGCGACGATGGGCGCGGCGTGGACGCGGTCACGTGGGGCAACGGCCTGCGCGGCATGCGCGAGCGGTTCGAGGAGCTCTCGGGACGCGTCGACTTCTCGTCCAGGCCGGGGGCCGGCTTCGAGGTGCAGGCGTTCGTGCCGAAATGATCCGTGTCGTGCTCGTCGACGACCAGACGCTGGTGCGCCGCGGCGTCCGCGCGCTGCTGGAGCTCGCGGGCGACATCGCGATCGTCGGCGAGGCGGAGGACGGGGTGGCGGGCGCGGCGATGATTCGCCGCGAGCGGCCGGACGTCGTGCTGCTCGACGTGCGGATGCCGAAGGCGGGCGGCCTCGACCTGCTGCGCGACCTTCGCGCGTCGGGCGAGCTGCCGCCGACGATCCTCCTGACGACGTTCGACGACGATGACGCGCTGCTGGAAGGGGTGAAGGCGGGCGCGCGCGGATACCTGCTGAAGGACGTCTCGCTCGAGCAGCTGACGGGCGCCATTCGTGCGGTGGCGGCGGGCGAGACGCTGATCCGTCCAGCGGTCACCGAACGCGTCCTCCGCGGCCTCGAGCACGTGCGGCGCGACTTCGACGCGCTCGATCCGCCCGACCCGCTGACGAAACGCGAGACCGAGATTCTTCGACTGATGGCCGGCGGCTACAGCAACCGCGAAATCGCCGACGCGCTCGGCACCGCGGAGGGGACGATCAAGAACCACGCGTCCAGCATCCTCTCGAAGCTCGGCGTCCGCGACCGCACGCGCGCGGTGCTCAAGGCGCTGGAGAGGGGCTACATCTGACCTTCATCCACGGCGTGAACTATCCCTGGTCCACGGACGGGCAGACGATCTTCTACGGCCTGGACTTCGGCAGCAACGTCTGGGGATCACATCTGGGCGTGTCCACTCGCCGCGCGGCGATCGAGCGCGATTTCGACGAGATGGCGCGCCTCGGCTTCGTCGTCGCACGCTGGTTCGTCTTCTGCGACGGCCGCGCGGGCATCGTCTACGACGACCGCAGCCTGCCGGCCGGCCTGGACGAGGAGTTCTTCGCCGACGTGGATGTCGGCCTCGAGATCGCGCGCGGCGCCGGCATCCGCGTCGATTTCGTGCTGTTCGATCATCACTGGCTGTTTCGCGGCATCCGTCACACGCTCGCGGACCCCGTCAGCGGTGATTTGCTCGAAGCGCGCCTGCCGGAGGGGCGCGCGCGCATCCTGTTGACGCAGGAAGGACACGACGCGCTGTTCGACCAAGTGGTCCAGCCGTTTGTTCGCCGCTATGCCGCTGGAGGCACCCGTGCCGACCTCTGCGAGCAGATCTTCGCGTTCGAGTTCATGAACGAGCCCGATTTCGTCGTGGACGAGTGGGACCGCGACCGGAGCCCTCGCGTCCGGCGCGCGCTGCCGTTCGAGGCGCTGGCCGCGGCGATATCGCGGCTCAGCGACCTCGTCCATCGCCACTCGGCGGCGATCGTCACGCTCGGAGGCGCGAGGGCGGACAACCTGTGGGCGTGGGACGCCGACGCGCTCGGTCTCGACCTGCTGCAACTGCACGCGTATCCGGATTCACCGCATCCAGGGGACGTCGATGTCTTCAGCACGCCCGCTCGAGCGCTCGACGTGCGGCGCGAGGTCGTCCTCGGCGAGTTCCGATCGAGCGCCCCCCTCGACGAGTCGCTCGAGAGCGCGCTCGCCGGCGGCTACGCGGGCGCGTGGCCATGGAGCTTCAGCGGCACCGATACGCACGGGCGGCTGCCGGGGGACGCGCTGAAGCGATTCGGCGAGCGGCATCCCGACCTGGTGAATCCGCGCTTCTCGCCGTCATAATTCTTCGCGCATGAAACTGCCGCATCCCGTGATCCTCCTCGTCGCGGGCGTCGCCGTGTGCGCCGTGCTGACCTGGATTCTGCCCGCCGGCGAATACGACCGTCGTGACGACGCCGCGACCGGCCGCAGCGTCGTCGTCGCCGGAACCTATCACCGCGTCGATCCGGCGCCTGTCGGTCCATTTGGCGCCGCCGTGGCAATCCCGCGCGGGTTCGTCGAAGCCGCCGACGTGATCGGCGTCGTGCTGTTTGTCGGCGCCGCGTGGATCGTGGTCGATCGCGTCGGGACGCTCGGCCGGCTGATCGCCGCGCTCGTCGGCGCGTTCGGCAGCCGCGGACTGATCGCGATTCCCGTCGTCTCGCTCTTCTTCGCGACGATGGGCGCGCTCGAGAACATGCAGGAGGAGATCATCCCGCTCGTCCCCGCGCTGCTGTTGCTCGGGCGGGGGCTCGGCGTCGATGCGGTGTCGGTGGTGGCGATGAGCACGGGCGCGGCCGCGATCGGCAGCGCGTTCGGGCCGACCAATCCGTTCCAGGCGGGTATTGCGATGAAGCTGGCGCAACTGCCGCCGATGTCGGCCGCTGGATTGCGGTGGACGACGTTTGCCGCGGCGCTTTCGTTGTGGGTGGCGTGGACGATGTGGCATGCGGCCCGGAGCCGCGGAAGGGATCAGGGATCAGGGATCGGGGTTCCAGAACCCAGGTCAGAAGGTACCGCCAGGGACTTCGCCATCCTCCTCATCGCCGTCGCGCCCATCGCCGCGTACGTCTACGGTTCCGTTGCGCTCGGGTGGGGTTTCAACGAGCTCTCGGGCGGATTTCTCGTCGCAGGGTGCATCGCAGGGCTGCTTGGCGGCCTCGGCGTCGCGGGGACAACGGCCGCGTTTCTCGAGGGGATGCAGGGGATGCTTCCGGCCGCGATCCTGATTGGCGCCGCGCGTGCGCTGTCGCTCGTCCTGACCGACGGTCACGTCACCGACACGATTCTCAACGGGCTCGCGACACCGCTGTCACGCGCGCCCGCGGCGCTCGCGTCGCTGTTGATGATCCCGTTCCATTCCATCGTGCACGTCGCGGTGCCGAGCGTCAGCGGTCAGGCGGTGCTCACGATGCCGATCCTCGTGCCGCTGTCGGACCTGCTCGGCATCTCGCGGCAGGCGACGGTGCTCGCGTATCAGACCGGCGCGGGGTTGACGGAGCTGCTGACGCCGACCAACGGCGGACTGATGGCGGTGCTGCTCGCGGCAGGCGTCCCGATCCCGCGCTGGATTACATTCGCCATCGTCGGCGTGCTGCTCGCGCTCGCCGTCGGCGTGGTGGGGATTATCGTGGTGCTCGCCGGATAGGGCGTGTAGGGCGGGTCCTTTCGCTTCGCCGATGTAGGGCGGGTCCTTTCGGACCCGCCAGTTCAATGGGGTGCCTTCGAAAGACTGATTAGATTCGCGAACTGCCGGTATGCGCCAGGCACGCCCGCCGGCAGCTGCCGGAACCACGAGTACGCGGTGTAGACGTAGCGCCCCTTGCCGACCTCGGCATACACCTCGGCGCCGCGCACCGGCGGCTCGCCCGGGTCGGCGCATTCGAGCAGCGGCACGTAGCGCGCGTCGAACATGCTGAACGCGTATGCGTTGCGCTCCTGCACCCACCCGGCGAAATCCGCGTCGGTGATCCTGTTCGGGAAGTTGAACACCGGGTGCGCCGGCACCAGGATCTTCACCGGCGCGTCCTCGACGGTCACGCGCGGGTTCGCGTTGGTCGGCGGGCCGGCCGGGAACGGCGGCATCTTCCTGTTGGCGTACTCCTGCTGCTGATACTGGACGATCAGCGTGCCGCCGCGCTGCAGGTAGTCGAGCAGCCGCCCGTTGTTCGCCACGAAATCCGGGTTCGCTTCCGACGCGCGGATGCCGACGACGATGGTGTCGAATCGAGAGAGGTCGCCGGTCGCGAGCATGTCGCCGTCGAGCATCGTCACCTCGACACCCATGCGGCGGATGGCCTCGGCCACCTGGTCGCCGCTGCCCATGATGTAGCCGACCTTCACGGGCGCGACTTTCAGGTCGAAGACCTGCGCGGTTGCCGTCGCCGGCCAGTACAGGCGATGCGTCTGGATGTGCGGGTACGCGATCACCTGCACGTCGCGCATGAAGGTTGCGCCCTCCGCGACGGCTTCGGCGCCGATTTCGAGGCGGCCGGCGGTGCGTCGCGCGGGCGCCGTGACGACGAACGGCGTCGAGGTCCTGTCGCCGCTGGCGTTCAGCGTGAAGGAGGCCTGCGCGGGCGTGGACGTCCAGCCCTGTGGCAGGCGGAGCCGCAGCGTGCCCGTGACCGGTTTGGCAGAAAAGCTCGTCGCGCGCACGACGAGCTTCTGCTGGTTGGCCGTGTTGCCGAGCGGCACGACGAGCAGCGGCGTGTCGAGTCCCACCGCGACGCGCGGCACGACGTTGACGTCGCGGCGAAGCTCGCCGCGGACCGAGTCGGCGTAGCGGAACTGCACGGGACGCGTGATCGTCACGTCGGCGCCGCCAATCGTCGCGACGAGGGATGCCGTCAGCAGCGGCGGCTGGAACGGAAGACCCTTCGGGTCGGCGTCGGCCCACGTGTAGGTGTCGCCCGTCCGCGGTTGCCTCAGGTAGTACGGTTCCGTCAGGGACGCATCGGCGGGAACGGACACCCGATATGGCTGGACATCGGTTGGCGTCTCGCGTCTCCCGAATCCGCCGGCATTGATCGACGGCGCCTCGAGCGGCAGCAGTTGGACCATCCAGCCGGCAGGCGCGCTCACCGATGTCTTTCCGAGCACGACGCTGCTCGACCCGGCGGGCACGAACGTTCGCACGACGACATCCATCGAGTCGCCGGGCACGACGATTTCCGTGCCGGCGAGCGGATCGACGTCGACTTCAGCGGCGCGCACGAGCGCTTCGGTGAAATCGTTCTCCTTGACGGCCAGCAGGAAGTCGGCCTCCGCGCGAACGTCGGCGCTGCCGGCCGCGGCCTTGACGGCCGTCCTCGCCGCGCGCGTGGCGCGCAGGCCCTCGGCGAGTGCCGGAATCACGCGCGCCGGCTCCAGCGCCCGGTAGTCCGCGAGCGCTTTCTTCGCGGCCGCGTCCATCGCGGCGAGCTCCGCGCGAATGGTTCCGTCGGGAAGGCCGGCAAGCCGTGCCAGCCCCGGTATCGTCGTGTCGATGCCGCCGAAGATCGATTGTTCCGGACGCGGACCCTGGATCAGGCTGTCGACGAGCGTCAGCGTCGACGCGAGCGAGCCGCGCGGCTCGATGCCGCCCTGCGCCTGCGTCTTGTGCTGGCTGCGGCCCTCGAACGAGATCTCCGCGTAGCTGCGCCCGATGACGGGATCGATGAGGCCCTCCGGCACCTGCACGTTCGGAGCAGCGGGATCGGGCCGTGCGTTGAACCCGATGCCGCGATAGAGCTTCTTCGCCTGCCATGGACGCAAGCCCTCGCGCAGCTGCTCGGGAAACTCGTTCGGATCCGCAGCCGCCTTGAACGCGATCGGCGTGAGATAGCCGGCCTCCTGATGGTGACCGTGCCCGTCGGCCGGCGTGCCGCTGAAGCGCGAGTAGACGACGAGCGGCCTGAACAGGCGGATGACGCGCACGTAGTCGCCGAGCGTGTCGCGCTCGCCCCATTTCGTCGCCGCTTCCGCGCGCGATTTCGAGAAGCCGTAATCGAAGGTGTGGCCGAAGTACTGTTCCGCGCCGTCGAGCCGTCGCGCCTGGAGCAATTCCTCGGTGCGGATGACGCCGAGCGCGTCGAACAGTTCCGGTCCGATGATGTTCTGGCCGCCCTCGCCGCGATTGAGCGAGACATACGCCACGCGGGCATGGTCGCCGCGCGCCGCCCTGGCGATGAACGCCGAGTCCTCGTCGTCCGGGTGCGCGCCCGTGTGGAGCACGCTCGCCGTCGTCTGCAGGCGTTGCAGGATCTGCGTCATACCCGCGGCGCCCATGTCGTAAATCGGGCGTACCTGCGCGTCGATGATGAGCGCCGACGCGGCCAGGCAGACTATCGCGAGGAGAGGACGCCGCATCTGGAGAGTATAGGTGGTTCGGGGTTCGACCACCGGGCTCCGTTATGGTTCCGGGCCTCTGACGACCTGCACGAGGTCCTGCGGACGGATCCACTTCGCGAACGCCGCCCGCACTTCGTCGGCCGTCAGGTCGAAGTAGCGCTGCCCCATCCGCCGCGATTCGTCGAGCGGCAGGCCAATCTGCGCGCGCGCGAGGAGCAGGCCGGCAATCGCGTCCTCGCTCGACTGCTGCAGCGCCATCTGACGCAGCATCAGCGCCTTCGCCTGATGCAGTTCCTCCGGCGTCACGTTCTCCGTCTGCATCGCGCGCAGGTCGCGGACGATGAGATCGCGCGCCTTCGACACGTTCGGCGGGTCGGATCCGAACGTCACCGTGTAGACGCTGCGCGTCTTCCCCGCTGCGAACTCGTCGTCGACCGTGTAGACGAGGCCAGCGACCTGGCGGAGGTCGTGATAGAGGCGCGTCGCGTAGAAGCCGCCCCCCAGCACGCTGTTGCCCAGCTGCAGCGCGTAGTAATCGGGATCGAACCGGGTCATGCCCACTTCCTCGGCAAGCGTCACCGACGCCTGGACGGCTTCCGGATCCGCGACCGCGAAGTCCTTCGCCATGTTCTTCGGCACCGGCGGCAGCGTCGGATCCGGCGTCGGTCCCTGCGCCATCCAGCCGCCGAAATACTTCTCGATCGCGCTGCGTGCGTCGGCGGGCTCGATGTCTCCGATGATCGTGATGGCCGTCAGGTCCGGACGGAACGTCGCCTCGTAGTGCTTCCGCACGTTGTCGAGCGTGAGCGACGACACGGTCTGCGGCATCGGGTCGCGCAGCGCCGGATCGCCCGGCGGCAGCAACCCCGTCTTCAGCGCGCGATCCGCCTGGTAGCCCGGACTCTTGATCTGCCCTTCGAGATACTCCGCGGTCTGCTGCTTGACGATGTTGAACGCGTCCGCGGGCAGCGCGGGATGCAGCAGGTTGTCGGCGAGCAGCTCGACGCCGCGCGCGAAGTCGGTCTTCGGCACTTTCAGCGAGAAGTCGTAGCCCGCGGACTCCTTGGCGGCAATGTCGTCCAGGGCCTTCTGGAACGCGAGCCGATCGAGCGTGTCGGTGCCGTACGAGAACAGCTCGTCGAGCACATCGGAGACGCCGTCTTTCCCCGGCGCCTCCTGGAGTGTCGTCTCGTGGCGGATGTTGCCGAGCAGCGTGACGGTGGGACTGGTCTTGTC
>Ga0137409_10006372_pt1 | contig 12263 bp, 10 predicted proteins | sample CZODoug1_16funga_FD_122059 | JGI IMG/M metagenome (GOLD analysis project Ga0137409, IMG submission 122059) | Vadose zone soil fungal communities from Angelo Coast Range Reserve, California, USA - CZODoug1_16fungal (Hybrid Assembly) | ecosystem: Environmental > Terrestrial > Soil > Vadose zone... | reverse complement strand
CCGGCGGCAACAGCGGGATCGGGCTGGCCGCAGCGCAGGAATTCGACAGAGAGGGCGCGCGCGTCGCCATCTGCGGCCTGAATGAGGGGACGCTGCGGGCGGCCAAGGAGACGCTTGGAGCCGGAAGTCTCGCTGTCCGCGCGGACGTCACCAATCTCTCCGAACTCGACGCGATGTTCGCCACGATCACGCGGGAGTTCGGTCACTTGGACGGCGTCTTCGTGAATGCAGGTTACAGCGACTTCCGGTTGTTCGAAGATGTGACAGAGCAAAGCTTCGACAAGGTGATAGCCGTCAATTTCAAAGGGGTTTACTTCACGATTCAAAAAGCCTTGCCGCTACTCAGACGAGGCTCGTCTGTAATCATCACTTCCTCCGTTGGCGCGCGCAAGGGATGGCCGACAACCTCGACCGTCTCAGCCTGCAAGGCAGCAGTCAGCCATCTCGCTCGAATCCTCAGCGCCGAGCTCATGGACCGCGGAATTCGCGTGAATACCCTAAGCCCAGGCCCGACGGACACGCCGATGTTCGCTCGCGTCCCAGGCGAAGAGCAGGGAGAGGCGATCAAGGGCGTCCTCGGAACCAACAATCCAAGCAAGCGGATCGCCGATCCGTTGGAAATCGCGAAGCTGGCAGCTTACCTCGCTTCGGACGATTCTGCGTACGTCGTCGGGGCAGACTTCCTGATCGACGGCGGGGTCACGGCCATTTCGGCCGTAGGCACCTGAGCCTCGTTGCAGAGAGTCGAGGCCGTTCCTGTTCCCGCTCAGGCAAGGGACAGCTCGCACACGTGACCATGAACAAGCCGGACGAGAAGGAGACAGGCAATGCAGGTACGCAAGGTGGTCACCGGCCACGACGCCAAGGGCCGGGCTGTTATCGCGCGGGACGAGCGAATCGATGGGGTACCCATCCCTGGCCTGGGAGAGCTCGCCTTCCTGTGGGGTGCCGATGGGCCCGCAACCTACCCGAACGCAGGGAACAATCCGGCGGCGCCCGGTCCATTCCCACCCGTAGGCGGCGTCCGCTTCGTCATTGCGACGTACTCGCCGGAGTTCGACGTGGTTGCACCGGAACCACTCCCCGGGATGCACATGGAGGACGGCGACGAACCCGGCATGCACAGGACCGACTCGACGGATTTCGGGATCGTTCTCTCCGGCAACGTGGTCGTCGAGCTCGACGATGGCGTGGAGGTGTTGCTGTCTCCCGGCGACGTCGTGGTGCAGAACGGGACTCGCCACCGTTGGCGCGTGGTTGGGGGCGTGCCGGCCACTGTAGCCGCTTTCATCATCGGAGCCCACCGGCGTTAGGCTCCGGCCTGCAGGCGAGCTGTCGATCGCCGTGAACTCGCAGGCTGTTTCGCGAAAAGGCACTTAGCCGTCTACGAGACCTTTACATGGGCCGAGCTTGAAAAAATGGCCGCCTAGTGCTGTCCCGCACCGGGTGAAGTAGGCGAGCGCTGCGTCTGCATTAGGCGAATCTCTCGTTCCAGTCGGGACACTCGGCGCTCGAGGAAGCTTGCTTCGGCCCCCGGAGCGTGGACCAAGACGGTGACTGCGTTCGAGGATGCTGGAAATGTGAACTGTCGCCATGGTTTTCAGCCCTCGTACCGAAGATCAATTTCCGCCGGCGTCCCGTAGGCTTCCCAGACAGAGCAGCTCATGAACTCGAGGGCTTCCGTTCCGTCGGCCGGACCAGCGCACCTGGTGCGATCTTCTGCAGGTTGCCCGTGATAATGCGATCGCCCTCGGCGACGCCGGTGAGGGCGGACACGGAGTCGCCATCGGTAGGGCCGAGCGACACGATGCGCCGCTCGACCTTGTTGCCTTCCCCGATGACGTAGACATACTTGCCAACCTGGCTCGACCCGACAGCCTCCTGCGGCACCATCAGACTATTGGGCCGCTCGCCGACATGCAGGCGGATGCGGACATATTGGCCGGGCAGCAGCGCGAAGTCGGCATTGGCGATCGTCGCGCGGGCGTTGATCGTGCCTGTCGCGCGGTCCACGACGTTGTCGATAAAGGTGAGTTGGCCCTTGAGTTGGGCCTGTGGCTGTCCAGGCAGACGAATCTCGGCCAAGATCGGGCCGGCGGCACGCGCCCGCTCGATCACCGCAAGGTCCGTTTCACTGGGATTGAAGGTCACATAGATCGGATCGAGCTGGACGAGCGTGTTCAGCGGGGCACCGCCGACGCTGACCAAAGTGCCGATCGGTGCCTGGTTCCGACCAAGACGTCCAGCGAACGGCGCGCGAATATCCGTGTAGCCAAGATTGAGCTCGGCGACCCGGATAGCGGCTTGGTCCATCGCTAGGGAGGCTTCGGCCTGACGTGCGGTGCTGGTCCGCTGATCCAGCGTATCCTTCGGCAGGAAGCCGCTCTTGGTCAGGTCCGCCCCGCGTCCGAGGTTGGCACGGGCATAGTCAAGTGCAGCGGCGTCGCGCTGGCCCTGCGCCTTGGCCTGATCGAGCGCTGCCTGATAATCGCGTGGATCGAGCTTATAGAGAAGTTCACCCTCCCGCACGTCCGCGCCGTCAGAGGCCGGCTGCGCCTGCACATAGCCGGACGCCTTGGCGACCAGCGTGACATTCCGGATCGACTCGGTTCGCGCCGAATAATCGAGATAGATCGGGATCGTTCGCTTGACGACTGGGACAATGGGAACGGGCAGAACGGCCGCTGCCGGACCAGAGACCGCGGCCGCAGCGTCGTGCTTCTCGGCCTGTCCGGCCAAGATGAAATTGGCGGCCGCGGCAGCACCGGCCAGGGCCGCCGCGCCCAGTCCGAACTTCAACCTCCGCATGGCGTGATCCTCCGATCCTATTCGGCCAAGTGAACACGGGCGTCGACGAGCTCGGGTTCCGGCCCCGCGCCGGGAAGGGGCGGACGGCCTTCGCGAAGCCGCTCGATGACGGCATAGAAGACGGGAACGAAAACCAGGGTGAGGATGGTTGCCGCGAGCATACCGCCGAACACGGTCGTGCCGATCGATTGCCGGCTTGCCGCGCCCGCTCCGGTTGCCACCATCAGCGGCACGACACCGAGGATGAAGGCGAACGCCGTCATCAAGATGGGGCGGAGACGGAGACGGCCCGCCTCCATCGCCGCCTCGACGATGCCGTGCCCCTCCTCCCGGCGTCGGCGGGCGAACTCCACGATCAGAATCGCGTTCTTCGCGGCGAGCCCGATCAGCATGACGAAGCCGATCTGGGAATAGACGTCGATCTGCATGCCGCGCAGCCAGAGCGAGGTCAGCGCGCCGAAGAGCGCCAAAGGCACGGCGAGCAGCACCATGAACGGCATGGTCCAGCTCTCGTACTGGGCCGCCAGGATGAGAAAGACGAAGACGATCGCCAGCGCGAATATGATTGTCGCGAGCGAGCCGGCCTTGAGCTCCTGATAGGTGATGCCGGTCCATTCGAAGGCGAAATCGCTCGGCAGGACTGAAGCTGCGGCGCGCTCCATCGCCGCGATCGCCTGGCCCGAGGAGTAACCTGGCGCCGCTCCGCCATTGACCAGGGCGGAGGCATAACCGTTGTAGTGTGGAACCGTCTCGGGACCGACGATCGCCGTCAGCGTCCCAAGCGTCGACAGCGGCACCATGCCGCCGGAGCTGTTGCGGACGTAGAGACGCGAGATGTCGCTCGCAGAGGCACGGGCGTCCTTGTCCGCCTGCACCGTCACGCGGAAGGTGCGGCCGAACAGGTTGAAGTCGTTGACGTAGAGCGAGCCCAGATAGATTTGCAGGGTGCTGAACACATCCGGCAGGCTCAACCCGAGAAGCTTCGCCTTGCTGCGGTCGAGGTCGTAGAAGAGTTGTGGCGTCGACGTCGAGAATGACGAGAAGATCTGTTGCGGGCTGAGTTCCGGCTGCTTGCGCGCCTCGGCGATCAGCGCCTGCACTGCATCGTTGAGGGCAAAGCTGCCGCGCCCCGTCAGGTCCTCCACCTGGAACTCGAAGCCGCCGGTCGCCCCGATTCCGCGGATCGAGGGCGGGTCGAAGCTGAGCGCGATCGCCTCGGGCACCTGGCGGAGCCGTGCGCGGGCGTCGGCGACGATTTTCGAAGCGACCTGATCGTGCCCGCGCTCGTCCCACGGCTTCAGAATTCCGAACTCAACGGCCGTGTTCGACTGGGCGGCACCCGTCAGGAAATTCAACCCGGTGATGAAACCGACGGTTTCGACACCGGGCGTCGCCTGGATAATCCCGCGTACTTTCTTCGCGACCTCATCCGTGCGCTCGAGCGACGCCCCATCGGGCAGCTGGATCACGGCAAAGAAATAGCCCTGATCCTCAACCGGCAGAAACGTCGACGGGACCCTGGTCGCGATCGCGTAGGTGCCGATGCCACCAGCGACAAACAGGGCAAGCAATGCCCAGCGGAGCCGAATGAAGGTGCGTACGCTGCCCGCATATGCATTCGACAGTCGCTCGAACGCGGCGTTGAACCAGCGAAAGGCGGCGAAACGCGTATGCGGGCGCACGTGAAGGATTGCGGCGCTCAGGGCGGGACTAAGAGTCAGCGAATTGAATGCGGAAATGCCGACCGAGATCGCCACAGTCAGCGCGAACTGGTTATAGAGGCGCCCTGCCACGCCAGGGATGAAAGCGACGGGAATGAAGACCGCCATGAGGACGGCGGTCGTGGCAATGATCGGACCCGTGACCTCACCCATCGCCTTGCGTGTCGCCTCGAGCGGCGCCAAGCCGGCTTCGAGCTGACGTTCGACGTTCTCGACTACTACGATTGCGTCGTCGACAACGAGTCCGATCGCCAACACCATGCCGAGCATGCTCAGCATGTTGAGCGAGAACCCTAAGACCTGCATGACGACGAGCGTCGCAACCAACGACACTGGGATGGCAATCATTGGAATGACCGTCGTGCGCCAGCTTTGCAGGAAGATGTAGACGACCAACACGACCAGGATGAGTGCCTCGCCCAGGGTGACCAACACGTCATGCATGGACGCTGACACGAACCTGGTGGTGTCGTAGTGCATTGCGTAGGCGATGCCCTTCGGAAAGCGCGTCGACAGTTCCTGCATCTTCTGTTTGACGCGCTGCTGAAGATCCAGCGCGTTCGAGCCCGGCGTCTGATTGATCGTGAGCGCGATCGTCGGCTTGTCGTCCCAGAAGGCCGTCGACGTGTATTGGAGGGCACCAAGCTCGATCCGGGCAACGTCCCGCAGGCGTACGATCGCCTCTGCCGACGGGGTCGCGCGCACGACGATCTCTCCAAACTGGGCCGGATCGCTGAGCCGACCGAGTGCGCTCACCTGCATCTCGAAGGGCGTGCCGGGCGGTGCCGGCGATTGGCCTATTTTCCCCGCCGCGACCTGCAGGTTCTGCTCCGCAAGCGCGTTCTGGACGTCGACGGCGGTGATGCCGAGTTTGGCCAGCTTGTCCGGGTCTAGCCAGATACGCATCGAATAGCGGCGTTCGCCGCGGATCTGCACGTCGCCGACGCCGGGCAGACGCTTCAGCGGATCGACGATTTGGGTGTACGCATAGTTGCTGAGCGTGACCGGGTCGACGGAGTCGTCCGGCGAGATCAGGTTCACCAGCAGCACGAAGCTCGGATCCTGCTTCCTGATCGTGACGCCGCTCTGGTTCACGATCGGCGGCAAGGACGCTGCGGCTTGCGACACACGATTCTGCACATCGACTGCCGCGATATCGAGGGGATAGCCGACGTCGAAGGTGATGGTGATCGTCGCTGAGCCGTCGTTCGAGCTGGTCGACGCCATGTAAGTCATGCCGGCGACACCGTTGATCTGCTGCTCGAGCGGGGTCGTCACCGTGTCGGCGACGACTTGGGCGCTCGCGCCGGGATAGCTGGCGCTAACCACCACCTGTGGCGGCGTGATGTTGGGGAACTGCGAGACCGGCAGCAGGAAGTAACAAATGCCGCCAGCCAGCACCATGATGACGGCAATTGCCGACGCGAAAATCGGACGCTGGATGAAGAAATTAACCATCACAGCACGGCGCGGCGCGGCGGGCCCGCATCGTTCTGCTGGCTTCTGAGGGCCGCTCGACCCGCTCGATCGCCGATGAGCTGGGGACCTGGCCGGGGCGGGTCAGCTGATGGCGCACGCGCTTTGCGCGCGAGCGCCTGGGTGGGCTGCGCGATCTGCCGCGACCCGGGCCGACCCCGCGTTACACTGGCGACACCAACAAGCGGATTCTGGCGCTGCTCGATCAGCCGTCGCCTGCCGGCTACGGCCGCTGGACGGCGCCGCTGCTGTCGCGGGAACTGATCGACGTGTCGGATCAGTACATCTGTCGTTTCTTGCGCGAGCAGAGGATCGATCTCGCCGCGCGTAAGTCGTGGTGCCAGACCGACGATCCTGATTTCGTCGCCAAGGCGGCCGAGATCGTCGGGCTCTATCTCGATCCACCGCAGGACGCCATCGTGTTGGCGGTCGACGAGAAGCCGCACATCCAGGCGCTGGAGCGCGCCCAAGGCTATCTCAAGCTGCCCAACGGACGGGCGCTCAGCGGCCGCAGCCACGACTACAAGCGCAACGGCACCTCGACCTTGTTTGCCGCGCTCGACGTGCTCTCCGGCCACGTCACTGCCAGCCATTACCAGCGTCGCCGGCGCATCGAGTTCCTCGATTTCATGAACCGCATCGTCGCCGCCTATCCAGGCAAGCAGATCCACGTCATCCTCGACAATCTTTCGACCCACAAGCCCAAGCGCGAACGCTGGCTCGCCCGCCACCCAAACGTCCGCTTCCATTTCACCCCGACCTACAGCTCCTGGCTCAACCAGATCGAGATCTGGTTCTCCATCCTCCAAGGCAGCTCCCTCGCCGGCGCCAGCTTCGCCGATATCCACCAGCTCAGGAACCACATCGATGACTTCGTCGCCAGCTACAACAGCCGTGCCGTTCCCTTCGTCTGGACCAAAGCCCGCGTCCATCAGAAGCCTCTCAAACCACGTTTCTCAGACTTATGATTCCGGCTACTAGTGCTGTCCCGCACCGGGTGAAGTAGGCGAGCGCTGCGTTTGCATTAGGCGAACCTCTCGTTCCAGTCTGGACACTCGGCGCTCGAGGAAGCTTGCTTCGGTCGCATCAAGCGCGTCGCCAAAGGAGCCTAGTATGCGGGCCAAGGACCGCCAGAAGCCGTCCTTCTTCACAACGGATGAGGTTTGCATGAGATTCTCCTTAGATAGGGGTATATACTCTTACTTGCTCGAGCGTTTTTTCGAACTGTCGGCCGCTTCTACCGTTGTTTGATTAACGCACCCAGTGGGCTCAACGGCCCGAGCCCAATAAGCTGGAACGTCATCAGATGCTCCTGGCTCAAGGGCAGGGTATCCAGGATGCGCCGAGCATCCTCAACCTTGCTGGTGTTGATGATGAAGACAACGCCGCTCTGATCTTCCTGCACATACCACTGGTCAATCTTGCCCTGCAGGTACAGCTGAACGGTATCGCGCACTTCCTCAGGCAGCACCTTTCGGGCGGCCTCTGTCATGGGAAGCGTCACCAACCGGCCGATCGCCAGGACCTTGGTCACGGGCACCGTCGGTGTGAGGGTAGGCGTCGCTTGCGCCCTGGCCGAGTGGTGAGTCCAAAGTAGCGCGACCAGGGTGCATACGAGTGCAGCCAGCGTGTACGAACGCCGATTGCGCGGCCTGGAATGCGTTGTCGCTCTCACCGCCCGACCTTGAGGTTCGCCAACGTCGAACGAAGCGCGCGAGCGATAGCGCCGCCGTTCGCACTTTCAAACTCGGCCTGTGCCCGACGCCATAGGCGCGCAGCAGCCTTCAGCGCGGCACCACCGGAATTCGTAAGCGTGATTGTGCGGCTGCGACCATCAGTGGGGGACGACGTGACCTTGACGTACCTCATGCGCTCAAGCGGCCGAAGATTCTTGCCCATCGTCGTGCGATCGAGATCCAAGTGCCTGGCGAGGCTGTTCACGGAAACGCCGCCATGCTTGCCCAGCAGCGCAAGGATCGCGTATTGGGTGACCCGCAGACCAGTCGGCGCAAGTTTACCATCGTAGAAGTTGGTTATGCGTCGGGACGCCCGTCTCAACGCCATGCAGTTGCACTGTTCAAATGGCATCATAGCTGTCACTGCGTTCATAGACTGCCAATATGGCTACTGGCGGCCCAATGGTACCGCTAAAGCATCTCATCGCCTGCATGAGAAAATTCAGCTTGGGCGTGATGAGAGTATATGCACCTATATCCCCTGATGCAATGCGCCGGGACGGATGATTGCCCCTCTTTACACCAGGGGAAAAGGTACATGAGCATGACTAGCCAGTCAGGTTTGACCGGCCTCCAGCAGCTTAGGGAGCTGGCGGCGAGCGGTCGTAAGATAGAGATTGGCGAGACGCTCGGCTTCCGTCTGGCGGAGGTCGAGGAAGGCCGCGCCGTTTTCGAGAGCAAGCCAGGACGGCATTTGTACAGTCCGATCGGCACCGTCCATGGCGGCTATGCTGCCACGTTGCTCGATTCGGCCTGCGCATGCGCCGTCCATTCCCAGCTTGGGCCCACTCAAGGCTTCACCACCCTTGAATTAAAGGTCGCCTATCACAAAGCGATTACGGCCGATACCGGTCTCGTCCGTGCAGAGGGTCGAATCGTCAAATTTGGTCGACGCGCAGCTTTTGCGGAAGCGCGGCTGACCGACGCCGAAGGTCACTTGTACGCGACCGCAACATCGACGCTGCTCGTCTTCGAGCGGTGAGCGCTGTCCTGACCATGAATCGAACGCTCCCAGGGAAGTTCGAGGCCGTTCCCATGGCAGTAGAAGACGTGCGACCTGCCATTTTCCCGGGCGTAGCCGAGATGCATTCGCTGATTGCCATGGTCCTGGCCATGCGATCAGCGCCCGCTCTCAGAGCACGTATGCATGAGCTGATGCATATTGCCGATGACCGGCCGTTCCTCCTTAGCCGCTTTCAGGGGACTGTCTGGATCGAGGTCGGCGCCGGAAACAGCCTCCGGGTCCTTCGAAAACAAGTCTCCGGCTTGCCCTTTGTCGACATTGATCAAGTGCTTCGCGCCGAACCGACGCTGAAGGACGCTATCCAGGCGAGCATCGGCGAAACTGGCGCAAACTCGACTGCAATGCGGCTGCTGGACCCCATTCTCGATACACGAATGTTCCCTGCCCGAGCCGACATGGAAGAGCTCCGGCGATGGGCACCACTCCTTGAATATGCCGCCTATCAAAGTGGCGCCTACGCCATGGTCTGGCTCGACGCCGGGCGCCCCATGATTGTCAACGGTCAGGCATCTGACGCCAAGCGCATGTTGTTTCCTTACTGGTCGGGACTGCATGTCATGGCGCACCTGGTGTTCCTTGCGTCGGAGCCTGATGCCAGTTCGTGGCTTGGCGAGATGGCGCGGCAGTTCGATTGGAAATCCTGGACGCCATCCTTTCCGTTCCTGCGAGAAAGGACCATGTGGCTGGCAGCATGCGCGGCGCGATCAGCGATTGCATTCGGAACGTCGGTCATTGACCGCTATGTCGGCGTACTTGCGGCGGCTGCACACGCCACGAAAGTGTTCGATGCACTGTTCGGCCTCACCGCCATAGCGCTCAGATATCCGGCCGAAGCACCGCACATCGTGGCCGAACTTCAGGACCTGCGTCGAGCGTCCGCAGTATGGCCGCTACATCGCAAATACGTGGAGCAGATGTACCGAGACGCGATCGACGCGATTGCGGGCCGGGTACACGCCGGCCGCGCCGATAACGAAGATACCGCCTCGCTTGGGTGGCGACCGCGTGGAAGACAAGGTCTTGCGACGGTGGCGGCGCTCCATTCCGATCCAATGGCGATGGCACCGTCGGGACGCCTTCTGGGCCTTTCGGTGCTGCCGACGATCGTGGACGCTCCTCCGAGCGACTACTATCCGGCGGCCGGCGCGAAACGCGTCCTGCACTTCTCAGACGAGATAATTGCCCAAATTCTCTTTCGCGCATGGAAAGCGGGCTCAGCAACACCAGCTCTCGACTCCTGATCTGCCCTGCAAGGTGCGACTGGACGCTCGGCGGTCGTCAGCGCTCAAACGATATTGAAAGGAGGAAACACTTGGTTCGACCAATCGCGCTCGCGGAAAGCCACCACCCGCTCGACCATCCCATCTGGAATGCATTGGCGTCGGTACAGAGCACGGTCGCTGAAGGAGATGATCGTGCTCGGCGTTATCCCGCGGCGATGGCGCCATTCGCTGCGACCAGAGACACCTCTCAGGAAAGTTATGCAGCGCTGCGGGCGCTGGTGTCCGGCAATGATCGTGTCGCACTATTTACGTCGTACGCCATCGATCCTCCGAAGGGCTTCACCGTCGAGCTCGCCACCACGGCCGAGCAGATGGTGGCGCCGACGTCAACAAGCGACGTTGTTCGCGCAAGCGTCGTCGAATTGGGCGAGCGAGACGTATCCGCCATGCGCGACCTCGTCGAATTGACCAGGCCGGGCCCCTTGGGACCACGCACACATGAGCTCGGGCGGTTCTTTGGCGTTTGGCACGACGGGCAGCTGGTCGCCATGGCGGGCGAGCGCATGAAGATGCCTGGATACACCGAGATCACCGTCGTCTGCACTCACCCTTCCCGTCGCGGCCAAGGCCTCGGCGAGGATGTGGTGAACGCCGTATCTCGCGGAATCCGGGCTCGGGGGAACATCCCGTTCCTTCATGTATTCTCGAACAATGCCCCCGCTATCGCGCTGTATCGACGCCTCGGCTTCACCCTGCGTCGCCAACTGCAGCTCACGATCATGAGCCCGAACGACAATTGAATCGGGATGGCGCCGCTAGAGCACGTCCCGCCAGTCGGACGGAAGGTCGTGCTCGTGGAAATGACGTCATAGGCCGACGATGGCGCCGCGAGGTGCGATGCTCGGTTGTGAGCGAGGCGTAGCGATGACTATTGCTCGATCGAACTGGCGATGGATGCTTCCGGCGGTGCTTGTTGCCCTCGCCGGGCTCGGCTGGTTTCTGTTTGGGGAATTCAAGAAGTCCCCGCCGCCCACAGCACCTGCAACGCAGTTGCCGGCGGTGGGCGTGCGCCCGGCCGTATTGAAAGGGGTCAATCAATCCTTCGAATTCGTCGGACGGATCAGAGCCGTGGAAATGGTCGAGATACGGGCCCGCGTCGAGGGCTTCCTGGAGAAGGTGCTGTTCCGTGAAGGCCAGGATGTCAAGGTGGGCGACCTGCTCTACCAGATCGAAAACGTCCAGTTTCAGGCGCAGGTCGATCAGGCGAAAGCAAATCTTGCTGTGGCCGAGGCCGTGGCAACGAACGCCAAACTTGAACACGGCCGCAACCTCGAACTCTCGAAACGCCAGTTCAGTCCGCAATCTCTGGTCGATCAGAACAAGGCGGCCCTCGACACCGCCAACGGCAGGATCCTGCAAATGCGGGCGGCGTTGACACAGGCCGAGGTCAATCTCGACTACACCGACATCCGTTCGCCGATCGCCGGCCGCATCGGGCGCACCGCCTATACGGTCGGCAACCTCGTCAACCCGGCAAGCGGCGTGCTGGCGACGATCGTCGGCCAGGATCCGGTCTATGTGCTGTTTCCGGTGAGCGTGCGCGACCTCGAAATCATCCGCGAGGCGCGGCGCAAGGAGGGCGGCGGCATGGTCAAGATCGATATCCGCCTGCGACTCTCGAATGGACAGGATTATCCGCATCCCGGCGTCTGGAACTTCACCGATCCGCAAGTCAATCAGCAGACCGATACGCTGATCATGCGCGCCATCATTCCCAACCCCGAGAGGATCCTGACCGATGGCCAGTTCGTGACCGCAGTGATCCGCGAAAGGCGGGAGGCGCCGCGCCTGGTGATCCCACAGGCCGCACTGCAGGTCGACCAATCCGGCTATTACGCGCTGGTCGTCAACGAGCAGCACAAGGTCGAGCAACGGCGGCTGCAGACCGGCCCCAACAGTGGGACCGACGTCGTCGTCACCTTGGGCATAAGCGAGGGCGACAAGGTGATCGTCGATGGTATCCAGAAGGCGCGGCCCGGCCAGGTGATGCAGGAGATTGTCCTGCCTCCTGCGGTGGGCGGTTAGTGGCGCCATCGCCAGGGAAGCTTCTGGAAAAACATTCTGAAACGGCTGGAGAGGCGCGTGCCCTGTTGCCCTTCATTCAAAGCACAGCTTTACCAGCGCATTCGGGAAAGTCTTCTATCCACAGGTGCGAAGACATGCATACGTCCGTGAGTTCTGAATGAACCTCTGGAGGTGTTCTCTCATACCAAAG
>Ga0137409_10005288_pt2 | contig 12264 bp, 11 predicted proteins | sample CZODoug1_16funga_FD_122059 | JGI IMG/M metagenome (GOLD analysis project Ga0137409, IMG submission 122059) | Vadose zone soil fungal communities from Angelo Coast Range Reserve, California, USA - CZODoug1_16fungal (Hybrid Assembly) | ecosystem: Environmental > Terrestrial > Soil > Vadose zone... | reverse complement strand
CCGTGTTTGCAAACTTCCTGACCGGACGACGCAGCCAGGGCGGCAGCACGATCACGATGCAGATCGCGCGCACGTTTTATCTCACCTCCGAAAAGTCCTACACGCGCAAGCTGTACGAAATCGCCCTCGCGCTGAAGATCGAGTCCGGACTGAACAAGGACCGCATCTTCGAGATCTACTTGAACCAGATCTTCCTCGGTCAGCGCGCGTACGGGTTCGCGGCCGCGTCGCAAACGTACTTCGGCAAGAAACTCGCGGATGTGACGGTTGCCGAGGCGGCGATGCTCGCCGGCATTGCTCCCGCACCATCTGCGTACAACCCCATTTCGAGCATGCGGCGCGCGAAGACGCGCCAACAGTACGTGCTTGGCAGGATGCTTGCGCTTGGCAAGATCGACCAGGCGACGCACGACGCCGCGCTCGCGCAGCCGATCCGGACGCGCGCATACGCGCAGTCGGTCTCCGACTCCAACCGCTCGGCGCGCGTGCATGCTGAATATGCGTCAGAGATGGCGCGCCAATTGATGTTCGACGTTTTCCGCGAGGAAACCTATGCGCGCGGATTGAATGTCTATACGACGATCGTGAGCGGCGAGCAGCAGGCTGCGTACACGGCGCTGCGTACCCAGGTTACCGATTACGACCGTCGCTACGGCTACCGCGGCCCCGAGGCGTTTGTCGACATCAGCGGCGATGCGGCGCGGCGCGACCAGATGATCGAAGACGCGCTCGGTGAGGCGATCGACAGTCCGAATCTCCTTCCCGGCATCGTTACCGAGGCCGGGCCGAAAAAGGTCGTGGTTGCGATTCAGGGTGGCGAGCCGATCGAGATCACCGGCGACGGCTTGCGCTTCGCTGCGCGTTCACTTGATCCCAAAGCCCAACCGCAACGACGCATCGCGCCTGGCGCGCTGGTCCGAATCAGTCGCACCGCCAAAGGGAACTGGGAGATCGGTCAGCTACCGCAGGTCGAAGCCGCTTTCGTAGCAGCCGAGGCGGCGACCGGCGCGGTGCGCGCTCTGGTCGGCGGATTCGATTTCAATCTCAACAAGTTCAACCATGTCCTGCAGGCATGGCGCCAGCCCGGTTCGAGCTTCAAGCCTTTCATCTACTCCGCCGCGCTTGAAAAAGGATTCACGCCCAGCACGCTGATCAACGACGCTCCGTTGATCATCGACCCCGACCTGACGGGTGGGCAGGTATGGGAGCCACGCAACTTCGAAGGCAAGTACGAAGGTCCGATGCGCATGCGACAGGGCCTCGCGCGCTCGAAGAACCTCGTTTCGATCCGCATCCTGCAGTCGATCGGACCCGACTACGCGCAGGCATACGTGACACGCTTCGGCTTTGAGCCGGAGCGCCACCCGCCCTACCTCACCATGGCGCTCGGAGCTGGCTCCGTCACGCCGTGGAATCTCATGAGCGGTTATGGAGTGTTCGCGACCGGTGGCTTCCGCATGCAACCGTATCTGATCAGCCGGGTCACCGACGCGACCGGCAAGGTTTTGATGGAAGTCGCCAAGCGCAAGGATTTCACGGAAGACGATCGCGTGCTCAGCGCGCGCAATGCCTATGTGATGGATAGCCTGCTGCACGATGTAACGCGGGTCGGGACGGCGGCCAAGGCCTCGGCGCTCAAACGCGGGGATCTGGCAGGAAAGACCGGCACCACGAACGATTCGCACGATGCGTGGTTCGCTGGTTTCGGCGGCGGTCTGGTGGGCGTTGGCTGGGTTGGTTTTGATCAGCCGCGACCACTCGGCGAGCGCGAAACCGGTGGCGGGCTCGCGCTGCCGATCTGGATGGGATACATGGGCCTTGCGCTCAAGGACCGCCCGGAGCAATTGCTGCCGATGCCTGCCGGCGTGGTGACGATCGGAGGGGAAATGTACTTTGCCGAATATCCACCCGGGCAGGGAATCGCCTCGGTCGGGCTCGAGGACGGGTTACCTCCGGAAGAACAGAAAAAAGCGGACAACGTCCGCGATCAGGTGTTCTGACCGCGACCTAGCGCGGACGCAGGACGACGGCGACCCCGCTTTGCGCCGAGACGATCGTCGACAGCGCTGCAAACAACTCACGTCCGTCGCGGGTGTCATGCCAGCCGCCGCCGGTCCACGCGAAATGAAAGCCACCGCTCCTTGCAGCCAGCCATATCTGCTGCATCGGCGCCTGGGTATTGACCACGATCTTGCCGGCATCCTCGATTTCCAGCGTGAGAACGCTTCCGGCGCGTTCGGTCTCGATGTCGATATCTACCGCCTCGATCGCCCGTTCGATCGCTGTCAGCGTTTTTTCCGCCTCGACCAGAAATTCCGATTCCGTCATTGCTTCAGTCGAGGCGTACCAGCGCCTGCGTGATAGATTGGACTGATGGGAAAGCTCAAGCTGGCCATTGTAGTAACTGTGCTGTGTGCGTCGCTGATCGTCGGCTGCGGGACGAAAGGTCCTTTGTATGTCCCCGGTGTGCCGGCAACGGCGACCTGGCCTTATCCGACTCCGACGCCCAAGCCGAAGCCACCGGAAGAAAAACCTGCCGATGTGCCCGCCACCTCGGACGACAAGAAATGAACCCCGCCGACGTACCGCGTGACATCGCCTCTGGAGCCGCCTTCGAGATGCGCGAGGGCGAACTCACCTGCGAACAGGTTCCGCTGACCACGATTGCCGAGCGCTTTGGCACTCCAACCTTCGTCTACTCGCGCCGTGCAATCGAGCAAGCCTATGCGGCGTACATCACCGCACTCGATGGGCGGAGCGCACTCGTCTGCTATGCGATCAAGGCCAACTCGAATCTTGCAGTGTTGAATCTGCTCGCGCGCGCCGGCGCCGGGTTCGATATCGTTTCCGGCGGTGAACTCGCCCGCGTGCTTGCGGCCGGCGGCGACCCGCGCCGGACGGTCTTTTCGGGAGTCGGCAAGCTCGACCACGAAATCGCCGCCGCTCTGCGGGCCAATATCCTCTGCTTCAACGTCGAATCATGCGCGGAACTGGACCAGCTCGCGCGCATGGCGGCAGAGGCGGGCCGACGAGCGCCGATCTCGTTGCGCGTCAATCCGGACGTCGACCCGAAGACCCATCCATACATATCGACCGGATTGCGCGACAACAAGTTCGGCGTGGCGTACGAAGACACACTGGCGCTCTACCAGAAAGCCGCGTCGAACCGCCATCTCGAGGTGGTCGGCATCGACTGTCACATCGGCTCGCAGATCATTGCGGTGGCCCCATACGTCGACGCTGCGGACCGCATTCTCGATGTGATCGATGCATTGGCACGCGCCGGAATCGAACTGCACCACATCGACTTCGGCGGTGGCCTGGGCATTCGATATGGCGAAGAGGAACCGCCCGCCATCGCGGAACTGATTGGTGCGCTGCTCGCGCGTGTTGATGCGCGTGGTTACGGCCGCAAAGTCTTGATGTTCGAACCCGGGCGCTCCGTTGTCGGCAATGCAGGCGCGCTGCTCACCCGGGTCAATCTCATCAAGCAAGGTTCGACGCGCAACTTCGCGGTGGTGGATGCTGCGATGAATGATTTGATCCGGCCGACGCTCTATCGCGCGTGGATGGATGTGCAACCGGTTGCCCCGCGTGATGGTGCCCGCGTGCGTTATGACGTGGTCGGGCCGATCTGCGAATCGGGCGATTGGCTCGCGCGTGAGCGCGATCTTGCGATCGCCCCGGGTGATCTGCTGGCCATTCTCGGCGCCGGGGCTTACGCGATGAGCATGGCCAGTAATTACAACTCGCGCGGGCGCGCCGCGGAAGTCATCGTCGATCGGGATCGCGCGTACTGTGTGCGCGAGCGGGAGACGGTCGAAGACCTCTACGCCAACGAATCACTGCTGCCCTAGCTCGTCCTGGCCTGGAAAGGCGGCCTCGCATCACGCAGCACCGTGCGTCAGTACAATTCGTCAACGCTGGGTTGCCGTGGGGCAACGCCGGCGTTTTTTGCGTCCGTCCGACTCGTAACCGGTGGGCCGCAGAGGAGAAACACATGCATATCGAACACGAAGTGAAGCTCGACTTCAAGGACGTCCTGATCCGGCCCAAACGGTCGACCCTGACCTCGCGGTCCGATGTCGACATCGCACGCGATTTCAGCTTCAAGCACGCGGCCGTCGCCTATCACGGCATTCCGATCATCGCGTCGAACATGGACGCCACCGGCACGATGGAACTTGCGCGCGTGCTCGACCGGTCTGGCCTGTCGACAGCGTTGCACAAGCACTATGCGCCCGACCAGTGCGTGAGCTTTTTCCGTTCGCTCGAGCGCAAGTCGGCGGCTTTTTACTCAATTGGAATCACCCGTGCCGACGAGGAAAAGTTCCAGCAGGTGATGCAGGCGTGCGGTGACGCTCTGCAATATGTCTGCATCGATGTCGCGAACGGCTATCACGAGAACTTCGCGACGTTCGTGCGGCGGATTCGCGCGCAGTATCCGCGCATCGTCATCATGGCCGGTAACGTGGTGACTGGAGAAATGACCGAAGAACTGGTTCTTTCCGGTGCCGACATTGTGAAGGTCGGTATCGGCCCGGGTTCGGTGTGCACGACGCGCAAGATGACCGGCGTCGGATATCCGCAGCTTTCCGCGGTAATCGAATGCGCGGATGCCGCGCACGGACTGGGCGGTCACATCTGCGCCGATGGCGGATGCGCCACCGCGGGCGACGTGGCCAAGGCCTTTGGCGGTGGCGCCGACTTCGTGATGTTGGGCGGGATGTTCGCCGGGCATGATGAATCAGGGAGCGAACTCATCGAACGCGGCGGCGAGACGTTCAAGCGTTTCTACGGGATGAGTTCGAAGGCGGCGATGGAAAGATATGCGGGCGGAGTCGCCGAGTACCGCGCCGCCGAGGGCAAGGAAGTGCTGATCCCGCATCGCGGGCCGGTCGCGGTAACGGTGCAGGAGATCCTGGGCGGGGTTCGCTCGGCATGCACTTACGTCGGTGCGCGCCGGCTCAAGGAACTGTCGAAGCGCACGACGTTCGTGCGCGTCACGCAGCAGTTGAACGAAGTGTTCGGAAAGGCCTGATCAAACCAAACGACCAGGCCGGACAATCAGCCGCTGGACTAGTGCAACCCGGCGACGTAATCCGCGAGGGCCTTGATCTCGGCATCGGACAAGCGCGCTGCGATCTGTTGCATCGGTTCGTTGTTACGCCGGCCACCGTCGCGAAACGCCTTGAGCTGCGTTTCCGTGTATTCGGCGTGCTGGCCGCTCAGCCGCGGATACTGGCTCGGAATGCCGCTACCGGCAGGTCCATGGCACGCCGCGCAGGCCGGAACTCCCTTCTCCGCTACACCGGTGCGATAGACCCGCTGGCCAAGATCGAGCGTTTCCTTTACGCGCGCTGCGCCGGGTTTCGGCTTCTGCGTCGAGAAATACGCTGCAACGTTGCGCTTGTCTTCATCCGACAGCGCACCGGCAAACCCGGACATCACCGGGTTCTCGCGCACAATGACCTTGCCGCCTGGCTTGGCGCCGTACTCGACCAGTTGCTTGTAGAGGTACTCGGCGTGCTGTCCGGCCAGTTTGGGGTTGGCTGAAATGGTGGAGTTGCCATCGGCAGCGTGGCACGCGACGCATACCTGGCTGACAATCTGCTGGCCCTTGGCGGGATCGATCTTGATCGCTTTTTTTTCCTGGCCCTGCGCGCTGAGCGTGGCCGCTGCGCAGAATCCGGCCAACGCCAGTAAGCGTCCCATCGAGGAAACCATCGGAGAACCCTTGTTGCTTGTTTGAATTCGAGCTGACCGGCCACACTCGGCACCGACCGTGGCAAGGCCATCCCCGGTAGCCCGTCGGCCCCAAGTGGGCGCGTATTCTACCCAACGCCATCTTTCGGCTCGCACACGGCCGGTTGCTCGCACGGCCGCCCTTCATGACGCTTTTTGAATCTGCGCAGTTCACGACTTCCGTTGCAACCTTCAGCGAACTCAACGCGGCCGCGCTGTCTATGCTTCCGGAGCTCGCCTTTGTCGGGCGCTCCAACGCCGGCAAATCGAGCGTGATCAACGCGCTTGCGAACCGGCGTCAGCTTGCCTACGCAAGCAAGACGCCGGGCCGGACACAACTGCTCAACTTCTTCGAGCTCTCTGTACGCGCGCCGGATGGTTCGCGCATGCCGCGCGCTTATGCTGTGGATCTCCCCGGTTACGGTTTCGCCAAAGTCGACGCGAGCAAACGAGCTTCGTGGGACGAACTCGCTGGCGGGTATCTGGCGACACGGCGCTATCTCATCGGCATCGTGCTTGTCATGGATGCGCGCCGGCCCCTGGTTCCTGCTGATGAGACGTTGCTTGCGTGGCTGGTCAGGCGCGAATCACCCGTGCCGCTACGCGTGCACCTGTTGCTCAACAAGTCAGACCAGTTGAACCGCGCCGAACGAGCAGCAGGCTTACGACTGGTGGAGCAGCGCATCGCGGCGTTGCCGCTGCAAGCGACCGCGCAGCTTTTTTCTGCTCGCACGCGCGATGGCATCGACGATCTGCAGGCGGTGCTCGACAGCATGCTTGTGGAAGCAAGGCCGGGCTGACGGTGCCTCGTATGATGACCAAAGAAAAGCCCCGGGCGTGCCGGGGCGCAAAGCCTCATCGTTCAAGGCACCCGCTTCAGGGAGGAAGTAGCGGGAGACGACGGGATCGTCCGTCCTCTAAGACCGCAACATAAACAATCAGGTTCGCACATCCGACTTGGGATTTACCCGCATGACCCAATTTCGCCCGCTCGGTCGTTTTCCCTCGGTTCGCATGCGTCGCATGCGGCACGATGACTTTTCGCGTCGTCTCATGCGCGAGCACCAGCTTTCAGTCGACGATCTTATCTATCCGGTGTTCGTGCTCGATGGAAATGGCAAACGCGAGTCGATCGCTTCGATGCCGGGCATCGAGCGCCTCTCGGTGGACCTTCTGTTTCCGGTCGCGGAAGAGTGTCAGCAGCTGGGTATCCCGGTCATTGCACTGTTCCCGGTCATCGACAACCAGCTCAAGACTGCTGACGGCATCGAGGCGACGAACCCGAACGGACTCGTGCCTCGAGCGGTGCGCGCGTTGAAGGAGCGTTTTCCCGAACTTGGGCTGCTCACCGACGTCGCGCTCGATCCGTTCACGACCCACGGCCAGGACGGCTTGATCGACGAATCCGGTTACGTGTTGAACGACGAGTCGATCGAGGTCCTCAAGCGGCAGGCGCTGGTGCAAGCGCAGGCGGGTGTCGACATCGTCGCGCCGAGCGACATGATGGATGGGCGCATCGGAGCTTTGCGGTCCGCGCTTGAAGAGGCAGGGCACATCCACACGCGCATCATGGCGTACTCCGCCAAGTACGCCAGCGCCTTCTACGGTCCCTTTCGCGATGCGGTTGGGTCGAAGGCGAATCTGGGCAGGAGCAACAAGGCCGTCTATCAGATGGACCCGGCCAACACCGACGAAGCGCTGTGGGAGGTCGGTCTCGATCTGGAAGAAGGCGCGGACATGGTCATGGTGAAGCCCGGCATGCCGTACCTCGACATCGTCCGCCGCGTGAAGGACACGTACAAGGCGCCCACCTACGTGTATCAAGTAAGCGGCGAGTATTCAATGTTGAAAGCGGCGTTCAACAACGGTTGGCTGGACGAGAAGAAGATCGTGCTGGAGTCGCTGCTTGCGTTCAAACGGGCCGGTGCCGACGGGATCCTGAGCTATTTCTCGCTGCAGGTTGCGCGCTGGCTGAAAGGCGAGCAGTAAGTCTTGCCTCGCAACGCAAAAGACTCAATACCGCGCAGCACATCCGCGCAAGGTTTGCGTCTTGCCATTCTCGCGCACGGTCACGGTCGCGCGCGCCCCATATGCGGTCTCGCCGATGGCGTCGAGGCATACCTCCTCATCGATCTCGAGCGTGAGTTGGGTTGCTCCTGACCGTGCCTCGTACCTTCGTCGTGGCATCTGCGGCGTAAGCGACGCTGCTGAAAATGCCAGCCGCTCGCGGCCAAAGCGCGTGAACGTGGCGTTCTTGCCGCGCACGACCAGGCGCCAGACGGGATCGCTGCCGCTTGCCCAGAAGGTGGCGTCGGCGGCGACGTTCTCCGGCAACCTCGAGCAGTCGACCACGTAACCCACGACGCGCCACATGCGCCTGGCGACAGCCGCATCGCGTGTCGCGGCACCCCGGAATTCGACAAAAACGCCGCGACGCGGATCCTGCATGCCCCGCTTTATCTCCGCCACTGCGACGGTCAGAGCCTGGCCAGGTGTCTGATCCTCGACCGGAGGAGTCGAGGTTTCGTCACAGCGACGCAGTGTCCAGACGCCACTCGCGTCGGTGGTCTGCACGAACCCGCGCACGAGTGCCTCGCCGGTTGACTCAGCGCCGGCAACAACGGGCGGCACGCCGACCACAACTGCCAACACAAAGACCCGACACGCGCGCGGCAATAGCGCGGTCATTCTGCCTTCCCGGACCCAAGCCGTCGCAGCTCCCGTCCTTGCTTCTTCGTCGGACGACCTTTGATTTCCTGTGCCGGCTCCGCGCCGTGACGGCGCATCAGCTGTGCCTGCTCGCGCCTGGCCAGGCTGGCAGGGGTTTCCTGATATAGCGCTCGCGCCGCGGATGCCGGCCCGCGCTGCGCGGACAACGCGCGCACGACAATCTCGAAGCGGGTTTCACCGACGAGAATTTCCAGCGAATCGCCGATCCGCGTCGAATGCGCCGGCTTGATCCGATTGCCGCCAAAACGGACGCGTCCCAGTTCGATCGCCTGATTGGCCAGCGACCGCGTCTTGAAGAAGCGCGCCGCCCACAGCCACTTGTCGAGTCGTAGTGAGGTTTGTTCGCTTGCTTGTTGCTGCATCAAAAAATTCTAGCTTTCGAATGGATGCCGCGGCTCGCCGACCTGATACTGTATGTTTGACCAGTATGGGCAATCGGCGTTCGTCTCATGAATTCGCGTGCGCAAGTGCAAACCGGAACGTCCGGCGCGGAAGACGCGCCCATAGGCGTCGATCTCCTCGCGCGGCTCAATCCCCAACAACGCGCCGCCGTAACGCATGCCGATCCGGGGCCGTTGCTGGTTATCGCCGGCGCGGGCTCGGGCAAGACCAACACGCTGGCGCATCGTGTCGCCTATCTGATCGCTCGCGGATGCGACCCGCGCGAGATCCTGCTGCTCACGTTCTCGCGGCGCGCGGCGCAGGAGATGATCGCGCGGGTAGAACGTCTGGCCAGCGCGATGCCTTCCGGGTGCGTATCTCCAGCTGCCACGTCGTTGGTCTGGGCGGGTACGTTCCACGCAGTAGGTGCGCGGTTGCTGCGCGAGTTTGCTCAGCGCATCGGCATCAGCCAGACCTTCACCATCCACGATCGCGAGGACGCCGCCGACCTGATGAATCTCGTACGCCACGATATTGGGCTGTCCGCGACCGAAAACCGATTCCCGCTGAAAGGCACGTGCCTCGCGATCTACTCACGCACCATCAACACTGAAGAGCCGCTGGATCGTGTGCTCGCAAACGCCTTCCCGTGGTGCGCAAACTGGGAAGACGAACTGCGCAAGCTGTTCACCGCATACGTTCTGGCGAAACAGAAACAGGACGTTCTGGACTACGACGACCTGCTGCTCTACTGGTCGGCGATGCTGCAAGAACCGTCCGTCGCCGCCGAACTGGGCGCGCGCTTTCGCCACGTACTGGTCGACGAATACCAGGACACCAACCGCTTGCAAGCCGCGGTTCTGCTGTCGCTCAAGCCCGATGGCCGGGGGTTGACCGTGGTCGGCGACGACGTCCAATCAATCTATTCGTTTCGCGGCGCATCCGTGCGCAACATCCTCGAATTTCCGCGTAACTTCGATCCGCCCGCATTGGTCGTCACGCTGGAACGAAACTATCGCTCGAGCCAGCAGATCCTCGATGCTGCAAACGCTGTCATAGGGCTGGCGCCGGAACGCTTCACGAAGAACCTGTTCTCGGACCGTTCGGGTGTACCTCCTGTGCTAGTAAACGTCGCGGACGAGGCAACGCAAGCCCGCTATGTCGTTGACCAGGTGCTGGCGCAGCGCGAAATGGGCATCGCGCTGCGATCGCAGGCGGTGCTGTTTCGCGCGTCGCACCACAGTTTGCAGATCGAAGTTGATCTCTCCCGGCGCAACGTGCCGTTCGTGAAGTTCGGCGGGCTGAAGTTCCTCGAGGCGGCACACGTCAAGGACCTGCTCGCGTGTCTGCGTTGGGTCGAGAACCCGCGCGACCGCATCGCCGGTTTCCGCGTCCTGCTCTTGTTGCCCGGCGTGGGGCCGAAGACCGCAGCACGTGCCCTCGATCAGGTTGCCGCCGCACCCGAAGCTGCTGATGCACTCGCCAGCTTCGCATCCGTAACCACAGCGCCGCATAGCTGGAACACGCTCGTGCAACTCGTGCGCGACCTGCGTGAGCGAACCGCGCCCTGGCCGGCGCAAATTTCGCTTGTTCGCCATTGGTACGAGCCATTGTTGTACGAGCGCCACGACAACGCAGCGATCAGGATCGCCGATCTACGTGCGTTGGAGAACATTGCCGGCACCTATGGGTCGCGCGAACAATTTCTGACCGAGTTGACGCTCGATCCACCTGGCGCGACCAGCGACAACGCGGGTGATCCGCTGCGCGACGAGGAATATCTGACGCTTTCGACCATCCACTCAGCGAAGGGCAGGGAGTGGAGCGCGGTCTACCTCTTGAACGCAGTTGATGGTTGCCTGCCCTCGGACCTGGCGACCGGGACGCCGGCCGAGATCGAAGAGGAGCGGCGCCTGCTCTATGTAGCGATGACGCGCGCCAAGGATCACCTGCAACTCGTCGTGCCGCAGCGTTTTTATGTGCATCAGCAGGCGGCCGACGGTGATCGACACGTCTACGCCAACCGAACGCGCTTCATCCCGCATTCGCTCGAACACAACTTCGAACTGCGCGTCTGGCCGCCGGCGCAAGACCGGCTATCTGATCTGACCGCACATGAGGCCATCAAGTTGGATCTCGCCGCGCGGATGCGCGGCATGTGGCGGGCGTAGCGCGTCACGACGCAACAGAACGCGGCGCTGGTCGAAGAAAGCACGGCCGCAGCAGAAGGCTTGCGCGACCAGGCCCAAGCGCTTCAAAGCTGGTAAATCGTTTCCGCTTGCGCGAGCAGCACGCTTGAGTTGAAGGCGGTCCGCCGCTCGGCAAGAACCGCACCGGAGCAAGTCGGGACCAAGCTTATGCTCGGCGCCGATTCCCTTGCGCGAGGCGCCGATGACCGGGCAGACCACCAACCATCTTCCCGCGACGCTGGTCGCAACCGCCGCCCTGCTATGCGCGTTGCTCGTTCCATCGTTTGCCAGGCCGCAGGCAAAAGCACCAAAAGCCTGCCAGGAAGACAACTACCGGCAATTCGACTTCTGGATCGGCACCTGGGACGTTCTGTTGCCGGACGGATCGAAGGCCGGAGAAAACCGGATCGAATCGATTGCGTCCGGCTGCGCGCTGCAGGAATCCTGGAAGGGTCGCGGAGGTTTCTCCGGAAGCAGCCTCAACAGTTATGACAGTTCCGATCGCAAGTGGCATCAAACGTGGGTCGACAGCACCGGCGGGCGGCTCGAACTCGCCGGTGGGCTGGAGGCGGGCGCGATGATCCTCTCGGCTAGCGCACCAGATCCGCAAAAACCCAATGTCAAGGTCACACAGCGCATAAGCTGGTCCGTCAACGGTGACGGTTCGGTGCGCCAGTTTTGGCAGAGCTCCGAAGACGGTGGCAAGACATGGGCCACCGTTTTTGATGGTCGTTACGTCAGAAAGAATCCATGACGAATCGCTGATCGAAACCTGGTGCGTTCCGCTCGCGCCTCGTCTTGCGCACTCGCCTCTAAAATGCCGAGCGCCGCGATGGCACATGTGGGGGAGACACAAGTGACCGATTTCGTTCAAATCGGAGCGTGTTCTTGAGTGCGTCGGCGTCGCTCGGACGGGCGCCCGATCCCGGTTTCGCTCCGGCGCTTGTCGAGCGGGTGGCGCGCGCCAACGGCGGGTTTGTACTGCGTTCACCGGTTCCGCTGGCAGCTCACGCGCACAGCATCGGCGAATGGCTTGTTACCTGGAGCCAACGCACGCCGGATCGAGGCGTGCTCGCCGAGCGAGAGGCTGGCGGCGGTTGGCGCCGCATCACTTATGCACAGGCACTGCAGCGTGCACGCGCCCTTGGCGCAGCGTTTCTTGCCCGCGGTCTTTCCTCCGAACATCCGCTCGTCATCCTGTCCGACAACAGTGTCGATC
>Ga0137409_10006370_pt1 | contig 12266 bp, 8 predicted proteins | sample CZODoug1_16funga_FD_122059 | JGI IMG/M metagenome (GOLD analysis project Ga0137409, IMG submission 122059) | Vadose zone soil fungal communities from Angelo Coast Range Reserve, California, USA - CZODoug1_16fungal (Hybrid Assembly) | ecosystem: Environmental > Terrestrial > Soil > Vadose zone... | reverse complement strand
GCGGAGCACCGCCGGCCAGCCGGCGTTGAAAGAATCCATTCCAGCCACTGCGGCCCCGCGGGCGAGATGACCCTGCATCAACATGGGCACGGGAGCGAGACTAAGTACCGACGCGAAGACAGGCTCGATTCTTTGTTCGCGGTCGATGAGCAGACTCATCAGCGTGTTGCCTGCTTCGATGTTCTCCGTGTACGATGTCGCTGCCAGATACATCGAGTACAGCTCGAGAGTGCTGACGTTCTTCGACCCGGCCAGAAGCGCCGCTATCGCGGCCGAATCGCGCAGCGAAAACGCGCGCAGTGCCCGCATTTCCGTGGTGCGATCCCCCTGCGGCTGGGTCGACAGGTACCGCGCGACGAGGGTCTTCAGCTCGTCGTACTTCTGCTCTGTCGCGGCGAGACGGGCCAGATGAACGAGCGCGTGCGGGTTGTCCGGATCCAGCGCCAACACCCGCTCGAACGCCGGCCGCGCCTCGGCAGGCGAATGTCCAGTGAAAAGACCCAGGTGGCTCTGCGTCTCGCCGAGCATGAACCACCCTTCGACACGATCAGGGTACGCTCGCGAAAGATTGGAAAAAATCTCCAGCGCGGCCTGTCCGTCGATGTGATAGTAGGCGTAGTATCCTTCCAGCTGCTGACGCGCAAGCGGGGAAAGCCGACTGCTGAACCGCCGCGCCGTTGTCAGCAGAGCGACCGGGTCGATGAGAGTTGCGGCGGACCATCCTTGCGTAGTCGCCAACCTCACGTACGCAAGCGCGAACGTACTGTCGTCACGTATCGCCGTGCGGAATGCATCGCGCGCTGCTTCGGCGTGGCCCGCTCTGAACTCGCTCTCGCCCTCCAGATATGCGGTGAGGGCCGGCAGTGAATGGGTCGTCAATGCGGCGAGCTGAGCGATGCCCTGGTCACGAGCTTTCGTGCGGGCGGCTAGAAGTCTCCCCGCGAGCTGGTCGACGAGCTGCGGCAAGTCCGCGACATCTCCTTCGACGTTGATGGTCGCGACCGGCTGCGAGGATTTGCGCGTGTCGTACAGAAGCCCACTCACATTGACGCGGCCGGCGAGCTCGACGACATCGCCAATCACGAATGCACCCGCGCCGAGTTGTCGGGAAATCTGAGCGACGGCCGACGGCTGGGCCTTGAGCGACGAGTCGCCAGTGCGCGTCGCGGCGATCACCGCGCGCGGGTCGATACTGCGCAGTCCAGCGACGCCGTCGAGCTTCGCTGACAGCAGATCGACCATTCCTTCGCGCAGATAGGTCAGTTCCGGCTTACCACGAACCGAGAAGGGGAAAATGGCGATTGCCTGTGTGGAAGGCTCGGCCGCCGTACGAGTGTAGCGCCATCCGACCATCACGGCCGCGAATGCGAACGCGGCCACCGCGACACCGGACACGGCGAGCCACCCTCGACGATATAGGGGTGGAGCACTCGTGGTTGTGTAAGGGGATATCGGTTCGGCAACGCCTGCTAAAGCCGGTATTGCCGAGGCCGGTCCCCGGGTGTGAACAATGGGTCGCGCGTCTGGCTGGGCGCGATGCGCTGCGCGCAGCTGGGTCACCAGCCCGCGTGTGGCATCCGATGGCTCGATCTCGTATTCCCGCGCGAGTCGCTCGGCGAATTCGTCGTACGTGCGCAGGGCGCCGGCATGATCACCGCTTCGAACGAGCAAGTCGAGCAACTGGCGCAGCTCTCCTTCGTCATCCGGCCTGAGTGAATACGCGCGCCAAGCCCAGTGGGCGGCAGTGGAAAGCTCCCCACGTTTTGCTTCCTGCCGCGCCAGGTCGTGGGCAGCGCCCGCCGCGCGCTCGCGCAAACGTGCGCGCTCCCGCTCGAGCCACTGATCGAATTCCGGAGCATCTGATACGAAAAAACCGGGCAGCAGGTCGCCGCGATACTGCTCCAGTGCTTCGGCGACCTTGCCCGCGGCTAGCGCATCTTCGAATTCGACGACATCCGCGCTCAGCGCGTTCGAGTTGATCCCGAGCTCGTCGGCACCGCGGCTGACCACTACATCGGCACCGAGCTCGTTACGAAGACGGTGCACCGCCTGACGCAATGCGTTGCGCGCCGATTCCTGACCGGTCTCCGGCCAAAACATTCCAACGATTGTGTCGCGGCGGTGGAAACCCCGGGGCCTTGCGACGGCGAGATAAGTGAGCAGCGCCAATTGTCCGGGCCGCGAAAGAACAGTCCGCAGCTCGTTTCCGTCGCTGTCGCGTAAATCCGCCGCGCCGAACGCTCGAAAACGGATCATGACGACCCCGAATGAAAACAGACGACTCGCGATGCGAATGTAACGCCCGTGAGACGGCGGCGTAGCCCCGAGCTCTCAGTTTGCCTCGTGTACTCGCATTCCTCCCGTTCCGAGAGGAGCAACTGGCATTGAAAGACCTCTGTTTATGGCTTGTCAGGCCCGCCGTTGTGGTCGCCGCTCTCTTCGCGACGCCAATCGCGATGACGTACTCGCAATCGAAAACGCCCGGCGTCGCCGGGGTCTCGCTGGAGATGTTGCCCCAGGCAGTTGCGGCGGCGCTCGGAGCGCCCGAGGTCGAAGAAGCCTCGCTCGGTATGCGCTTCTGGGAGTACCGCACCCGCGGTCTCACCGTGATTTGGCGGGATGACGCGCCGGGAGTGCGCGCCATTGTCCTCAGCAAACGCACCGCTGGCGATATCCGCGGGGTGCGCGTCGGCGATACGAGGTCCGCAATCTCGGCGAATTGGGGCTCACCGGTTCGCGTGCGAAGTGCGGGACGATTTCTGGATTTCGCAGGACGTCAGTGGACGCTGTCGGCGGAGATGGCGAAGGGAAAGGCTGTTGAGATCACACTGCTCGCCCCGCGTTGATCGCGAGGCATAACGCTTCACTTCACACGAGGAGTTCGAATGCACCGACGGACCAGGATTTTTTCGTTGTTCAGGACAGCCGCAACGCTGCTGATGGTTGTGTCCTGTCTTGATAAGACCACCGGAGTAGACAAGGCGAAGTTGGTCGCTCCTGCCAACAAACCCGCTCTCACGATCAGCGATGCCGCGCGTGACGCGCGTGGCATTTCCGGCTTTTATTTCCGGCCGCCGATGCTTCCCGTCGTCTCATATCCGGGCACCTTCGATCCGGATCTCTCGCCAGAAGTAGTCGTTTGCGAATGGACAGGCATCGCATGCGGTGCCGAAGTCGCGCGCTTCGGGATGAGTACGGGCACCGGTGGTGAGACGGTGAAGCTCGAAGACGGCCAGTACCACGCGAACTGGGACACCAAGGCAGCGAATCTTGATCCCAGCAAGACGTACCGGATTATCGTTTCCGTCCACGATCTGCTGCTCGGTTTCGCCGACGTCGACGTCGTAACGACTGGTGGCGGCGTCAAGAATGTCGACACTGACCAGTTCATCCCGCTGGTCGATGGTCGCACTCTGCCGATCAAGTTCCGCGCGGAGAAGAGTATAACCGGTCGCATCACACTCGATCCGGCACAGGCATTTCTCGAGGTTGGCGACGCCCGGGCCTTCACTGCTACCATATATGACCTGCACGACGCGGTTCTTCCGAACGCCGCACCGGCGTGGTCGATCAGTTACGACGGCGGAACGAGTAACGCTACGTTCGATGCCGGCACGATCACGGCGACTTCTCCCGGCACTGGCACCGTGTCAGCGAGCTACGGTGGTCGCACCGCTAACGCGGCGTATACGATCTTCGTTCCACCATCGACGTTGAAAATCGCGCGCTCCTGTGGATCCCTCGCGGTGGGCGGCGCGGAGACCATCATCGCCACGCCGCTTGATGCTCATGGCGATCCGATCACGCGACCCCTCGCCATCCACTACGCCAGCTCCGACGAAACCATCGCGACCGCTGGTCAGACCACCGGATTGGTGACCGGGGTTCACGCCGGACTCGTCACCATCAATGCGTCGGTGCTCGGCGTAAACGCCTCCACCAGGCGTCTCGTGTACACCGACGGAAGCTCGATTACGATCAGGCCGGGCGGTGACGACGATGCGACGAGCCTGTCGCTCCACCCCGATGACGTCGCACAGCTCACCGGCAAGTACAATGATGTCGACCTGATGACCGACGCGTTCTCGGATTGTCGGGCGTGGTCGAGCGATCATGCAGACATTGTGAATGTGGATGCTGACGGCAGCATTCACGCAGTCCACGTAGGGCATGCGGTAATCCAGCTGGCACTCGGCGCGCTGACCGGCAGCTTTGCGGTCGATGTAACTGTTCCTCCACCACCTGAAGAGGCGGCCGTCAGGACGATGCCGCAGGACCCGAGCTGGCTGTCGTCGACCGCGAACGACGTCAACGCATCGGGAATCGTTGTCGGCGTGATCAACATCACAGGCAGCACGCTGGCTTTCCGTTGGGACGGTAGCAACGCGGCGGAAATTCTCACCCCGCCCGCCGATGGCAGGCGATGCGCGGCGACTGCGATCAACACTCAGGGCGATATCGTAGGAAACTGTCTGGTCGGAATCGGTACCGCCGCTATCGGGCAGGGAATACTTTGGCCCTCTGGCGGCGCGAGCCCGGTTGTACTCACCACGCCAGCTGTTAACGGAGTGAAGGCAACCAGCGCGCAGGACATCAATGACGCGGGGGTGATCGTGGGCTCCGCGCCAAGACTCTTCCAGCTCTGTTGCACCGGGCAAGTTTTTCCAGCAGTCTCGGCCGCGAAGTGGGTGAACGGCGTATGGACGACTTTCGGATGGGCGAGCTGGGCTACCAGTCCGGGTGGCAATTCCCTCGACATTAGTGACAACGGCGACATCGTTGGTACATCGACTCTCAGCATACAGTATGTCTGCGGCTTCCAGTGCTTCAATATCGTGGATGTCCCGCACGCATTCATTCGGCCGGTAACAGGCGCAGGTGGCGACCTAGGCGCGAACTTCATCCCTCCGAACAATTTCGGCCAGTCGTCGGCGCTTGGCGTCAACAACGCCAAGACCGTGGTGGGATGGAGTCAGGCTTATATCACCGCCAACAATATTCCACACGTTGCGCAACGCTGGGTCAACGGTTCTTCTGGCGGACGCACCAGCATTCCAGGCGTACCGCATCCGTCGATTGCCGCGAGCGAAGCACGCGACGTCAACAACGACGGCTGGATCGTCGGTTTCTACGGAGCGAATGCGTTCCTGTGGAAGGGCGATCTTGCGGTGCCGGCGATTGTATTGATGCCGCCGCAAGCCGGCGCAGTCTCGCGCGCGAACGCCGTCAGTCAGCTTTTCGGAACCGGGCCCGATCGCGCCGGATACGCTGCGGGTACGACCGTAGTGGCGAGCAAGACAGTGGCAGTCCGCTGGTTCATACGAGCAATTGTCATAACCGGCGGGACGCTTTAATCGATGGAGAGTAGTACCAACTCTAATCGAGGGAGAAGGGAGGGCCGTGAGGCCCTCCCTTTTTCATCTTTCACCGGACGTGCCATTTTCCACCGGTGAACAGAAAGAGAAGGAAGATGACAAACTGTGCAGCCAGCGAGAGCCAGTAGACAAGAGGATTGTCCTCTCGCCTGACCTTCCGAAAGCGCCTGAAACTCATTGCCGTTCCAGAAATGAGTTGCCAGGCAAGGACCGCAGCCAGAAACAGCGCGAACGAGTAATACTTGATACCGATCATGTGAATGCCCGATAGGATGAACGCTAGGTTAACCGCGGCGCTAGCCAACAATCGCCTATCATGAAAATTCCGTTACCATATCAGACATACACTCTGGTTTGAGGAATCGTCTCATGAAGCTCGTCGTGTTTGGCGCCACCGGAAACGTAGGCCAACGTGTCGTAGCCGAGGCACTCCGCCGCGGCCACGAAGTCGTCGGTGTCGTCCGCGACCCGGACGCTGTCCAGTCCCCCGACAAGCGCGTCCGTTTGGTCAAAGGTGACGCCACCAACGCGGATAGCGTCGCGAAGATAGCGCGCGGTGCCGACGCGGTGGTGAGTGCGATCTCGCCGCGTCCCAATGCGCGCGGCCTCCCGGCACCATCTCTCTCGAAGAACGCTCGCGCGCTGATCCAAGGCCTGCGCGCGGCCGGCGTTAAGCGCGTGCTCTACGTTGGCGGAGCCAGCAGCCTCGAGGTCGCGCCCGGCAAAGCGCTAGCCGATACGCCGGACTTCCCCGAGATCTACCGGGAAGAAGCGCGCGAGGGTCGCGAAGCACTCGCTATTTGGCGTAACGAGGCGAAGGGAATGGACTGGACCTATCTGAGTCCCGCCGTTGAGATCGCGCCGGGGAAGCGCACAGGGAAGTACCGCACGACCGACGATAAGATCCTTTTCGACGACAAGGGAAAGAGCTTCATAACGTTCGAGGACTACGCCGTCGCGGTCCTCGACGAGCTGGAACGTCCGCAGCACATAGCCAAACGCTTCGGCGTCGCGTACTGATCCGCCACGAATACTCGGCCAGTGTCGCGCGCAAGGGGAGTGAGTAGGACACCTTGACGCGCTCGGTCTAGCCAGCCAGCTCGTGACCGATTTCCCAGTGGTGGCCGAACGGGTCGAGAACGCGTCCCAGTCGCCAACCGTACATTTCCCCCACCGGGACCACTTCCTTCGCACCCGCGGCCACCGCTCTGGCAAACACCGCATCCGGGTCAGCCACCGTCAGAACCATGCGCGTCGAGCTTCCCCCGATTGACTCGGGGCTGAAGTTCAGATTTTCCGGAGACTCGTCGCTCAACCAGAACTCAGCGCCATCGATGGACAACCGGGCGACGACCGCACCATCGGGACTCTCGATTCGGAAGACTTCAGTCGCTCCGAACGCCGTCTTGTAGAATTCAACCGCGCGTGCGCCGCGTCGAACCGACAACATCGGCGCTATTGAAACGTCAACGGAAGTTCCAGGGCCATTCTCTTTGCTCATTCTCGTCCCCCTCTCGTCAGCAGTTGCTTGAAATTGTCGGCCCACTCGAATCGGTGATTTAAGCGGTAAGGAGCGAGACAAGTTTCGCGTGATTGCGTCGACGGGCCCAGGCGATTGGCGCGGCCCAGGGCTCGTCGTCGGGATGAACCGCGCTTGCGCCGCGCGATAACAGAAAACGCGCCATGTCTTCCCGTCCCGCGCGAGCCGCCCACGCCAGTGGAGTCGAGTCGAACTCGCGATCGCGGGCGTGAATGTCCGCGCCGTGATCGAGCAGCCAACGCGCGGCGTCAACCGTTCCCTGCCCGGCAATGATGTGCAACGTCGTCATCCCCATTCCATTCGTTTCGTTCGGGTCCACGCCGTGATCGACCAGCAATTGTGCAATGTCATATCTCGGCCTGGAATATCTTAGCGAATGCATAAGCGGAGTGTACCAACACGCCCACCGCCACGGCGTCGTTGCTTTGGCGCCGCGCTCGAGGAGAATTCTCACCAGCTCCGAATGGTTCTGATGAACTGCCTCATACAATCCCGCTTGTGCGATCCCAGGGTGCCGCTCGATCATCTCGAGTGCGGCAGCGACATCGCCACGATGGCAGATCCGCATCATTTCATCTTCGAGCTCGCGCTCCGGTGTCGATGGTGCCTTTCGCTCCGCGCTTATCGAACGGGGCTTCCTGCCTGCGGCCACCCCGAGAAGAACGGCGATCTCATCGAGCTCACGATCGCGCGCGCGGGCGAGCGGCGTATCGTCCCGAATCTCATCCCCAAATTTTCCGGACCAGCCTTCCGCCAATGGATCTGCGCCAGCGTCGAGCAGCAGTCGCACCATCTCGATCCGACCGCCGCGCACCGCGTAGTGCAACGGTTGGAGATACGCATACTCGGCTCGGGCAAGCGAAGGATCGCTCGCCAGCATTTGGCGCACGGCTACTTCGTCACCTCGATACACGGAGGCGAGAAATGGCCAGGTATCGCGACCCCACAGGGGCTCGTCAAAATCCGCGGGGCGCTGTAGTGACTCGACGTGATGCTTGAGTTTGGCCCAGCTCGCGAATCCGTACTCCCGGGCAAGCACGAGCTGTACGTCAGCAAGCGCGACTCGTTTTGCGGAAATGGCGCGGGGATGATGAGCGTGAAAGCGCTCCACGGCACTGCGATCGCCGGCGTGGTAACCTTTCAGCAGCTCTTTTGCCTGCTTGCGGAGCTGCTCCAACGACGGGCGCGCGGGCAGCGATGAGGCAGGATTCGACATGAGATCTCCTTTCGCAACGCCCGCGTCCGCACGACGGGCTGAAAGAAGATCATGAATTCCGGCTTCTTCCATAACAGGTGGGCTCGGCCCTTTCCGCGGACGGGGTGCGTCCTGTGACGCAGTGGTGAACACTATCCGCTTCAGCGCCAAGCGTCAATCGACCGCGAAGGCGGGTGTTGCAAGCCGAGACGCCTGAATGCAGAATCATGAATTCAGCAACAGTCGCTCTCGTACGGCGAGATCGTCAACTCATTTCAGCGACAAGGACAGGGCCATGCGGCATACCACGAAGGGAACCCTCGTATTCCTGCAGCTCCTCGTTGGCATCGCGATGCTCGCGGCGAGTAGCTCTCCCGCCCAGGTTACAATAGCAAGTGCTGACGCGGCTCGTCGCGCCGCGGCTCTCCTCAAGCAAATGACACTGGAGGAGAAGATTGGGCAGCTCAACCAGGCGGCGGGTGTCAGCTTCGGAGGAATGATGACCGCTGCCTCAGACGATGACATCGTCAACGGACGCGTCGGTGCCATCCTCTGGTTAGCAGATCCCAAAGTGATGGATCGGATGCAGCATCTCGCCGTCGAGAAGAGTCGCCTGCATATCCCCCTCCTCTTTGGGCTGGACGTGATCCATGGCTATCGCACCCTCTTTCCGATCCCGCTCGGGATGGCTTCGTCGTGGGATCCAGCGGTTGAGGAACAGTCGCAGGCTTTCGCGGCGAACGAGGCTCGGGCGGCAGGGATCCGGTGGACGTTCACGCCAATGGTGGACATTGCTCGCGATGCACGTTGGGGCCGAATTCAGGAAGGAGCCGGCGAGGATCCATATCTCGGGGCCGCGATGGCTCGAGCCCAGGTGCGCGGATTTCAGGGCGTCGCACTCGGGCCGAATAGCGTGGTAGCATGTGTCAAACACTTCGCGGGATATGGAGCGGCAGAGGGAGGCCGAGATTACGACGGATCGTACGTTCCGGAAGAACTGATGCGGAACGTCTACCTGGTTCCTTTTCACGCCGCGGTGGAGGAGGGAGCAGGTAGCCTGATGAGTGCCTACATGGATTTGAATGATGTTCCCGCGAGTGGAAATCGCTGGTTGTTGACCGACGTCCTCCGCAAGGATTGGGGATTCCGCGGCTTCGTGAGTTCGGACGCATTTGCCATCGCGAGCTTGCAAATACACGGATATGCATCCGATCCCGCTGATGCCGCGTACAAAGCGATTACTGCTGGCGCCGGGATGGACATGGCCAGCCAGACCTTTCGGAACAATCTGCCGAAGCTGGTCGCGAGCGGAAAAGTATCGCCAGCACAGATCGAGGCAGCCGTACTGCCTATCCTCGAGGTCAAGTTCCAGATCGGTCTCTTCGATCACCCCTACGCGAACGGATCCGCCGCTGCAAACGATGTCAGCGCCGAGGGGCGATCGCTCGCCCGGAGACTCGGCGCTCGCTCGATGGTGCTGCTCAAGAGCGACAATCACGTTTTGCCGCTGTCGAAAGCGATAAGAAACGTGGCGGTAATCGGAGCCCTGGCCGACTCGCCGGGCGACATGACCGGAGGCCCCACTCCTGCCGGCATGTTCGGCTTTGGCCACGACCCGACCGCAGTCACCGTGCAGGCCGCCATCAGGAATCGTCTTGGTCCAGACGCTCGCGTGACCTACATCGCTGGGCCAGCAGTGTCGAAAGTGTTTCCGGGAATGGTGGACGCTTTCCTCGGCCATGCATCGGCGCCGCCACCGACTCCGACGGAAGTCGCGGAGTGGGAGACGAAAGCAAAATCCGCGGCAGAACAAGCGGATCTGGTTATCGCAGTCGTCGGAGAGCCTGCCTTCATGAGCGGCGAAAGCTCCTCTCGTGGAACACTGAACTTGCCCGGCATTCAGGAGCAGATGGTCGAAGCCGCGGCCTCATCCGGTAAGCCGCTGGTCGTCGTCCTCGTGAATGGACGACCTCTCGAGATCAATTGGGTCGCGGAACACGCATCGGCAATTCTCGAGTCGTGGCTCCCCGGCGTTGAAGGTGGCAACGCGATCGCCGATGTGCTCTTCGGCGACGTGAATCCCGGAGGAAAACTGCCAGTGAGCTGGCCACGGTCGGCTGGGCAGGAACCGCTCTACTACAATCACAACCTAACACAGGCGCCGGAAAGCGATCCAAAATTCACGTCACGGTACTGGGACATCCCCAGCAAACCGCTATATCCCTTCGGATACGGTCTCAGCTACACAACATTCCGGTTCGCCAATCTTCGCCTATCGAAGACTCGCATGATGGCCGGCGACAGCGCAGAGGTTACAGTCGATGTGACCAACACTGGGGCTGTGTCGGGTGACGCGGTAGCTCAATTCTACGTTCATCAACGGTCCGGCTCTGCGTCGCGACCAGTGCGCCAACTCGAGGGATTTCGCCGCGTGACACTGCAACCAGGCGAGACCAAAACTCTCCGCTTCCGGTTAGGCAGGAACGAGCTCCAATTCTGGAGTCCCCAGACGAAGCGTTGGGCTGTTGAACCCGGCGCCTTTGACGTGTGGGCTGGTGGGGATTCCGCAGCGGACTTGCACGCGGAGCTCACTATTGAGCCTTGAGATTTTCTCTGGCGGCCTGAGTGGCACCCGGAGCTCACTCAATTCTTCCGCCATCCTGGAATAAGGAAATAGATTGTCTGCATGAGCAGACCTGTCGGCGTCACCGCGAGCGCGATAGTGGCGATTCTCGGAAGCATCTTCACGTTGCTGTTCGCCGTGATGGGGATCGCATCACTGCTCGTCGAGACGACGCAGCCCCAACCGGCTAACAGCCCTCAGTTTGTTATCGTGGGCGCGGCGATGTTTACCGCATTCGCCGGCGTTGGCATTTGGACATCCGTCGGACTTGTCCGCCTCCGCTCATGGGCACGCACATCGATCCTGGTCTTCGCCGGGTTCCTTGCGGCGAGTTCCATCCTCGGCCTGCTGGCAACCATGGCCGTGCCGACACCTCCGGCAATGTCCGCCGGCACGGAGCAGCTTTTTCACCGAGTCATTGTGGTGATGTTCGGACTTCCATTGGCAATTGCCGTCTGGTGGCTCATTCAGTTCAACACGCGATCGACGAAAGCCGCCTTTGCATCGTCCATTGCGGACGCCCCGTCTCCGAGGCCGCTGAGCATCACAATCATCGCCTGGGTGAGCATCCTCGGAGGCGCGTCCAGCGTCTTTGCGATCCTGGCACGCGCGCCTGCGTTTTTGTTTGGGGCGACTTTCAATGGTTGGACCGCGGGCGTCATCTACGCCGTCTTTGGAGCGCTATCGCTGTTCATTGGAAAGGGTTTGCTCGATCTACGGGAGGAGGCTCGGGTTCTGGCAATCGGGTGGTTCGGGTTCTCGTTTGTACATGGGAGCCTCATCATGCTCGTTCCGTCATTGCGGCAGCGAGTGTTCGAGTTGCAGCGAGCGATCGCTCAAAATCAGAAAACCCCTGTTGCGTTCGATCAAGGCATGTTCCTGAACGTGACATTCGGCTTCTCTGTGATAGTGGTAGCAAGCGCCATCTGGTTTCTGATACGAAATCGCGCTGCGTTCGTGCGGGTGGAGAACCCCTAAGGGGACAACGAGCGAGACCATCCCCGACCTTCAGAGCTAGACGTCCAGGGCATCGCGCCTTCCGGCGAATACTCCTTCGGTTTCACGCTGGCGTGAGCGATTGGGCTCAGCACCTCGGCCAAAAAGCGCAACGTCATAGTTGCATTTAAGAAGAGTTCCCGATACTATACGCAACATAAAGGTTGCATATAAACCTCTTAAGACGAAGGAGAAGAGAGCGATGACGAAGCACCTGACCGGGACACGTAAAGAGTGGCTTGCAGCACGGGTCGAGCTGCTGAAGCAGGAGAAGGAGCTGACGCGGCGCGGCGACGAGCTGGCGCGGCGGCGGCAGGAGCTGCCGTGGGTTCGGATCGACAAGGCGTATCGATTCGAGACCGACGAGGGCAGCGCCTCGCTGGCGGACCTCTTCCGAGGGCGTTCGCAGCTCCTCGTCTATCACTACATGTTCGGGCCTGACTACACGGCGGGGTGTGCAACCTGCTCGACGATCGCGGACGGGTTCAACGGCTTCGCCGTGCACCTGGCCAACCACGACGTCACGCTTGCGGCGGT
>Ga0137409_10006367_pt1 | contig 12268 bp, 9 predicted proteins | sample CZODoug1_16funga_FD_122059 | JGI IMG/M metagenome (GOLD analysis project Ga0137409, IMG submission 122059) | Vadose zone soil fungal communities from Angelo Coast Range Reserve, California, USA - CZODoug1_16fungal (Hybrid Assembly) | ecosystem: Environmental > Terrestrial > Soil > Vadose zone... | reverse complement strand
TTGATTGCGCCGGCCTCCTCCGAGCGCCCGTCCCGTGGAGGACAATCTGTGAGACCATCCGCCGTCTGGCTCGTAGGGCTCGCCGCCCTACCACTCCTCGCTGCTCCCTCGCCCGCCGCCGCCCAAAGCGGATTTCATCGGCGCTGGGAGATTCCGGGGCTCGATTTCCGGAAGAACGGCGCATGGCGTGTGCGCGCGCAGCGGATTGCGGACCTGCGCCATCAGCTCATCGGCCAGGGCCGTACGGCGCAGCTGAACGCCGCGAGTCTGAGTGGTCCCGCGCCGTCCCAGACGCAGGTGACGGGCACGATTCAAGTGCCGGTGGTTCTCTTCAGTTATCTGGGGACAGGTGCGCAGTTCCTGCGCGATTCGTCGCAATACCGGCAGGTGCTCTTCGACTCGCTTCCGCCCGGCGGCAACCCCTACACCCTGCGGTCGTTCTACAAGGAGATGTCGAACGGGGTCTTCGGCATGGCCGGCAAGGTGGTCGGGTGGATCCCCCTCGATAGCGGCGAAGTCACGTACACGGGGACGGCGGGCACGTGCAACGGCAATCCATTCGGCACGACCAACTGTAACGGTCTCTTCAGCGTGGCGGCGGTGAAGCGGATGCAGGACGGGTTCCGCCAGGCGCTGGCACGCGTGGACACCGGCGCCGCGGGCATCAACTTCGCGCTGTATGACAACGACGGTCCCGACCTGGTCCCCAACTCCGGTGATGACGACGGCTACGTGGACATGATCATGTTCGCGCATCCGACCAAGGACGGCGCCTGCGGCGGCAACAACGGTCCCAATCCCCTCGGGACCGCCGCGAGCAACAACCACATCTGGTCGCATCGGTACGTCCTCGTGAACGCGACCTCGACCAACTTCCAAGACTACGTGACGAACGATCCGAAGGTGGGCGGTGGCTTCATCCGGATCAGTGACTACTTCGCCACCACGGCGTTAGGCGGCGCGTCGGCGTGCGACACGACGCAGATCATGCCGATCGGCACCGCCGCGCACGAATTCGGGCATGCCTTGGGCCTCCCGGATCTGTACGACACCCAGAATGTGACGGAGGGGATCGGTGACTGGGGCTTGATGGGGGCGGGGAACTTCACGAGCCCGCGCAGCCCGAGCCGTATGGAGGCTTGGTCGCTCAACGAGATGGGTTGGGTGTCGCTGCGCATCCTCAACACCACCGGCACGTATCATTTCGGCGCCGCGCCCGTTTCCGATACGGCATTTTACGTGAACGTCCAGGGCACCAACACGCGGCACGAATACTTCCTGCTCGAGAACCGCCAGGCGTCCCTGGCGGATACGGCGCAAGTCCGGATTCACTGTGCCAGATCTGGGCAACCGTCCAGCTGCCCCGGGGGCATGCTCATCTGGCACGTGGACTCCCTCCAGGCTGCGAGCAACGGCTTCCACGGCAGTAATCAGGTGAACTTCGGCTCGGTGCACGGCGTGAAGCTCGAAGAGGCTGACGGGCTACGGCAGCTCTGGTGTGAGGCGAATGGCTGCAACCGCGGCGACGCCGGCGACGTATACCCGGGCGTCAGCAACAACGGGGCCTTCTCGTTCAACACGACCCCCGCCGCCACGAAGAACCTGGACGGCAGCTTCGTCGGGTTCGCGATCGACTCGATCAATCAGGTCGTGTTGGGCGGCGAGATGTCGTTCCGGCTCCGCTTCGGTGGGCTGACCGTCGTGCGGGGCAGCGACACCAATGCCGTCATCTCGATGGACGCGGTGAACTACAACGTGTTCCGCAACCTGCTCGATGACGCCTCGCTGCACGCGGTGAGCGTCGCCGACACGCAGGTCTCCGGCAACAACCGAACGCGCTGGCGCTTCGCGTCGTGGTCCGACGGGCAACCCCGCTCGCACACGATCACCGCGAATCTGGCCGGCGGGACCTTTACCGCGACGCTCAACCGCGATTTCAAGCTCATCGGGAGTGCGGGCGCCAACGGGACCGTCTCCTCGAATCCGGTAGTCGACCTCACCGGGACGTTCATCGCGCAGGGGAGCCCGGTGCAGCTCACCGCGACGCCCAACGGCGGATTCGTCTTCGGCGGCTGGACGGGCGACACGACGTCCAGCACCGCGATCATTACGCTCCCGATGGGCAAGCCCTATACGGTGACCGCGAGCTTCGCGGTGCAGCTCGCCATCAGCTCGGGTGCGCCGCGTCCCAACGGCGTGATGGGCGCTGCGTACCACGACACGTTGCGGGTGACGGGCGGATCGGGCACAAACAGTTGGAGTGTGACGGGGGGCGCGCTGCCGCCGGGCGTGACGCTGGCGGCATCAACGGGTGTCCTGTCGGGGTTCCCGCAAACCACGGGCAACTTCTCCTACCAGGCGACGGTCGTGTCGGGCGCGCAGAACCAGAATCAGACTTTCAACTTCGCGGTGACGGCGCCGAGCCTGGTGACCGCCGACGTGGTCACACAGATCCTCGGATCCGGCACGCCGCTCAACGCGGACCAGGTGCGCTACCTCGATTATCTGGGTAACAACAACGGCTTCTTTGACGTGGGGGACTTCCTCGCGTGGGTCAAAGCCACTGGCGCGCCCTTGCTCACGTCGAAAGGAGGCCGCCCATGAAACGGGTCTTCGGAGTGGCGACCCTTGCCCTGCTCGTCCTGGGCAGCAGCTGCGGGAAGGGCACCGAGCCGGTGGCGGGCAACCTCAGCGTGCGCCTCACCTCATCCAACTCGGGTGCGGACTCGGCGATCGTGTTCACAATCACGAGCCCGGTGCCGCTCACGAGCGCTACGCCGGGGACGGGCCTGCGGCTCTTCGCGCAGACGCTGGGCGGGACGACGACGCGGTTCGTGTTGACGGGGCAACTCACCACCAGCACGACGATCCTGACGATCGGCGTCGCAGACGTTAATGCGGTGGGTCAGTACACCGGCGCGATCGAGGGTGTGGCCCAGCCGAACTACGCGCTGCGCACCCTTCCCGGGAGTTACCTGCTCACCGTCATCCGGTAGCGGTCGCCTGGGGGACGCCATTGCCGGCGGATCCCCAGGCACGCGCCAGGTCGTTGTCGAGGCGCCGGCGCATGTCCTGGTAGGACCGGAGCAGCTGCTGGCATTCATCCGTCAGGTTGGTGCCGCCGCCGCCGGGTCCTCCCGCACGCGACTCGACCACCGGACGCCCAAACGCCTGCTCCATCAGCTGGATGGCTCCCCACGCCGTGCGGTAGCTGATCCCCGCCTCGCGCGCGGCGTCCTTGATCGAATGCACCTTCTCGACCGCTTCGAGGAGCCGCGCTTCGCGCTCCCCCATCACAAGGACCCCGCGGCGCATCAGTGTGATGCTCGCCCTCGGAACAAGATCGCCGAACTGCATGAGGCCTCCTACGGTTCGACTGGGCCGGGCGGCGCACACCCGCCCGCGAGCGGCTCGAACGCCGCCATACCACCGTCCAACTGCATCGCGAGGAGCCGCGTTCGCCAGTCGGCCATGGCCCACGAAGCGAACGAAGCGGCCGCCGGATGCGGTGACGGCACACGAATCACGTACAGCGTATACGGATTGAGCAGCGCGGTGTCACCGGCCACGAGCACCCGCAGCTCCACGCCCTTCAGTTTTGCAAAGGTCGGCAAGTCGACGAGCGCATAGCCGTGCCGCTCGTCGGCCAAGCGCACGGTCGCGCCCTGGTCGCTGCCCGTTTCCAGATACCACGCTCGCCCCCCTCCCGATGGTGAGGGCGACACCCCGGCGCCCTGCCACAGCGCCAGCTCCTTCACGTGCGTTCCCGACGAATCGCCGCGCGAAACGAAGGTCGCGCGCGCCGCCGCGATGCGCCGCAGCGCGTCCGTCGCCGACGCCGTCCCCGCGATCTTCGCGGGATCCGCGGGGGGACCGACGATGGCGAACCGGCTCGTCACGAATGGGCAGCGCAACTGCGCGTGACCGGGCGCGACGAGCAAGCGTTGCTCGAGGCTCGGCGCGTGCGTGATGATCACGTCGAGATCGCCGGCCGCCGCCGAGCGCAGGATCTGCCCGGAGGGCCCGATCACGACGGACACGGCCGCGGGCGGATGCAGCGAGTCGAGGATCGCCATCGCGCCCGACTGCTCGACGGTGGTCGTCGTGCCAAGACGCAACGGACGTGCCTCGCTGGTGCACCCAACGAGGGCCGCGCAGATTAGCGCGAGTTTTCCACGGTTCTCCAGGAGCAATCCCATGCGTCAAATGGCGTTCCTCATCGCGTTGCTCGCGTCTCCGTTGGCCGCCGCCGCGCAAGCGCCTCCGCTTACCGTCGAGAGCGTCATGCGCGGGCCGGACTTGGTCGGTACCGCTCCCTTCAATGTTCAGTTCGGCGCCGACGGACGCTATGTGTACTTCCGCTGGCGGCGGCCTCAGACTGACACCCTCGACGAGGACTACCGCGTCACTGTAGCGCCGCCGCAACGCCTCGAGCGGCTGCCGCGCAACGCGATCGACACGATACCCCTCGCCAACGGCGTCCTCAGCCCCGATCGGCGCCGCCAGGTGGTGGTGCTGAAGGGCGACCTGTGGCTCCTCGAGCAAAACGGAGCCCGCCGCCGCCTCACCCAGACTCCTGGCGCAGAAACCGCGCCAGCGTGGTCGGCAGACGGCCGGACCGTGTACTTCACCCGCGACAACAACGCCTGGGGGCTCGATGTCACGGCTGGGGCGCTGGCGCAACTGACGGACATTCGCCGCGGCCCCGCGCCGCGATCGCCCGCCGAGGCCGCCGGCCAGAAGAAGGCGCTGCGCGACGATCAACGCGACCTGTTCGACTTCATCCGGCGGCAGCTCGCCGACGAGCGGCTGCGCGCCGACACCGACACCGTGTCGACCGTCAAGCCGCTCTATCTGAGCGAGCGACAAAACGTCGCGCGGCTCGCAGTCGCCGCCGACGGGCGCTTCGTCCTCGCCACGGTGACCGAGCGCCCCCGGGGCGACACCGCGGAGGGGCGTCAGGTGCAGATGCCGGTGTGGGTGACGCAGTCGGGCTACGTCGAGACGCAGCAGATTCGCACCAAGGTCGGTGACGCGCAGCCACGGCAGCGCGCGGCCCTGATCGAAATCGCGACCGGGAAGGTGACGTGGATCAGCCGCGACTCGGCCGATGCGAGCGGCGTGGCGTTCTCGACGACGGGACGACACGCGCTCGTCCGCATCACGAGCGCCAACTACGAAGACGCGTGGCTCGTGGTGGTGGATCTCCCCACGTTGGCGCAGCGGGAGGTCGCGCACCTGCACGACGACGCGTGGCTCGATGGCCCCCTGAGCGGAGCGTCCGCGGTGGGTTGGGTGCCCGGCGCCGAGACCGTCTACTACGGCGATGAGGAGACGGGCTACGCGCATCTCTACACGGTCGCCGCGGCGGGCGGAGCGGCCCGCGCCCTCACGAGCGGCAACTGGGAAGTGCAGCAGGTCGATCTGGCCCCTGACGGACGCACGGCCTACCTGCACACCAACGAGGGCGACTTTGGGCAGGTGCACTTCTACGCGCTCGACGTCGCCAGCGGGCATCGCACCCAGCTGACGAACAGCGAAGGACGACAGGACGTCGTGGTGTCGCCCGACGGGCGGACACTGGCCGTGCTGCACTCGACGGCCAATCATCCTCCGGAGCTGTATCTCCAGCCGGCGCGCGCCGGCGCGGCCGCGGTGAAGGTCACGGAAAGTCCCAGCCCCGAGTTTCTCCGCTACGACTGGGTCAAGCCCGACATCGTGATGATCCCGGGACTCGACGGCGTGCAGGTGCCGGCGCGGCTGTATCGGCCGCGCGGTGCACCGGCGAACGGGGGGGGAGCCGCCGTCATCTTCGTGCACGGGGCAGGCTACCTCCAAAACGTGCACAAATGGTGGTCGAGCTATTACCGCGAGTACATGTTCCACCACGTGCTCGCGGCGCGAGGCTACACCGTCCTCGACATCGATTACCGCGGCAGCGCCGGGTTGGGGCGCGACTGGCGTACGGCGATCTACCGCCACATGGGCGGCGTCGATCTGGACGATCAGATTGCCGGCGCGCGCTGGCTCGTCGCCACGATGCACGTCGATTCGACGCGCATCGGGATCTACGGCGGCAGCTACGGCGGGTTCATCACCTTGATGGCGATGTTCACGCGGCCGGGCGTCTTCGCCGCGGGGGCGGCGCTCCGGCCCGTGACCGATTGGGCGCATTACAACCACCCGTACACGGCGCGCATTCTGAACGAGCCCCAGAGCGACACGGTGGCCTACCGGCGCTCGTCACCGATCTTCTTCGCCCAGGGGCTCGTCGGGCACCTGCTCATCTGCCACGGCATGGTGGACGACAACGTGCATTTTCAGGACACCGCGCGTCTCATCCAGCGGCTCATCGAGCTCGGCAAGCAGAACTGGGAGGTCGCGGTCTACCCCGTGGAGGCGCACGGCTTCCGCCGCAACGACAGCTGGACCGACGAGTATCGCCGGATCTTCAAGCTGTTCGAAGAGACGATCGGCGCCGCGCGCCCCGCGGCGCGCTAGATCGGGCCAATGTTGAACGGCACGCTCTCGGCGCCCGTCAACCCCGCGCCGCTTACGACGAGTGTGTAGCCGTTCCCGAGGTGGTTGATGCTCAGGTCCGCGAACGTGGCGACACCGGCCACGGCGGTCACGGTCGTCGTCCCCGAGAGTGACCCCCGCACGAGCAGGCCGCCGTTGTGCTCGATCGCGATCGTGACGGGGCCGTTGTAATCCGTGATCGTGTTGCCCAGATCGTCGACCACCGTGACGCGGACCGCGGGGCTGATCGTGAAGAAGGGCAGGGTCCTGCTCGGCTGTGTTACGTAGGCCAGGTGCAGGACCATCGGGTTGAGCGCGACCGCGCTCGCGATCCAGTTGCCCGGCGACGAGAAGTACCACGCCCACTGCGGGTCGACGGAACCGGCGGAGCCTTGCACCGCGTACTCGCCATCGACGTTCATCAGCGTGTCCTCCATCGCGCTGACGGGCGTGAAGCCGGTGGGCTGTTGCGCCGGGCCATGTGCGTTCGACATCGTCACGGCGTAGACGAGGGCGTTCGCATTGACGTCAATCGCACCGGGACCGACCATCGTGGGGACCGAGGCGGAGCCGCCCGCGGAAGCATGTTTCCCGATGGCCGCGGCGGAAACCGAGCCCACCCCCCGGTAGGCGGAGATCATGATGCTGGCCTGGACGGGTGATGAAAAGATCGCGTGCACGTCCAGCACGGTGTTCCAATCGTTCGATTCCGGGAAACCCTGCACGTTCGTGGCGACATACGTGGCCATGGAGAGGCCGCCGGAGTTGACGTATTCGACGAGGGTGTAGTGGTTGCCCACCGGCGTACCGTCCGCCAGGTGGTCGGTGACGTCCTGGATCGTGTTTGCCGAGCCGAACCAGAAGAAGGTCGCGACGATGGCATCGCCAAGATGGGGGTTCACCGGATCAAAACCCTTGCCGATGTGCACGTCGTACTGACCCATGCCGCCACTCTGCTGGTCGAGAACGATACCGCTCCCCGATGTCGTGGCGAACCGGGGGCCGGAGGAATCGCGAGCTGGGCCGACGCCGTCGCTACAGGCGGCGACAAGGATCAGGGCGGAAAATGCTGCACGCTTGAACATGAAGTCTCACTTGTAGAGTGTGCGCTACATCGATTTGCTTACACATCTGTCGCAAGGGCCGGGCCGCCCGGCTCACGCTGGAGGAGGGCCTCGCGTGCACCAAATGGCGGCAGGGCAACACTGCGATCGCACTGTATTGGGGGTTATCTTCGGGAGGCTGCGGGGCGGTAGCTCAGTTGGGAGAGCACCTGGTTTGCAACCAGGGGGTCGTGGGTTCGAATCCCATCCGCTCCACTACCTACGGATCGACGCGGTCTCGCTCGGTGAGCTTGTCGGCAGGAATCCGCCAGGTGCGCAGCAGCGCGAGCCACGAATCGGGACGAATTGTCACTCCCGCAACACGGCGGTCGACCGCCGCCACGTTGTCCGGCGCAAACAGGAAGATTCCCGGCGCATCCTGGTTGAACATCTCGATTGCGCTACGCCAGGTGCGGCGCGCCGCCGCGCGACTCGTCGCGGACGTCACCGCGCGGTCCACGAGCCGGTCGAACGCCGGGTTCACGTAGCGACCGTAGTTCGAGCGCCCACCGCCCACACCCGCGGCCGTCCACGTCTGCGGAATCCCCGCCGAGGGCGTCACCTCCGTGCTCCAGGCGTTGAGCACCGCGTCAAACTGCCCAGCCTTGGCCCGCGCGAGAAAAAGACTGAAATCCACCTCGTCGAGCTGTACGTCGACGCCCGCCACGCGGAATGACTCCTGCAACAGGCGCGCATACTGCCGCCGGATCCCGCTCGTCGTCGGGACGAGGATGTGGAACGAGAGGGCGCGGCCGCCCTTGTCTCGAATCCCGTCGCCATCCGAATCGACCCACCCGAGCCGCGTGAGCGCGCGCGCCGCGCCGGCGCTGTCGTAGGGCAGGGCGCGCGTCGCCGGATCCCAGATCCAAGAGAGCTGCGACATCGGTCCCGGCGGCACCTTCGCGAGGTCTCCGAAGACGCTCTGGACGAGGCGATTGCGGTCGATCGCCATCACGAGGGCGCGGCGCAGCTCTCGGCTGCCGAACAACGGATGCGGCTGGGTGGTATCGCCGGGCGCCGTGAGATTGAAGCCCAGGTATCCGTACGCCGAACCGCGGTACGGATAGATGGCCAGTTGTGGAGCCGCTTGCGCCTGTTTCACGAACTGCGGGGGGCCGAGGGTTTCGGTCGCGTCGGCCTCGCCGGCGGTGAGCTGCGTGACGGCCACCGGCAGGTTGGGCGTGAAGCGCCAGATCAGGCGCCGGATGTGCGCGCGCCCCCCCGCTCCGGTGTACGTGGAGTCCGCGATCAGCTCCAGCGTCTCGCTGGCCTTCCAGCGCACGAACCGATAGGGCCCGTCGCCGACCGGGGCGCGCCCGAAGGGGGCTGTCTTCCATTGGTCTCGCGGCAGGTCGCGCAACAGGTGTGCCGGGAGGATGCGCATCTGATAGACCGCGTCGTAAAACATCTCGGGATAGCGCTTCTGGAACTTGAACACGACGGTGAGCGAATCGCGCGCCGTCACGCCGCTGATGAAACGCAGTCCCGGACGCGAAGACGACGCGATGACGGAATCGACGTAGACGTCGTAGGTGAACGCGACGTCGGTGGCGGTCACGGCATGCCCGTCGTGCCAGCGCGCTCGCGGATCGAGCTGGAAGACGAGGGTCGTCGGCCCCTCCCAGCGCCAGCGCAACGCGAGGTCGGGTTGAAAGTCCGCGTCCCCGATCGTGTTGCCCGACATCCCGATGTCGGCCAGCTTGCGAAACAGCTGCTCGTCGATGTCGCGGCTGATGGCGGTGATGCTGACGGGCGGCAACAGAATGTCCGGCTCGCCCGGCGCGACAATCACGAGCGCGCCACAGTAGTCGCCGGTGCAGTCCGCGTGCCGATCCCACGCCGAAGCAGAGCTGAGCAACACTCCGGCGAAAGCGACGGCGCGAGTTAAGGAGCTAAATGGCCTGATCACCAGACTCCGCGGGTGCGCCATCGGAGCGGCGCACGGGGAGGCCCACGTGTGCGGCCCATTCGTCGGTCAGGTCGAACGTCTGGCCCATGTCGAAGTTCAGCACGCGCAGCCGGCGCGCCAGGTCCTTCAGCGCCCAGATGACGGTATGCTGCGCCTCGATCGAAGACCACTGGCCGAACTCGTTGTGGCTGAGGTCAGCCTCGAGGGCCTCGCCGACCTGCGCGGCGAAATGGCCGTGGGGCCGTTCTGGCGGTGTGACGGACGGCGTGACGGTCTCTGGGGCAGGGCGGTTGGGGGCCTCCGTCGGGACCCGTTGCGGCCTTGGCCCTTCGCCCCAAAGCACCCAATCCAGCGTCACGCCGACGAGGCCGCGTGCCTGTGCCTTGCGCACGATCAGGCGCGCTGCTTCCGCGGGGAATTTTTGCCGCCGGGGCCACTTCTTTACGGTGACTGGCGTCACGGGTTTGCCCAACTCGGCAGCGAACTGCCGATACGTCAGTGAGATACCTTCCCACGGACTGAAGACGCTCAGCAGGATAGCGAGCCGTTCCGCTATGGTGCCTGCTTCGGATCTCTTTTGGGTCTTGACGGTGGCCAAAGGGGTCCTATTTTGGTGTCGCTGCTGTCGTCCGGAACGCGCCCGGTCGCGAGATCCAACCACCATTAAAGTGTGGCGAGTCGCTCCCGCAGTCAAGCCGCGCAACCAGGAGGGTCTGCCGTGGCACGGTTGTGCGTCATCGCTGTCTCCGATGCATTCAGAGGTTTTTGGCACGTACTCTCCGAGGACCTCGCCGTCGTCATCGACGTCCTCGGCCCCACGGACACCGTCGCGCTCAAACCCGACACCGTCGCCCTGATTCTTGCCGCAGGTGGTGCAGAGCGCGACGCCGTCAAATGGCTCGAGAATCATCGCGTGCCCGCCGGCGTGACGCCCGAACTGGCGGGCCTGGCAACGCCGATGGCGAACGGCGTCGAGTGGTCGCTGTTCGACGGCGGCGTCGGCTACGACTCGACCGTCCTGATACAGGGACCGGGGCAGCAGGGCCTTTCGCAGACGGTGATCTGCAAGCAGGCGGGCGCCTCGCTCATCATCGTCACCGGAACCACGAAGGACGCCGCGCGCCTGAAAGTCGCGAAGGAACTGGGCGCCGACCACGTGATCGACGTGCAGAAGGAGGACCCGCTCGCGCGCATCATGGCGATCACCGGCGGACGCGGAGTGGACGTGGCGCTCGACTGCACCGCGGGCGCGGGCACCCTACCGATTCTTCTGGGCGTCGAGGCGCTGAAGCGCAAGTGCGGGACGATCGTCGTTCAGGGCGAGATGAGGGAATTTCCGAATTTCCCCCTGGAGCGCGTCACCGTGAAGGCGATCACCATCAAGAGCGCGCGCGGCCACAGCTACCGCGCGTGCGAGCTCGCGCTCGCGCAGATCGCCTCGAAGCGCTTTCCGTTGGAGAAAGTCACGACGCACCGCTTCGGGCTGAAGGACGTGGATCTCGCCATCCGCTCGGTCGGCGGACAGGGCGTGCCCGACGTGATCCACGCCTCGCTGCTGCCGTGGCAGTAGCTGCCCGGCTCAGCCCCTCCTTCGGCCCGGAAATTCGTGCGGCTTGGGCAGCTCGAGCGCGCTGTTCATGTGCTCGGCGTAGCGAAGCTGGAACGGGTGCTCCTCGATGTCCAGGCTCCTCAGGATCTCGGCCGAATGCGTGTTCCCGACCTTGAGGTAAGGCTGATCCGGCTTGAGTCCCTTCCTCGCCAGGCACTGAAGGTGCTTGGTCACTCTGAAAGATCCCTTGAAGCAAGTCTCGCTCCTCAGGAAGGTTCCATCGAGCTGCGAGTACAGACGCGCGGTCACGTCAAACTCCCTGAGTGAGCCCTGCGTGGGCACGCGCAGCTCGAGGTAGGGAACGCCGGACTCCTCCCTGGCGACGGCCACGCAATCGCCATCCCGCTGGAAGAGTTCCACTTCCTGAGTCACCTTGGGCAGACCCCAGATCCTGTTTCCGCGAAGCTGATTTTCCTTGGACGTGACGGGCATCCCGAAGACGTAGTAGCCGAATTTCCTGAAGAACGGCGTTACCATGGGAAGCACGGGTACGTTGATCGTGGGATCCGCCATGACCGGAATGGTCATCGCGATCTCGTTGTAGGGCTGCACGTTCATGACGTTCTTGTACTCGTAGCACGAGAAGAGGACCAGAGCCCGTCCGCGAGTCATTCTCACCGGCTTCAGGCTGGGATGAGGCAAGACGGCCTGCGCCTTGCGGTAGTCGCACATGAAAATGCCCATCGCGCAGGTGACGTCCGCATAGAAAATCGGAAACCAGTATCTCTTGGAAATATTGTCGTCGAGCTGGAAGGGAAGAAGGGCTTTCTCGAGACGAAATCTCCGGAAAAAAGGATCCTGAAACCTCGCCTCGTTTTCCAGGAGCGCAGCGGGATATTCGAATGTCGGCTTCATAGCTCCTCTAAATCGCGAGGTAGCGCGCGCGTAAGGCTTCGTCGGCGGCGAGCTCCGCCATCGTCCCGGCAAAGCGGATCCGCCCTTTCTCGATGACGTAGGCGCGGTCGGCGACCGCGGTCGCGAAGCGCCAGTTCTGCTCGGACAGCAGGATCGCGACGCCCGAGGACTTCAGGTCGCGCAAGGCCGCGGCCAACTGGTCGACGACCAGGGGCGCAAGCCCTTCCGAAGGCTCGTCGAGCAGGATGCACGAAGGGTTGCCCATGAGACAGC
>Ga0137409_10000927_pt1 | contig 12269 bp, 15 predicted proteins | sample CZODoug1_16funga_FD_122059 | JGI IMG/M metagenome (GOLD analysis project Ga0137409, IMG submission 122059) | Vadose zone soil fungal communities from Angelo Coast Range Reserve, California, USA - CZODoug1_16fungal (Hybrid Assembly) | ecosystem: Environmental > Terrestrial > Soil > Vadose zone... | reverse complement strand
CCGGTCAGGTTCGACTCGGGAAAAACCTCATCGAGGTACAAGCTGATCGAATTCGAGTCAAGCAGTCTAGTTCCGTCTTCGAGCTCGAGCACCGGAACCGTTTGGTGGGGGTTTATCGCCCGGAAGGCATCGCTCAGATGCTCGCCCTTTGACAGGTCGACCTGAATCGTCTGCAGCTTGATGGCCTTCTCGGCGATAAGCATTCGCACTCGCCGCGGGCTGGGGGCTGTGAGGCAGTCATAAAACTTCAGCATTCATCCTTCCTCTTACACTTATATGCTGGCCCCACATTATCGCGCGTCCCATTTCAAGTACGTAGTTATCTTTGCGCTTACTTATTTGCCTCGGTGAGGCTACAGCCTCACGCCTGCCGAACAATCGCGCCGCGCGGCGGTGTGCCGGTTGACGGGAAGGAAAGGCCGAGATTTTCAGGGAAGGTCTCGCCCTCATTTTCGGTGCGAAACAGCCCCTCGCCTGGAGGCCTTCTTGACATCGCTGCTCGACGGTTTTGTCAGGATGGCGCGCGCGATGATGTGAAAGAGGTGATCGGCCCGTGGCGCGAATGAGGGTAGGTCGACGAGCCAGCCGAGCGCCGACATCAGGGCGAACAGATCGTCCCCATTCATATCGGTGCGCGCCGTACCTTCGGCCTGAGCACGGAGCAGTAGTCGTGCGCTCGCTGAGTGCACCGCAGCGCATGAAGCATAAAGAGCGGAGTCCGGGTTCGTGTGGGCGGCCGCCATCAGGGCGACAACGCCCCTATAGCTTTGAGCGAATGCCATCCATTCGCGAAACCAGGACACGAGCGCTTCGTCAGGTGAATTCGCCGTTTCGAGTTCGTCTGCCTTCTGCGTCAGTGCATCCAGATTCGTACACACCAACGCTTCGAACAAGGCTTCTCGCGTCGGGAAATGACGAAGTAGTGTGGCCAACCCGACGCCGGCGCGGCGGGCGATATCTCGCATGGACGCGTCGGTACCATGATTTTTGACGACGCCGCGCGCGACCGCAAGTAAATGGTTGTAATTTTTTCTGGCGTCGGCTCGCATAGGTTGCCTTGACAAACGGTTCAGTGATCCATATATTTGGATCACTGGTCCACAAGATACAGCGCACGGTCCCATTTGGAAAGTACGAATACCACCAACTCACGAGGAGACTGCACATGAGCACTATCAGCATCATCGGCTCAGGTGGCATGGCCGCAGCGATCGGAGGCCTTGCCGCCAAGGCCGGACACACCGTCGAGGTGATGAGTCGCGACGCCGCCAAGGCGCGGGCGCTGGCCGAGCAGATCGGAGCTGGCGCGACGACTGGGACGTTCGGCGCCGCCCCGGCCGGGGAGATGGTCATCCTGGCGGTACCCTACACAGCGGTTCTCGACGTGGTGAAGCAGTACGGCAAAAAGCTGGCAGGCAAGCTCCTCGTCGACATCACCAACCCCATCAAATCCGACTTCTCGGGCTTCTTGACCCCTGAGGACAGCTTCGGCGCGCAGGAGATCGCCAAGGTCGCCCCTGCCAATGCGGTTATCGTCAAGGCGTTCAACACCCAGTTCTCCCACGTCTTGGCTGCCGGTCCAGTCGCGGGCCACCCGTTGGACGTGTTCATCGCCGGGGACGACGCGCAGGCGAAGGCACGCGTCGCGGCGTTCATCGAGAGCCTCGGACTGCGCCAGATGGACGTTGGGCAGCTGCCCATGGCGCGCACGCTGGAGCATGCCTGCATGCTGTCGCTGGGCCTCCTCACCCACTCCGTCAAGCACACCAACTTCTCAATCGGTGTCAGCCTTCTCGGCTGAGCGCACTGGTACCACCACTTCCCGCATCAAATCATTCAAGGGGTAATAATATGCGCGTTTTAGTTACTGGCGGGACCGGCCATTCCGGTCCGTACATCATCTCCGAACTCATTGCCGCCGGGCACGAGGTTACGGGCCTGGCCCGGTCGGACAAGTCCGCGGAAGCGGTGTCCGGACTCGGCGCCAAAGTGCGGCGCGGTAGCCTGGAGGATCTCGACGGGCTCAAAAAGGCGGCGGCGGAGTCCGACGGCGTCATCCACGTCGCGCATAGGCAAGACCTGCTTCCCTCCGGCGGGATCGATGCCGTGGCCGCCGCGGAGCTCCAAATCATGCTCGCGTACGGCGAGGCGCTGGCGGGCACCGGAAAGCCGCTGGTCGTGTCGGGGAGCATTGGCTCGCCCTCTAACGTAGGCTGGCCGGCCCCTGGGGCCCACTTCCTGGGCCGACCGGCGACCGAAAACGACCCGGCCCTTCCCCCCGGCGGCGGTGAGTACAAGGGGTCCCTGCGGGTTCGTAATGTCGTGGAGCTCACCGTAATCGGCCTCGCGGAGCGGGGCGTGCGGTCTTCGATCGTGCGGATTCCCCTCATCATGCACAGCACGACCGATAATGCGGGCTTCCTCCCGATCCTAATCGCGCTCGCTAAAGAGAAGGGCGCTATCGGCTACCCCGGGGACGGCTCGAATCGGTGGCCGGCAGTGCATGCCCGCGATCTCGCCTCCTTATTCCGCTTGGCGCTCGAAAAGGGGCCTGCCGGAAAATATTGGCATGCGATCGGCGACGAGGGTATCCCGTTCCGCGAGATCACCGAGGCCCTTGGCAGCCGTCTCGGCGTGCCGGCCGTGAGCATTCCCGTGGACGTACTGATGCTGCCGGGATACTTTGGGTTCCTCGCAAGCTTGGTCACGCTGGACGCCCCTGCGTCCAACGCCATCACGCGCAAGGTCCTGGGCTGGGAACCCAAACAGCCCGGTCTGCTCGCCGATTTGGACAACGGCCATTACTTCCCTGCCCGCTGAGTTGAGCTTAGGAAAGGCGTCGCAACGGGTCCGGCGGACAGCAATGTCTCGATGCTGTGGTCTGTTCGACCCAAGACTAGTCGGCCCGAGAAGGGCATGAGGGTTGACGCACACGGCTCGGCACCCCCTTGATACTAGTCGGGGGTACGCCGAGCGATTACGAGAAACATAATCCAACTCACGAGGAAACTTCAATGAGCACTATTAGCATCATCGGATCAGGAAACATGGCCGCGGCAATCGCTGGTCGTACCGCGAAGGCTGGACACACCGTTGAGGTGGTCAACCGCGACCCCGCCAAGGCGCGGGCGCTGGCCAAAAAGCTCGCTGCCGGAGCGACCACAGGGACGTATGGCGCCGCGCCGGCGGGCGACATCGTCATCCTCGCCGTGCCGTACGCCAGTGCGGCGGCGGCGGTAGCCGACTTTGGAAAAGCGCTCGACGGCAAGGTGATTATCGACATCACCAACCCGGTTGCTCCCGACCTTTCGGGCCTCGTCACCCCCCACGGCAGCTCTGGCGCTGAGGAGATCGCCAAGGGCGTCCCCGCCGGCGCGCATGTCGTGAAGGCGTTCAACACCATCTTCGGTCACGTACTTGGCAAAGGTGGACGTCTCGACGCGTTCATCGCAGCCGACGATCCGGAGGCGAAGGCGCGCGTCTCGACCCTCCTCGAAAGTCTCGCGCTGCGTCCGCTCGACGTTGGCGGCCTGCACATGGCCCAGACGCTAGAGGCGCTCGGCCTGATGATGATCGGCCTGGCCAAAAACGGCGCCGGTACCTGGAACCTTGCCATGAAAGTCGATATCGACTGAAATACCGACACTTCGTCCTCCCAGGCAGGCCCACAACGCCACTGGGAGAAAGCCATGTGTTACGTCGTTCTCATCAACCAACTCCAGTGGAGGACGGCGGCCTCTCGGCCATTTGAAGTCGCGCCGAAGAGCGTTGGGGGTGGCGTGACTTGGTAAAACTGCTCCAATTCTAAAGCGAGCTCTGTTGGCTATAGGAAATGGAGAATTTATATGGGAGGTCAGTCATTCCGCCGGAGCAGATCATCGGGAAGCTGCGTGAGGTGAATGTGCTGGTCGGCCGGGAAGCGACGGCGGTTGAAGCCTGCGGCCATATCGGTGGCGTCTCGGCGTTACCGAGAGCCTCGGACTGCGCCCGATCGACGTTGGGCAGCTGCCCATGGCGCGGTCGTTGGGGCACGCCTGCATGCTGACGCTGGGCCTCACCGGTACCACCACTTCCCGCATCACATCACCCACAAGGAGCAGTAGCATGCACGTTTTCGTCACCGGCGGAACCGGCCACGCCGGTTCGCACATCATCCCCGAACTCATCGCGGCCGGCCACGAGGTCACCGCCCTGGCCCGGTCCGACGCGGCTGCGGCAGCGGCGTCCGCGCTCGGCGCCAACGTGCGTCGTGGGGATCTTGCCGACCTCGATGGGCTCAAGGCGGCGGCTGCGAAGTCCGACGGCGTCATCCACGTCGGGTATAGGGCTGAACTGCTCCCGTCCGGTGGGATCGCCGCCTTAGGCGATTCGGAGCTTTCGACCGTACTCGCGTTCGGCGACGCACTGGCGGGCACCGGAAAGCCACTGGTCGTTGCGGGAAGCATCGGCGCACCCACGAACGTGGGCCGGGCGGGCCGTATCGGCGCACCGGTCAGCCTGGGCCGACCGGCGACCGAAGATGACCCCGCCCTTCCTAGCGGGCCCCTGGACGCAGGCACCCTGCGGGCTCGCAACGTCGTGGAGACCGCTGTGGTCAGCCTCGCCAAGCAGGGCGTGCGGTCTTCGGTCGTGCGGATTCCTACCCTCGTACACAGTGCGACACGTCGCCTGCAGCTGATTGGGCTCGCGAAAGCGAAGGGCTTCGTCGGCTACCCCGGTGACGGCGAGAACCGGTGGCCCGCCGTGCACGTCCGCGATCTCGCCTCATTGTTCCGGCTTGCATTGGAGAAGGGGCCCGCCGGCAAGACCTGGCACGCGGTCGGCGACGAGGGGCTCCGTTTCCGCGAGATCGCCGAAGCCATTGCCGCTCGCATGGGCCTGCCCGCCGTGAGCATCCCCGCCGACGAACTTATGGTGCCGGGGTACTTCGGGTTCCTGTCGGCAGTGGTCACGCTGGACCTCCCGGCGTCCAACGCCATCACGCGCCGAGCCCTCGGCTGGGAGCCTGCACAGCCCGGCCTGCTCGCCAATTTGGACAACGGCCACTACTTCCCTGCCCAATGATTTAGCGTTTCACTAGCGTGTATTTTTCCTCGCTGGGTCCGGTTACTGGGGTTTCGGGAGCAATGGAACAGAAAACCGGGTTAAGGAGCGGGGTCGGCGGGGTTTCTGAGGGGCCGTAACTCGCCGCGGGAGACCGACTCGGGGATCGAGAACGAATAGCGGCCGAGCAGGAAAAAGGCTCGTACACGCGCGGCTATTCTCTGGACCATAACGCTCGGTGTAACGACGCGCTAGAGTCCGAGTAGCGTCTTCAGGCGCGAGCGCGTGGCCTGGAGTGTCGCTCGCGGCACGCTGCAAAGCTTTTTGGAATTACGCGCCTTCAAGTCGATCGTGCGCATTTGGTGAGGCAGCACGACGCCGTGCACTGGAAGCCCGGGCGGGATGGGCACTTCTAGATCGTTGCGGGCACCCTCGGAACGGCCCCCATGAGTCGTGATAGCACACACCATCGCCAGCCCCAAGGCGCTCTGCAAGGCCTCGACCGATACCACTAACGCCGGGCGGCGTCCCTGCTGCTCATGGCCGATCGCCGCCTCCGCATCGATCTCCAGAATATCCCCAGGCGCGATGGCCATCGGCGCGCCCTCTACAGAATTTCCTTGCCTCGCGGCGCGCCGAAGTCGACCTTCTCCTGGCGCTGTCGCTTGGCCCGCTTCAATGCCCTCATCAGATCGCGATGGTTGAAGGGGGAGACTTCATCGGATTTTTCGATGATCAACTTCTCACCGTCGAAATGAAACTCCACTTGCTCTCCGACGCTCAAGGCCATTTGCTTGGCGATGGCGGCCGGGATACGGAACGCGAGGCTGTTGCCCCATTTCAAAACGGATTGTCCGGACATGATGCATCACAACGCTAAATACGATGTATAGCCATAGTATATACATTCCCAATGCCTTGGCAAGCACGAGGCGCTAGCCTGCTTGGAAACCGGCTAGTTTCGAAGACTATTCCGCAGATATCGCGATTGCCCTTCCCCGCTTGCGGCATATTATGGTGCGAAGATTGGTATTATATGCCTCTACGTTCGGGACGTAGGAGTCGCAGGTTGTTTGGATAGAAATGCGGCGCGCACGCACGGTAGGGTACGGTGGCTGTTCGCTCGGTTTCCCAAGCGGCCTCAGTCCGGCTCCCATGGCACCTACGATTCCGCAAGCCTCCGTTTTCATCCCGGTCAGTCGGATTTCCCAAGAACCGGTTGGCGATCATGACTGTCCCAGCAGACCTTCCCGTACGCGTGCAGGCTAAAGTTCTCACTAACATCCACCCGTCACTCCCACGGTTTGTCTCGCTGCTCGGCACGTCCGTCCACAACACTTACTCCGGCTCAGAGTCCGGAATGCATGGACACCTTTCCCGTGCCCGCCATGACCGAGAGTTCCTTTGCCTCGTCGAGGCGTTACCTCTCCGAGCGTAGCGTCCCCCGCTACGTAGGCCGGCATTACCCAGCCCTCATCGCTCCACGAACTCATGCGCCCGACCTTCGTGCTCTGCGACCCTTCGTTTGTGGCTAATGGTCCCAGTCTTCGCAGGTTGCTGTGAGCCCCTGCTGCACTCAGGCCGTTCCCGACGTTGTCCTCTGCAATCCATACGTAGGCGCTTGATCCCATACCCCGCCGTGTTCTCCCGGTGCGCTTGCTCGCTTCTTCCCGGAAGACGTTGGCCTCACGTCAGATTTGAAACGTTCGGCACACAGAACCGTCCCTGCAATGCAACTTCTACAGGGGGGTGACATTTCGAGGCTGCAGATATTCGCTTATGTTCAGGCTCCCACGCTCGCTAGGCCCCCAGATTGCACCCACCGGCGCAGACTTGCGTCCGCGCGGCAGCCGGGCCGTTTACACCACGCAACCTCCTGGTTGGTTACCTGCCCCAAGCCGTGGTATCGCTTCGCGCCCAAGACGAGCAACTGGCGCGGCGGGACTTTCACCCACAGAATTGCAGCCTTGTCGGCTGCTCCCAAATCCTGTCACCCCGACCATTGATTTTACGAGATTTTTTCTATCCGCTCATGCGCTTGGTGTAAGTTTCAAAAGCACCTTGGTGCAGATTTGGTGTGAGTTTCGTCGAATCTTTACGAACTGCTGAGGACCGATTCAAACTGCTCAGCATTCCGCCGAGTCGCTGGCGGTATTTGATTGGGTCGTGAAGTTCACCCATGTCGGCGATGGGCTGCGGCAGACGGTTTCCAAGTCCTTGAGGATTTCGCATGACGCAGGGGATCTTTGTCGCCCACAACGCTGCGGCCCTGCTGAGCCCCAGCGCAGTCGCGAGTTCCCTGACAAGCACGAGCCATCGTGTCGAGTTCTTCATTCGTAGGCGAATTCGCTCGGAACGCCTGGTAGCCAGAATCTTGAAAACGGCGCATGGTGCGCGCGAAAGTTCGTGAACCATCAACTCGGTTGATCAGGACGCTCCGTGCGCATCACTCGCGTCAAAAACTTGCGCGATGGGCTGAAACTCAAGGCGGCAAACTCAAACCGCACACTCACGTCGCTTAAAGCCGCACTCAACATGGCCGTCGCCAATCGGCAATGCGTCGCCGCCCTAGCTATCGAATGGAACGAAGTGCAGCCGTTGCCGGGCGATAAAAAGCGGCGGACCCTATTTCTGGACTTGGATCAGCGGCGAAATCTGCTAGCGCACTGTGGGAAAGGTTCATTTCAATCCGGATGGTTAGCAGTTGCTGTCAATTCTCCACTCGATTAGACGCGCGCAGCGGATCCTTACCGTCGTGGTCGATGACTTGGTTGAGCCAGTTCAGCAGGTTTTGCACGACCTCGGTGCGATTGGTCTCGTTTAAGATTCTCGTGCCGACCCTGCGGGTAGCGCACGAGCGCCGGGCGCAAACCCGCCGCACGATAGCGCTCGATCAATCGATCGAGATTCCCGATGCCGGAAACCATAGGGGCGCGCTCCCCCGCGAGGATGTATAGAGGCAGTTCCTTCCTGATGGCTGCAAGCGCACCGGGATCGGCCAGACCCCGTACCATTAGAGAACAGATAGATCATGGAGTCGGGCGTCAGCGAAAAGCCGCACAGTGGATCTGCGATATAGGCGTCTACCTCCGCCCCATTGCTGCTCACCCAATCAAACGACCGGACGGGCGTCGTCGGAGCAGGGGACGGGCACTCAGCTCTGATGTTCACAGTTGCCGCTCTATTGATTTTTCCACCATATCGTACTAATATAGTTTATCATTAAATTAATATCGTAGGATATGAAGGGTATCGAGCGCCTTGCTTCCGTCGAGTCCACTACGCCGCGGATGGCGCGTGCACTGCCCGAGATGCCGATGGACGGCACGGTGCTCGTGCGCCTGATCCGGATCAGCGCGTTCGGAATGGGCAACTTCTTCGAGCCGGTGTTTCGGGAGCTGGACCTGTCCGAACACTCCTTCCACGTGCTCTGCCTGCTCGTCGCAAGCGAGAACGGGACCGCGTCGCCAAGCGAACTGAGTGAAATGGTCGGGACCAGCCGCGCCAACATGACGCACATCCTCGAGGACTTGGTCGAGGAGGGATTCGTGTCGCGTGCCATCGCGTCCCGGGATGCCCGCCGCCACGTGATCGCCATCACCGCTGCGGGGCGCAGGAAGGTGCGCGAGACGGTGCCGCAGATCGTGGAACCGATTCACCGCGCCTTTTCGGGGTTGAGCAAAGCAGAAATGGCGCTGTTGGACCAGCTGCTGCGCAAGCTCATCGTATCCTTCGACCAAGGAGCACGCACACTCCGGTCGGCGGCCTGAACACATCGAAGATTGATCAAACCACCGAACGATTGGCTCAACGGGGGAAGCACAATGGACGAGAAGACCAGCCTGAAATACCAGATGCTCTGCGCGTGGAGTGGCCCTCTGTTCCTCGTGGCCTTCATCTATTTTTGGGGAATGATGGGATTCAATCTTCCCGCGCCCCCGTCCCCGGCGCTGGGCGCCGACGAACTCGCCGCACGCTACGTCGAGCATCTGGGTGGCATCCGTGTCGGATTCCTCGTGTCGATGATCGTGATGACCCTCTACATCCCCTGGACAGCCGTGCTGAGCGCCCAGATGATGCGCATCGAAGGCCGTTCGCCGGTGCTCGCTTTCATCCAGCTGATCGGGGGTGCGCTCACCGTGCCCGTGGTATCGATTTCCAGCGTGTTCTGGGTGGCAGCGGCCTACCGTCCGGAGCGAGCGCCTGAAATCACCCAGGCGCTCACCGATTCCGGCTGGCTGATCATCGATACGCTCTGGGCCTGTACCACGTGGCAGATGGTGGCGGCCGCGCTGGCCGCACTCCACGATAAATGCGCGAAGCCGTTGTTCCCGCGCTGGCTGTGCTTCATCACCATCTTCTGCGGCCTGAGCTTCGCCCCTGCCACCATGACGGGCATTCTCAAGACGGGTCCATTCGCTTGGGACGGCGTACTGAGCTTCTACTTCCCGTACTTCTGCTGGTTACTCTGGTTCGCCCTCGCCAGCGTGTACATGATTCTCGAAGTGGCGCGCCGTCGGCAAGCCATCGACTCCCCATCGCCGGCCTCATCGGCACGGCTGGCGCACGCCTGACGCGATGCCAGGGCAATATCCGATCGGCGCAGCGAGGACCGGGACACTCCCCGACGCGGACGCGCTTCCTCTCTCTGCTGCCGCGCGGAGCTCCGCGTCGCCCCGCCGACTGCCGGGTGATCGCGACGTCTGGATCTTCATCTATGCCGAATTATGCGCCTTCGGCCTGTTCTTCGTCGCCTACATGGTCTACCGCAGCGACCGGGTGGATCTCTTCAATGCCTCGCAGCTAGGTCTCGATCGGTCACTGGGCGCTCTCAATACAATCCTCCTGCTGACCAGTTCCTGGGCGGTCGCGGCGGCGCCCCGGGCGGCGAGGCTGGGCCGTATCGTGGCCGTTCCCCGCTATCTGGCATTCGGCATCGCGCTCGGACTGGCGTTCATGGTCGTCAAGTACTTCGAGTACCGGGCAAAACTCCACGCCGGAATCACGATCTCGACCGACATGTTCTACATGTTCTATTTCTGCTTGACGGGAATCCACCTGATGCACGTCATCGCGGGAACGATCATTCTCATCGTGATATGGCTGAATGCGCGTGCGCGCCTGTACCACACCGGCAATACGACGGGGCTCGAAGCAGGAGCCTCCTACTGGCACATGGTGGACCTGCTATGGATCTTTCTGTTCGCGCTGCTCTACTTGCTGCGGTGACCCAATGACGCGCTCGGTGCTCATGCCGCTGCAACGGACCTGGCTGCTGGTGGTCGGCGCCACCGCCGTCGCGTTATGGATGCGTGAAGATCGGCTCGCGGGGTTCACGATCGGAGCGATGACCTTGGCGATCGCTTACGCCAAAGCGCGACTCGTGATCCTGGATTTTATGGAGTTGCGCCACGCGCCGCTGCTCTGGCGATGTCTGCTGGAGGGCTGGTTGCTGCTGGTCAGCAGCCTGATCGTAACGATATACGCAAGCTCGGGCGCGGCCCATCACAGCCTATAAATCGCGCGAAATCAGTTCGCGCATGATTTCAGACGTGCCCCCATAGATCCGCTGGACCCGCGCGTCGGCGTAGAGGCGGCAGATCTCATATTCACGCATGAACCCGTAGCCCCCGAAAAACTGCAAGCATTGGTCCACGACGCGACCGTGCATTTCCGTGGCCCACAACTTTGCCGTGGACGCGTCGTAGGTGCTCAGTGCGCCGTTGACGAGTTGTCCCAAGCATTGATCGATAAAGGCCCACCCGACGGCGAGGTCCGCCTTCAGATCCGCGAGCTTGAAGCGCGTATTCTGCATGGCTGCAATTGCGGTGCCGAATGCCTTGCGCTGCCGCACATAGGCGACCGTGATGTCGAAGGCCTTTTGCGCCGACGCCATTGATTGCAATGCGATGGTCAATCGTTCCTGCGGAAGCTCGCTCATCAACATGGACATAGCGTGGCCCTCCGCTCCCAGAATATTGGTTACCGGTACGCGCACACCATCGAAGAAGAGCTCCGACGTGTCCGCCGACAAATGGCCGAGCTTCTCGAGGTTTCGCCCCCGCCGAAACCCCGGCCGATTGGTTTCCACAAGAATGAGGCTCATTCCCGATCCGTTGTCCGAACCGCCGCTGCGAACCACTACGATGACCAAATCGCACAGTTGGCCGTTCGATATGAAGGTCTTCTGCCCGTTGATCACGTACTCGTCCCCATCGCGTTCCGCGCGCGTGCGAATTCCCTTAAGATCGCTTCCCGTCCCGGGTTCAGTCATGGCGATGGCGCAGACGGCATCCCCCGCGACCATAAGCGGCAGCCAGCGACGCTTCTGGTCTTCCGTGCCGAATTTCAGCAGATAGCCGCTGCACACATCGCTATGGACCGAAAAATCAGCGGCTGGCCCAGAAAAGCCAGCATACCAAAGCTCCTCGATGACGATTGCGTTGAGCCGGAAGTCGCCGCCGGGGCCGCCGTACCGCTCCGGTGTCTGAGCGCAAAGCAAGCCCGTCTCCCCGCCTCGCTTCCAGTAATCCCGATCGACAATACCCGCCTGTTCCCAGCGCTCGAAGTTTGGCGCAATTTCGCGCGACGCGAACCGCCGGGCAGTATCGCGAAAAATCGCGTGCTCCTCCTCGTACACGGATCGATGGCCTAGCATTTGAATATCCCGAACATCAGTAGCGCGTCCGTATGGCATCGCGATGGCGGGTGAGGTAGGCTCGGCTCAGGCCCAACTGCTGAGCGCCGAAGCCGACCCGGCCGGCGTGGGTCACACGTAAAGAGGACTGAAGGTAGGTATTCGACGGATACGGAGCCCAATAACAGCTGTTCACCGTGGAATAATTCATCGCAAATCTTTTGCCGCGAGTATCGGTCACTTCCAGCTTGCCGCCCATCGGCACGGCTTTGCGATATTCCTGCGTCCCGCGCGAGTCGGTCAACCCATACACCTTTCCGTCCTCGAGCACGTAGCCGCTGATGTGCGGCCCCATGACCGGTGTCTTGGCGATATCATGCGCTGTAAACAAATGTACGGTCAGCGATCGGCCAAAACTCGCGTGCCACCAAATGACCGACGAGTTGTCGCGTTCAGGACGCGGACCCCAACTGCGATCTCCCGTATCTACGCAGTCCACTGCAAAGCGGCGGCCGCGAGCAACGAGTTCTCCCTTGATGTGGTAAGTGACATCATAGTGTCCCGACCAGGAACTATCCCAAGCGGGGCC
>Ga0137409_10006364_pt1 | contig 12270 bp, 10 predicted proteins | sample CZODoug1_16funga_FD_122059 | JGI IMG/M metagenome (GOLD analysis project Ga0137409, IMG submission 122059) | Vadose zone soil fungal communities from Angelo Coast Range Reserve, California, USA - CZODoug1_16fungal (Hybrid Assembly) | ecosystem: Environmental > Terrestrial > Soil > Vadose zone... | reverse complement strand
CGAGACCCTGCCTCAGACCGCCCCTCTCGTTACTCCGTTCACGACATGCTTGACGGTCTGAGGCAGGGCCTCGTTAGAAATGAGTCGCGAAATTGAGAATTGAGAATTAGGAATTCAGAATTCGTGATGGCATTCCAAATTCCAAATTCCAAATTCCAAATTCCTAATTCCAAATTCTTAATTCCTAGTTTGAGGAGTCTATGAAGTACTTGTGCCTTGTCTACCTCGAGGAACAGAAGCTGCACGCCGTCCCCGACAGCGAGTGTATGGCCTGCGGGGCAGGGTTCAGGAAGAGTGGACTTCTGATCGCCGCGGAGGCGCTCCAACCCATAGAGACAGCCACGACGGTGCGGGTCCGGAACGGCAGGGTGTCGATCACCGACGGTCCCTTCGCCGAGACCAAAGAGCAGCTGGCTGGCTTTTACCTGATCGACGCGAGAGACTTGAACGACGCGATCCAGGTCGCCTCGAAGATCCCGCCGGCGCGCGAGGGAAGCATCGAAGTGCGGCCAATCAGGGAGTTGAACCCGTAGACTTGGAGTACGCGAGTCTCCTGCCGGTTCCGCTCACCACCGTGCGCCAACCGACGCGTGAAATCGGCGCCGCCGCGTTTGCGGCGACGCTCGACCGCGTCCGCCGACCCGAAACCCCCGTACGGGACGTCCTTCTCCAAACGCAATTTGGTTGTGCGACGATCCTGTGGCGCCGCTGTCAAGAGCGCCACAGGACATGCACGGCCTGCTCAATGACCAACGCACGAGCTCGCAGAACTGGCTATCCTCTTCTCCCCGCTCCTCTGCCCATTCAATTGGTAGAAAAGGCCTCATAACGCCGGGCTCGCTGGTTGTACCCATAACCCGCGACGTGGCCTCCATCAGCGGAAATGGCGTTGGCGAAAGCGAAGTACGAGCCACTCCCGATCGAGCCGGCGTAGATGGTGCTCAGGCTTTTCATCCCGCCCGCCGCAGTCCATCGAAACGCGCGCGTCTGTCCGCTGGCATCCGGCGCATCTCCGACCACGACTGAACCGTCGGCAGAAACGTCAAACGCCTCGCTGCCGACGCCGCCCAATGAACCGAGATCCTGCATCCCGCCCGCTGCGGTCCATCGAAAGGCACGCCGCGTATTGCCAGCGTCCGTGGACCGGCCGATCACGACCGAGCCATCCGCCGACACACCAAACGCCTCGCTTTCAAAACCGCCCAGGGTGCCGAGATACTGCATCCCTCCCACCGCGGTCCACCGGAAGGCACGACGCTGTCCGTTGGCGTCGTCTGCCACCCGACCACGACCGAACCGTCGGCGGAGACGCCGTACGCCCCGCTGCTGTAGCCTCCGAAGGTGCCGAGATCCTGCATCCCGCCCGCCGCAGTCCACCGAAAGGCACGCGTGTTACTGGCGGCGTTCCAGGACTCTCCGACCACGACCAGGCCGTTAGCGGAAATGTCGGCCGAGACGCCATACGGGCCTCCCAGGGTGCCGAGGTCTTGCAGCCCGCCCGCAGCCGTCCAACGAAAGGCGCGCTGCCGAAAGCTGGCGTCCCATGCCTCCCCGACCACGATCGAGCCGTCGCCGGAGACTCCATACGCCGCCGCGTAGGCGTATCCAAAGTCACCCAGGTCTTGCATTCCGCCCGTCGCCGTCCATCGAAACGCACGATACTGCCCGCTGGCGTTGGACGCGTATCCCACCACGACCGACCCCGTGGAAGACACTTCATACGCCTGGCTCCCGTTGCCGCCCAACGTGCCGAGCCAGACCTGTGCGGTACCGCCACCACCGCCGCTCGCGCTGAGCGGAGAGGTGAAGGTGCCATCATAGATAGCAAGAACGATTAGCAATGCTGAGTAGCGCAGAATCCTGCTCACGATAACCTCCTCGTTTTTCGGGCGCCAGGTGTGCTGCTGGTGAAGCGCCGATCTCGCTCACACACGGCGGATGCAACAGACGTGCTGCGACGGTCTACGAAGCTGAAGTCTCTTGGGAGGGGCCGATGATTGCCAGAACATGAGCCGAGAAATGTGCGGAATTTCCGCTTTGGCCACTCGAGATCGGCAGCCTGACAACCCATGCATACGCAACGTGCCGCAGCGACTCGTCAAGACCGGTGGGCGCCTGGTCGAAAATACGCACCTGTACTTTTTGGAGTCATGTCCAACGGGAACGGAAAACAAGCGCGATTGCCGAAAATGCTGATATTGAATGCACGCTCGACCGCGGAAGTTCTCGCAGTTGGTTGCGCGAAGCCGTTCGATTGCTCGTCGAGGCAACGAACGTGGAGATTGGCTGCGAGACGAATTCGAACACCGATGCCGTGGTCCGGAGTGCGACGCCGATGACGTCGAGTCGTTTCTCCAAAAAGGAGAATCGGACGGATCGTGAGGCCGTCTCCGGCGAATGATGTTCGTCGTGGAAACCGAAGAAACAGCCGGCGGCGTACCGCGCTCGATCGCGATCGCGTTGCGATGGCCGGCACTGTTACGCAGTGCCTGTAGGAAAACTGTTCAGAAGGGATCGCACGCTTACCGGCATCCAACGGGAACCGAATTTGCATGGCGGCGGACGTCGACCACATGCCCGGGACGGCACCCCAAACCCCCATCGCGGACGAGAGCTTCGGACGGCGTCTGCGCCGCGAGCGCGAGCGGCGTCAGATAGCGCTCGCTTCCATCGCCGCGAACAGCAAGATCAGCCTCTCGCTGCTGGAAGGTCTCGAGCGCGACGACGTGTCGCGGTGGCCGTCGAGGATCTTCAGGCGATCGTTCATTCGTGCCTACGCGCAGGCCGTTGGACTCGATACCGACGCGACGACCCGCGAGTTCCTCGAGCGCTTTCCCGATCCCAACGATCCCGATCTCGTCACCCCACGACATTCATCAGCCAGGTCCGCTCTGCGACTGACGCTCGCAGACACCGGCGACTCGTTCATTGGCGGCTGCATCCTCAGGTCGGTGCACAGCCGCTGGGCGGCGCTTACCTGTGACGTGACGGTCATCGCGACGTTCGGCGTGGCGATCTATCTGTTGTTCGGGACGTTGTGGATGCCGTTGTGCGTCGCGTCGATCGGATACTACGCGGGCGGAATTCTGCTGCTCGGCAACACGCCCGGCGTCCGCCTTTGCGCGTCCGGTCGCAGCACCAGCATCGATCCGCCTAGCGGGATCAATTCCTGGCGACGAATTCGTTCGAATGCTGCGTTGATTCTGCCGTCGCTCCGGCCGGAATCGCGCCATCCGGCGGAAGCAGTTGCCGAGTGTCCGGAGTGGCCTTCAGCTCAAGGTCAGGTATTCTGAGCGAGCTCGAGGTCAGGCATTCTGAGCGATCCTCGCGTCAGTGCTAAAAGAACTCTTCGCGTAGCCGAACACCTCTTTCCAGGCCGATCACGTTCCCCCGCAACCGTCCAACGGCGAACGTCACGTCGTTGCGAGTTACATTTGCTCATCTTGCAGCCCGTGGTGAAACTAGGGTTGCTCGTTATCGTGTGGCCACGTTTCCTCCTGTTCCTCCTGTTTGGGACGATGGCTCAGCGTGCCCCCCTTTCGGCCCGCTTCGCGAGCCTCTTCTGGCGTCCATTCGTGTGCAGTGCCCTTAGCGTGGGCGGCCTTACCCCCCTTGCTGGCAATTTCCCGCCGCTTTGCCGCGTCCATTGAAGCGAATCCGCGATCCTCTTTCGACATATGCCCCCTGCCCTGAGTGGAATTGCCTCATGACTCGAAGCCCGGTGTCCCAGCGCCTCGTTCCACCGGGATGGGCAATAACCGTGCTGCCCGGGCAGCCGGGAGTTTGGGCCTATGAATGGCTGAGGATCAGAGGGAAAGAAGGGCCTGCGCTGCCGTGCTTGGGAACCGAGGCGTGCAACGAAACCCGACGTACGCGGGAAAATTTACGCCGACGCCGGAGGAAGACGGGCGATCAGAAGGTTCAGTGATCGCCCGTCTCGCGGCGAACTCGATCTGTCAGAAGTTGACAAAATAGTCGTTGTCTGCCGCGAACGACCGCAGGACCGAGATGGGCTCGGCGGGGTTGTCCGACAGTTTCGCAACGCGAGTCTCGCCGCTCGATGTGATGGTAATGAGAGGAGAGTGACCGGGCGCGAGCGCGTCCTGTGGAACGCGAACGAGATCCCCCGAACCCAGGATCAGGTAGCAACCAGGTCGTTGAATGTCGTTCCAGCTCATTTCTTGAAGACGTGAACTCCTATGATCCGCTGATGGTGTTTGTCCCTTGGTCAGTGCCACTGCCATGTCGAACCTCCTTGTATGATTCGCGTGCGGGTGGATTGGTGAAGAGCCGAAGGCAGCACGACGGCGCTACGGCCTCGGGCCCCTACCGCAACCGGCGTACCACAGCGACCTGCGCGATAAGATCCGCAGCATCAATACGATCCAGCATCAGTGACGTTTGCGTTTGATCGCGGCTGTCCCAAGACGCCCCGATCCGAATCGGCGATATCGCCCAAAGTGACCACGATGATGGGTCTTCGACGTGCCGTGGCGATTCGCCACGCCTGTGGCGCGGGAAACGCTCTAGGATGCGACTGGAGCGCGTCCAAGCTTCCGATACAACGTCTTTCGATCGAGACCCAGGAGGCGAGCGGCCGCGGACTTGTTGCCGTCGACGGCGCGCAACGTCTTGAGAATATGCTCGCGCTCGACGGCGGCCAGCGGACGGTCGAGCCGGCCGCCAGGTTGGGGTGCCAGCGTGATCTTGAGCGCTTCGGGCAGATCGTCGATCTCTATCACGAGGCCGCTGCCAAGGACGAGCGCCCGCTCGATGGCGTTCTCGAGCTCGCGGACGTTGCCCGGCCAGGAATGGCGGCGCAGTCGTTCCAAGGCGTCCGCCGACACGGTGGGGCGGGGGCGGGCGAGTCGCGTAGTGTGTTTCTCCAGAAAGTGCGCCAGCAGGGGCATCAGATCTTCCTGTCGGTCGCGAAGAGGCGGCACGTGGATGTCCACGACGTTGATGCGATACAAGAGATCCTGACGGAACTGCGCCGCGATCACCCGCGCGTCAAGGTTGCGATGCGTGGCCGTCACGACCCGGACATCGATGGGCACGGGCGTTGACGCACCGAGGGGGTGAACCTCCTTTTCCTGCAGCACGCGCAACAGCTTGCCCTGGAGCGCCGGCGCCAGGTCTCCGATTTCGTCCAGAAAGATTGTCCCGTGTTCGGCGGTCTGAAACAGCCCGCGCTGGTCTTTGTGTGCGTCGGTGAAGGCGCCCTGGCGGTGGCCGAAGAGCTCATTTTCCAACAGGGCCTCGGGAATCGCCGAACAATTCACCGCAACGAAGGGGCCGCGCGCCCGAGGACTTTTGGCGTGCAACGCGCGCGCGAGCAACTCCTTGCCGGTACCGCTCTCGCCTATCAGCAGGACCGGCGTATCGCTGTGCGCCGCGCGATCGACGAGCGCAATGACGCTTCGCATCGCGCACGACTCGGCGATGATGCCCCTGTCGTCATCGGATGCCACGCGTCGCCTGAGCACTTCTCGCGCGAGCCAGTGCTCCGTTGTCGCGTTTTCCACCTCGCGCGCCACGTCGGCGAGGAGCATCGGTCTGCCAACCAGAACAGCAGCGCCTCGATCTTTCGCATCCGGGTGGTCGCACGGCCATAGACCCGCCACGAGGACCACCGGCACATCGCCTGCGGACCGGCGCAATTCGTCGACGAGGTGCAGGCCGTCGGCGTCGGTCGCATGCACGTCGATGAGCAATGCATCGACAGCGACACGCGACAGTATCTCTGCCGCCTGTGTCGAGTCTGTCGCCGTCAGCACCGCGCAGTGATCTTGGAGACGATCCTGGAGCATTTGTCGCGTCTTTTCGTCGTCGTCGACGACGAGAACGGTCGCGTGCAGCCTCATAGGACATCAGCCAAGCGAGCGTGCGTGCGGTGAACCGCTCCCACAGAGCACGCGCGGCGGGAATCGTTCAGAAGAAAACGTGAACATTCGAGTATAACGCCCGACCGCGACGCGTTGGACAACGTTCGGTCAGATCCACTCAGTCGATGGACCTGCAGCCGAGCTTGTCATTGCTGCCGCTTCGTCCTGAGCTTTGTCGGGCGTTGAGATCGTGTAAGGGAACTCTTCTGACACGTCCCGTCAGCAATCGGCTTCAAACTGCATGCCGCCAAGACAATGGATGAGATTGTGGAGTGGCACTCGCTCGCCTGCCTCGACCGCAGGTGCAGGTCCGCCCATGAATACTATTTCGGCCCGCTGCCATCCAAAGCTCTGTTACATCGGCTGCACACGGATCAATCGCGGTTCCTCCTCCATCGCTGAAGAGCGGAACACAATGCGGCGCAACCACCTCGTGACGTTGGATGCGTGCCGGGCCATCGTTAATCGACATGAAGCCGGCCGCCGCGCGACACGTCGGACGATACGGCGCGGACAGTGCGGCGTACAAGTCCTCGTCCGTGGCATGATGTGGTCCCTTTTCGCACGAAGGAGATCAGACCATGTGGACCAGGCACCTGATGTTGACCGCAGTAGCCTTCCTGGCCCTGAGCGTCACGGCTCCCGCTCAGACGCAGATTACGACGGCCGTAGTCGAAGGCGTCGTCACCGACGCAAGCGGCGCGGTGCTCCCAGGCGTGGACGTTGAGATCCGGAATGCGGACACGAATCTCACGCGCAGCCTGGTTACTGATCGGGACGGCCGGTTCGTGGCGCCCCAGCTGCCGTCCGGCCGCTATACCGTGACGTTCAAGCTCGCCGGCTTCGCCACGATCGTGCACGAAAACGTCCTCGCCACGGTCGGCGACGCCGTCCGACTGAATCCTGTCATGAAGCTCTCGGGCGTTGCAGAAACCGTGACCGTCAACGCCGAGTCGCCGACGGTCCAGACCACCCGCACGGCTGCCGCCAGCACGCTCGATCAGACGACGATCGAATCGACGCCGATCCTCGGCCGCAAATTCGAAGATCTGCTGACGCTCACGCCCGGCGTCAGCGTCGTCCAGGGCCCGGACGGCGACGAGATCACGTTCTCCGGACAGCGTGGAGTGTTCAACAACATCAGTCTGGACGGGGGGGACTACAACAACGGTTTCTTCGGCGAGCAGGTCGGCGGCCAGCGCGCGGCCATCGACATCACGCTCGAGGCAGTCAAAGAGTTCCAGGTCATCGCGACCGGCGCCAGCGCCGAGTTCGGACGCACCGCCGGCGGCATCGTCAACGTCATCACCAAGTCTGGAACCAATCAGGTCAAGGGCAGCCTGTTTCACTACCAGCGGTTCGAAGGGCTCACCTCGAATACGTCGGACGGAAAGCCGCTCAAAGATTTCCGGCGGGAGCAGTTCGGCGGCACGGTCGGCGGTCCGCTGGCCAGGGACAAGGCCTTCTTCTTCCTCGCGTTCGAAGGCGTTCGCGAAAACCTGCAGCGGCCGAATCTGTCGGAAGCGATCGGCGCGCCGTGCCCGGTGAGCAGTCCGACGCTCGCCGCCAACGCAGCGTTGATCGACAGCAGCGCCGATTGCCAGCGGCTCGCACTGCTGGGGTTCTTCCGCGCGAGGCGTGGCCAGGACGAAGGACAGCCCGTTGACCACGCGATCGACAACAACGCGACGCTGGCGAAGCTCGATTGGAACCTCTCGCCCACGAACAACTTGTCCGCATCGTACAACTTCGATTATTCAAAGAACACGAACCAGACGTTCGACGTCGCGACGTACGGGAATTCAGCCAACGGCATTGAAGGGCCTTCCAAGATCAACGTCCTGAACGTGAACCTGTTCACCACGATAACGGCCAACAAACTGAACGAGTTCCATTTGACCTACTCGCGCGAGGACCGTCCGCGGGCCGCCGCATCATCGTCGGTCCCTGCGGACACCGCCATGGGCTTCGCGACGACGTTCCGTTTCGGCAACCCCTTTTTCCTTGCGCCAACCGTCGACGAGCTGGTCAGACGATTCCAGCTCAAGGACAACTTCTCGATCGTCACCGGCAAGCACACCATCAAGACCGGCGGTGAATGGCTCCACACCAACAACTTCCAGGTCTTTCGCGGCTTCTTCGAGGGCCGCTACATTTTCGACAGCGTGACCGGCTTTCTACGCTACGCGTCGCCCGCCGCGGCCGGCGGGTTCGGGCCGAACACCGTGGGCTGCTCGAACGGCGCGTATGTAACGGCGCCGACCAATTGCCCTGCGGGCTCGACGGCGACGGGCGGGCCGCTCTTGTTCTACCTGCAGAGCACCAGCCCGGACGGCATCGCGCGCGACGCGGCAGGCGCGTCTGACATCAGCAACGAGGAGGTTGCGCTGTTCGTCCAGGACAAATGGCAGGCGGGCCGCGGGCTGACGGTCGACTACGGATTCCGCTGGGACGCGCAGAAGATGCCGCCAACCGTCGACCCGAAGACGACGGCCTACGCGCTGTTCCTGAACGATCCGCGATTCCCGTCGGACGGGACGCTTCCCAATCAGTGGAAGCAGTTTCAGCCACGAGCGGGGTTTGCGTGGGACGTGAACCAGGATGGACGGACGGCTGTCCGCGGCAGCGCAGGCATCTACTACGCCAGGCAGAACATGCTCAGCCAGGTCGGATCGGTCACGACCAACGGGATTCAACAGAAGAGCGATTTTCGCAACACCGGCTTCACGGCGTTTGCCGATATGCCCGTGTGGCCGAACCTGCTCGCGCCAAGCGCCGTTGCCGCCGGAACCTTCCCGCTCTTCACCGGTGTCCGCGTGTTCGATCGCGACTACCGCAACCCGCGCATCTACAGCGTCAACGTCGGGGTCGACCGCGAGCTGGCGCCGAGCGTCGCGGCGTACGTCGACTTCACGGTCGCAAAGAGCGTGCAGCTCACGCGGTTCCTGAACTACAACGTTCACGGCACGGCCGCCGCGTCCACGCAGCCTCCGACGCGCGACGCGACGACCTATGTGGGGGCCAACCCGTTCGAGCCGCAGCTGAGCGACGTGTTCGTCACCAACAGCCGCGGGCACGGGCTCTACCGCGGCGCCACCTTCGGCCTGCGGAAGCGCTTCTCACACAGGTACCAGCTCGAAGCGAACTACGTGCTGTCGAAGGATGAAGACGACGATTCCAACGAGCGCGATCCGTTCACGGAGCGCTCGTTCAACTTCTACGATCTGAGCCTCGATTACGGGCCGTCGGATCGCGACATCCGCCACAAGTTCAATTTCTTCACCTATGCGGAGCTGCCGCAGCAGCTCCTGATCAACGTCCGCATCCAGGCGCGCACGGCGCAGCCGATTACCACGTCGCCGCGCGTGCTGAACGGCGTCGACCGCGGCCGCAACTGGGATCGGAAGGACAACGAATACTTCTCGCTCGACTGGCGGCTGCAGCGCGCATTCCGCGTCGGGATGCGGGCCCAAATCATTCCGAGCGTCGAGATGTTTAACACGTTCAACAACGCGAACAACGTGAATCCGCTGACAACGCCCGCGCTGTTCAACTTCGACGGCTTCCTGCGGCAGGGTGTCGGCGATCCGCGGCAGCTTCAGGTCGCCGCGAAGGTCACGTTCTAGCGAGCGCCGCGATCACCTCTGGTACTCCGTCGAGCGCCGTCACCTCGAAGTACCGGCCGTGCGCCTGCGGCGGCACATCCGCGTGTTCGTGCGACCAGCTGAGGGCCGCCGGAATGTGGACCGCCCACGCGCCGGCCTCGACCACGGGCAGGACGTCGGACCGCAGAGAGTTGCCGACCATCAGAAAGCGGTGCGGCTCGACGGCGTGGCGGGAGAGGATCGCCGCGTACACGCCGGTCGTCTTGTGGCTGACGACCTCGACGAAGCGGAAACAGTCGCGCAAGCCCGACCGCTCCAACTTCGACGTCTGATGGAGGAGGTCGCCTTTGGTGACGAGCATCAATGGGTAGGAGGAGGCCAGAGCCGTCAGAACCTCACGCGCGCCCGCGAACACTTCGACATCCTCCGTCAGCATGTGCTTGGCCAACTCGATCATGCCCCGGAGATCATCGCCGGCAATCCGACCATCGGTGAGATCGATGGCGGTCTCGATCAGAGACAACACGAAGCTGGAGACGCCATAGCCGTAGTACTCCAGATTCGCGAGCTCGGTTCGGTTGACGCACTCGTCGATCTCCTCCACGCTCAGGACGACGCCGGCGCCCGCCAGCACCTGGCGAAATCGCTCGCGCCCGTCGCGGTAGCTTCGCTCGTTGTGCCACAACGTGTCGTCGCCATCGAAGGCAATCAGATCGAGGGTCATACAATCACTGAGCGCGCGCGCAGCAACGGAAGCGCGAGAACGGTATCACCCCCCAGGCGCACGAGCGTCTCCGCCTGAGGCATCGACAGCGCGTTGAAGAGCAGACGCCACGCCGCTTCGTCGGACATCGTCGCTGTCGCGGTCGGCTCGACGAGATCGCCCTCGTCGACGTCCCAGCCGCGGTCGCGGGATCGCAGCGTCCATGTGCCGGACGCGCCGCCCGTGATTCTAATCGCAACCGATGCACCAGGAGGCCCCGGCACTCGCGGTAGGCGTGAGGCAAGACATGCATCGCGATCTGCAGGACCGCGCGCAGCCAGCGGGCGTCCGAAAACGTGGCCCCGACCGACTCGCGGATCTGGGATCCGTGATGCCACACTTCTGTGAATTCGCGGCCGATGTCGAGCCACTGTGGCGAGCGGGGTTCGCCGGTCCACGACACCGGGAATATTGCTGCGGCGTCAGGATTCAGCGTTTCGACAAAATCTGCCAGCTCTGTGCTCGCGTGGGCGTACAGGTCCGTCAGCACGCGAGGGCTCAATCGTTCGGCCGCGCGAATCCACGAGGCGTTGAGCTGGTTGATGAACGCCACGAGATCTCGCCCGATGCCCGCTGGACGCGCTGCCGGGGGCGGTAACCCGTCGCGGTGGAAGGAGAGCCTGCGGAGCGCCGTGTCGAGCAGATGCGCCACGACGTCCCGGACGCGCCAGCTACCGGCCATGGTCGGCCGGTCCGAGTCGTCACCGTCTAGCGTGCGAAGTAGATCGACGATCTCACCACACAGCGGCCGAAAGAGAGGACGGGTATCTGTAACCGGAAGCGGCATCAGAATCTTGGGGGTGAATGGCGACCGAGACGAATCAGTCTACCTCGCGGCGACGAGCACCCGACCCGAGGAATCGAGACGCCCCTGAAAACTGACCTTCACCCGCCAGCGATACAAGTGTCTCCGTGCTGCGAGGACCTCCAGACGCCATGCCGCCTCTCGAGAATGTGCTTGAGGTGGACCCTGAGCGCACACCCTGGCATCTTTTGGACTGCCTGGCGGGATTTGGCGGTTCGAGTCCACGTTTAACCGGCGAGATCGCAGAGAGCGCAGCGGGTTTGTTTTTTTGGCTCTGCGTGCTCCGCGCGCTCTGCGGTTAAGCGTCGTCGTTGTGCGGTCCGGCCGGCGGTATCATTCCGAAAAGCAAACCAGGTCTGCGCGCTGGGAGACGATATGAGGAATGCGATAGTGGTCGCTGTTGTGCTCGCGGTTGCGGCGCCGGCATTTGCGGCCGACCGCGTCAAGACGGCAAACGGCACCGTCGAAGGCGTCACGACCGAGAGCGGCATCCACGTCTACCTGGGCATCCCGTTCGCGGCGCCGCCCCTGGGCGATCTGCGGTGGAAGCCGCCGCAGCCGGTCAAGAACTGGACGGGCACGCGCAGCGCGGCGCAGTTCGGCCCGCGCTGTGTCCAGGCCTCGATCTTTGGCGACATGAACTTCCGGTCAAACGGCATGAGCGAGGATTGCCTCTATCTGAACGTCTGGACTCCAGCGACCTCCGGCAGCCAGCGGTTGCCGGTGCTCGTGTACTTCTTTGGCGGTGGTTTTGTCGCGGGCGACGGCTCCGAGCCGAGGTACGACGGCGAACGCATGGCGCGCGAGGGTATCGTCTCATTGACGGTCAATTACAGGCTCGGCGTCTTCGGTTTCCTGGCGCATCCGGACTTGACGAAGGAATCGCCGCACCACGCGTCGGGTAACTACGCGCTGCTCGATCAGCGCGCCGCGTTGCAGTGGGTACAGAAGAACATCGTTGCGTTCGGAGGAGATCCGAAAAAAGTGACGATTGCGGGCGAATCGGCAGGATCGATTGCGGTCAGCGCACAGATGGCGTCTCCGCTTTCGAAGCATCTCATCGCCGGCGCCATCGGCGAGAGCGGCGCATTGATTGCGCCGACGCTGCCGCCCGTATCTCTGGCGCAAGGGGAAGAGGAAGGGACGAAGTTCGCGACCAGCGTCGGTGCGACGTCGCTTGCGGCGCTGCGCGCGATGGCCACGGCGCAGATA
>Ga0137409_10006362_pt1 | contig 12271 bp, 9 predicted proteins | sample CZODoug1_16funga_FD_122059 | JGI IMG/M metagenome (GOLD analysis project Ga0137409, IMG submission 122059) | Vadose zone soil fungal communities from Angelo Coast Range Reserve, California, USA - CZODoug1_16fungal (Hybrid Assembly) | ecosystem: Environmental > Terrestrial > Soil > Vadose zone... | reverse complement strand
CCTTCGCGGAGAGCGGCCTCCCGGGGTTCGTCGTGGATTCCTGGGTCGGCGTGCTTGCGCCGGCCAGGACGCCGCCGCCGGTGATCGAGCGCCTGCAGCGCGAAATCGCCGCGGTTCTCGCCGACCCGCTCGTGAAGGAGCGCTACGGCGTGCTCGGAATCGAGCCGGTGGGCAACACCCCGGAGCAGTTTGCGGCGCAGATCCGCGAAGACCTGGCGCGCTGGGAAAAGGTAGTCAGGCAGGCCGGCATCAAGCTCGACTAGCGTATGACGGACACCCGCTCGATCGCGTAGGGAATACGAGGAGCCCGCCACGTGCCCGAGCGCGACCTGCGCGCCATCGCCTTCCCCAGGCTCGACGAGGCCGGTATCGCGGAGGTGGGGCGCTGCGGTGCGGCGTCCCTGAAGCGGGTCCAGGCCGGGCAGACGCTTTTTCGCGCCGGTGATCGCGACTTCAAGTTCTTCGTCATCAAGTCCGGCGAGGTCGAGATCGTGGACCCGACGGGCGAAACGCCGAAGACCGTCACGGTGCACGGGCCCGGAGAATTCACGGGCGATGTGGCGCACCTGACCGGCACGCCGTCGGTCGTCAGCGCCGTCGCGAAAACCGATTGCGAAGTCTACGAGGTGTCTGCCGAAGCCGTGCGGCAGATCCTCAACCAGTGCCCGGACCTGGGCGACATCATCCTGCAGGCGTTTATCGCCCGCAGGCAGATGCTGCGCGAATCCGGGAGCTTCACGGGCCTGCGCGTGATCGGCTCGCGCTACTCGCGCGACACGTTCCGGATCCGCGATTTCCTCGCGAAGAACCGGGTGCTGTTCACCTGGCTCGACCTGGAAGCCGACCCGCAGGTGGCGCGGCTGCTCGAGCGGTTCGGGGTGAGCGAAGCCGAAACGCCCGTGGTCGCATTCGGCAGCCTGCTGCTCCAGCGCAACCCGTCGAACCGCCAGCTGGCTGAGGCGATCGGGATACGCAGGCCGCTGGAGCAGATCGTGTACGACATCGCCATCGTCGGCGCCGGGCCGGCGGGGCTGGCCGCGGCGGTGTACGGCGCCTCCGAGGGCCTGAGCACCGCGGTGCTGGAGCGCATCGCGCCGGGGGGCCAGGCCGGCGCCAGCATGCGCATCGAGAACTACCTCGGATTTCCCACCGGCATCTCCGGCAGCGAGCTGGCAGAGCGCGCCGTGCTGCAGGCCGACAGGTTCGGAGCACGCCTCATCATTCCGGCGCCGGTCACCGGCTTGTCCTTCGACAAGGCGTATTCCGTTCTCGCCCTGGAAGGAGGCGAGACCGTGGTGGCCAAATGCCTGCTCATCGCCACCGGCGCCGACTACTGCCGCCTGGAGGTCGAAGGCTGCGATCGATTCGAAGGTTGCGGCGTCTACTACGCCGCGACCCCCAACGAAGCGCAGCTGTGCCGCGGGGCGGACGTGGTGGTCGTCGGCGCCGGCAACGCCGCCGGCCAGGGTGCCGTCTTCCTCGCCGGGCACGCCCGCAAGGTGTTCCTGCTGGTGCGCGGCGACGATCTCTACAAGAGCATGTCGAGCTACCTGGCCCGGCGCATCGAGCAGACGCCCAACATCGAGGTGCTCTACGACACGACCGTGCTGCGGATATCCGGCGACACGCACGCGAGGTCGGTCGAGTTCATCAACAACAAGACGGGGGAGAAGCGGACCCTGATGACGCCCGCGCTGTTCAGCTTCATCGGGGCGGTGCCGCGTACCGACTGGCTGCCTCCCGAGATCGAAAGAGATCCCAAGGGGTTCGTGCTGACGGGGGCCGCGGCGGCGCAGCCGTCCCACTGGACCGCGCGGCGGCACCCCTTTCTTCTGGAGACCAGCCGCCCCGGTGCGTTCGCCGCCGGTGACGTGCGCTGCGGCTCGGTCAAGCGAGTCGCCTCGGCGGTCGGCGAGGGGGCGATGGCCATCCAGTTCGTGCATGAGTATCTGAAAGGAATGTGAAGCACGGCTCGTCGCACCGACTGCGGCTGGATTGGTAGTTGGTTAGCGACGGGGAAGCGTTGGCCAGCTACAGACAGAGTAGTGCGGCAGGACTAGTATTCCTTTCAAACGAATCTGCTCCCGGTCTTCGCCCGGTGCCTGGTGCCGAGAATTTGAAGGGAGACGCAGCATGCAAACCACCATCGGCTCGCGCGGCCTCCAATTCGGCGTGATCGCCGCCGCGGCGTTGCTTCTGCCGACATTTCTCTGGCCGGATTTCTGGGCAAAAACGCTGTCCACGCAGGGCTTCCTGCCCCATAGCTATTGTTTTACCTGGCAGCCCGGAGTCATCTGGCTGAACGCAGGGTCCGACGCGACGATAGGCCTCTCCTACCTGGCCATTTCGGGAACGCTGGCCGTGCTGGTGAACAAGACCCGCAGGGAGATTCCGTTTTCCTGGATGTTCCTCGCGTTCGGCGCGTTTATCGTTGCCTGCGGGATGACCCACCTGATGGAGGTGTGGACCTTGTGGGAGCCGCGCTACTGGCTGGCGGGCGACCTCAAACTCATCACCGCGGTCGCGTCGGTGGCCACGGCCGTGGCTCTGCCGCCGCTCGTTCCGCGCGTACTCGCGCTCGTCCGGGACGCGAAGGTCTCGCGCGAGCGCAAGCAGCAGCTCGAGTCCGCCAACGACGAGCTGAACCGGCTCAATGCCCGCCTGAGGGAGCTGGATGAATTGAAAACGCAGGCGTTGCAGGAATCCGAGCGGCGCTGGCGCGCGGTGTTCGAGAGCTCGGCGATCGGCATCGTCTTGACCGATGTGACCGAGCGCGTCCTCGCGGCCAACCCCGCCTTCAAAGGCATGCTCGGGTACACGGAAGAGGAGTTCCGCGAACTCTCGTTGACGGAGCTCACGGCCGAGGACGAGCGCGACGCCAGCCGCTTGCGCGTCGCCCGGCTCCTCGACGGAGGGCTGCAGGAGTATCACGTGCAAAAACGCTACCGCCGCAAGAACGGGAGCTTCGCCTGGACCAACACCAGCGTGTCCCTTATTCCGGCCACCGGCGGCACGCCTACGCTGCTCGTCCGTGTCGTCGAGGACATCACCGAGCGCAAGCGGGCGGAGGAAGCGCTGGCCGAAGCGCAGACCAATCTGGAGCGCGTGACGCGGGCGACCGCCATGGGCGAGCTCGCCGCGTCCATCGCGCACGAAGTCAACCAGCCGCTCGCCGCGGCCGTCGCCAACGGCCATGCGTGCGCACGCTGGCTCGCCGCGAAGCCGCCCAACCTGCCCGAGGCGAACGACGCCGTCCAGCGCATCGTCCGGGACGCGAATCGGGCGAGCGAGATAGTCTCGCGGATTCGCGCTTTCCTCAAAAGAGGTGCGCCCCACAAGACCGAGCTCGATCTCGGCGAAGTCGTCCGCGAGGTGATCGGCATGGTGCAAGGCGAAGCCCGGGCCCGCAACGTGTCCTTGCGCGTCGAAGCGGCCGCGGACCTGCCGCCGGTGGTGGCGGACCGGGTCGCGCTGCAGCAGGTCATCCTGAATCTAGTGATGAACGCCATCGAAGCCATGAGCGCGGTCGAGGAGCGGGATCGGGTCGTGGAAGTAGGAGCGGACAAGCACGGGGCGGACGCGCTGCGCGTGGCGGTTCGCGATTCGGGCGTGGGGCTCGACCCGAACCGCCGCAACCGGATTTTCGACGCCTTCTATACGACCAAGCCCGAAGGCATGGGAATGGGCCTGGCGATCAGCCGGTCGATCGTCGAGGCCCACGGCGGGCGGCTCTGGGCGACCGCGAACGAGATCGCGGGCGAAACTTTTCAGTTCACGCTGCCGCTCGCAGCGCGGCCCGCGGCGTGAAGCCGGCGGAGGCCGTGGTTTTCGTGGTCGACGACGACCCGGCCGTGCGCGAGGCGCTCTGCAGCCTGATCCGGTCGGTCGGGTTGAACGCGGAGGCCTTCGCTTCCGCCCAGGACTTCCTGAACTCTCCGCGACCGGACGCCGCCGCGTGCCTCGTCCTCGATGTGCGGATGCCGGGCTTGAGCGGGCTCGATCTTCAGCGCGAGCTCGCCGGCTCGGGCGAGCGGATCCCGATCATTTTCATCACCGGCCACGGCGACATCCCGATGAGCGTTCGCGCCATGAAAGCCGGCGCGGCGGAATTCCTGCCCAAGCCTTTTCGCGACCAGGACCTTCTGGACGCCATCGGGCAGGCGCTGGAGCGCGACCAGGCAGCGAGAAAAGAGCGCGCGGCCCTCGCCGAAATCCGCGGCCGCTACGACAAGCTCACTGCACGCGAGCGGGAGGTGGCGCCCTTGATCGTGCGCGGCATGCTCAACAAGCAGGCCGCGGCCGAGCTCGGCATCAGCGAGATCACGGTCAAGGTTCACCGCCGCAACGTGATGCGAAAGATGAAGGTCCGATCGCTTGCGGAGCTGGTGCGGATGTTCGAGCAACTCCGCCCTTTACACCCTCAGGGCAAACCGACTTATACCTAGGTGTAATGGATTCGTAACGTCCGAATTCCTATTCTCCCGGCATGCGAAATTCAAGCAGACCGGTGAGAACGCCTGGAGAGCAACTCGTCATCGCCATCGTCGACGACCAGGCTGCGCTGCGCGAGGCGACCGAAAACCTGCTGAAATCCGCCGGGCTCAAGGCCGTGAGCTTTGCTTCGGCGGAGGACTTCCTGCAGGCCACGCCGCTGGATGGAGCCGGGTGCCTGATACTCGATGTGCGCTTGCCCGGAATGAGCGGACTCGAGCTGCAACAGCGTCTGGCCGCAGACGGCATCCACGTCCCGATCGTCTTCATCACGGCGCAGGAAGACAGCGACGGCCAGATGCGGGCGCAGGCATTGCGCTCGGGCGCGCTGGCTTTCCTGCGCAAGCCGTTCAACGACGAAGATCTCCTGAATGCCGTGCGCTCCGCCCTGGAGACGCGGAAGTGATCGAAAAGGCGCAGGGGCCTAAACCAAGGTGCAATGGATTTCGTGGGGAGCGCTCCGTATTCTTCAGCATGCGCGGATCGCTCAAGTGAGGTCGTCGATCTGCGGAATTTTTGCCAAAGGGAAGCCGCTCGATGAACAAGAAGGAAGCGCAATGGAACGTCGGCTATCTGATCTTCGCGATCACGGCCCTCGTGCTCATCCAGTCGTGGTGGGGCCAGGCCCGGCTGACAGAAATCGTTCCCTACAGCGAGTTCGAACGCGCGCTGGAAGAGGGCCGCGTGGCGCGAGTGGTGGTCACCGAGCGCCACATCGTGGGGTATCTGAAGGAGCCGAGCGAGCAGGGCAAGCGCGTCCTCGCCGCCAACCTCGTCGAGCCGGATCTGGCTCAGCGGCTTTCCCGCTTCAACGTGCCTTACACCCGCGAGTACGAAGGCACGTTTCTCAGGGACGTGATCTCCTGGGTGGCGCCCGTCCTGGTGTTTTTCGCCCTGTGGTTCTTCCTGTTCCGCAACTTCGCCGAGAAGCAGGGAATGGGCGGCTTGATGTCCATCGGCAAGAGCCGCGCCAAGGTGATGATGGAGAAGGCGACGGGTGTTAGCTTCGCCGATGTGGCGGGCGTGGACGAGGCGAAGGAGGAATTGCGGGAGGTCGTGGAATTTCTCAGGCAACCACGGCATTACGGCCGCCTCGGCGCGCGCATGCCCAAAGGGGTATTGCTGGTGGGGCCGCCGGGGACCGGCAAGACGCTGCTTGCCCGCGCGGTGGCCGGCGAAGCAGGGGTGGCCTTCCTCTCCACCAACGGCGCGGAGTTCGTGGAAATGTTCGTCGGCGTGGGGGCGGCGCGCGTGCGCGATCTGTTCGAGCAGGCGCGGGCAAACGCGCCCGCCATCATCTTCATCGACGAGCTGGATGCGCTTGGGCGTGCACGCGGCGCCTACGGCATCGGCGGCCACGACGAGAAGGAACAGACGCTGAACCAGCTCCTCGTAGAGATGGACGGGTTCGATCCGTCCCCCGGCGTCGTCATTCTCGCCGCGACCAACCGCCCCGAGATACTCGACCCGGCGCTGCTGCGGGCCGGACGCTTCGACCGCCAGGTGCTGGTCGACCGCCCGGACAAGACGGGGCGCATGCAGATCCTGCGGGTCCACTCGCGCAAGGTGAAGCTCGCTCCGGACGCGGACCTGGAGAAGATCGCCGCGCTCACCGCCGGGTTCGCCGGCGCCGACCTCGCCAACCTGATCAACGAGGCCGCCCTGCTCGCCACGCGCCGCGGCGCCGATGCGGTGGGGATGGAGGACCTCACCGCTGCGGTCGAACGCATCGTCGCCGGCCTGGAGAAGAAGAACCGGGTGCTCAATCCCATGGAGCGCCAGATCGTCGCCCACCACGAGATGGGGCACGCGCTGGTGGCCATGGCTCTGCCGGGCACGGATCCCGTCCACAAGATTTCCATCATCCCGCGCGGCGTCGGCGCGCTCGGCTACACCATACAGAGGCCGACCGAAGACCGCTTTCTCATGACCATCGAAGAAATGGAAAACAAGATGGCGGTGCTCCTCGGCGGCCGGGCCGCCGAGATGCTGATCTTCGGGCGCCCCTCCACGGGCGCGGCCGACGATCTTGCGAAAGCGACCGACATCGCCCGCGCCGTCGTGATGCGCTACGGAATGCACCGCGAGCTCGGCCTGGTGGCCTACGAGGAGGAGCGGCGCAATCTTCTCCCCGGCACGCCTTTGACGCCGGCTGAGCGCCGCTACAGCGAGGCGACGGCGAGGGAGATCGATATCGCCGTGCGCGAGGCTGTGAAGCGCGCGTTCGAAACGGCCTCCGGTGTCCTCGCGCGCGGCCGCAAGGTGCTCGAGGAAGGCGCAAAACTGCTGCTGGACAAAGAGACGCTGGTGGACCGGGATCTGCAGGCCCTGCGCAGCGAGCTGCAGGCGGCGCTTGCCGCGCCGCGCGGGCCCGCTCTCCGGTCCTTGGAAAGCTGATACACGACGATCGGGATACAAGATGCCATCGACAGGATTGCGCGGCAGTCAGGACGCGTTCAAGGAGAACTGGCTGGGCCTGAACCTTTACGAGCGTTTCGAGCAGGTCATCGCCGTGGTGGTGACCGCGCTCGTCGCCGTCATCGTCGTCGTGGCCGTCGTGGATCTGTTCAAGGAAGTCATGCTCCTTGCGTGGCGCGGGATCCTCAATCCGCTCGATCAGAGGATTTTCCAGACGATTTTCGGCCAGGTCCTGACGGTGCTCATCGCCCTGGAGTTCAAGCACTCCATCGTCAAGGTGGTCGCGGCGGGAGAGAAAATCATCCAGGTCAAGACCGTGTTGCTGATCGCGCAGCTGGCGCTCGCCCGCAAGTTCATCGTCCTCGACGCAAACGAGTATTCGGCCGCCGTAATACTCGCCCTGGCGGCCGTGGCCTTGTCGCTGGGCCTGACCTACTGGCTGATTCGCGACCGGGACGCGAAACAAGCCGCCCGTCCGGCGGCGTAAACGCGGTGAGCCGAGAATGAAAACGACGATCCACTACACCAACATCTCGGAGCCTTCGCATCCCGGGCTCGAGATACGGGTGCGCGCTCTGGCGCTGCACCATCTGGAGCGCCACCTGTCGACCTTCAACCCGGAGCTTGTCCAGCTGCACGCGGAGCTGGAGAAGGGCACGCACCACAAGAGCTACCTGGTCAAGCTGCGCCTCGCGCTGCCCAGCGCCCTCCTGGTGAGCGTGGACGAGGAATACAACCTGGACATTGCGCTGCGCGCGGCTTTCGCCGATCTGGAGCGGCAGCTGAAGCGGCACATGGCGCACTTGCGCCGCGAAGAGAACTGGCGCCGCAAGCAGCGCCGAGAGGAGCTGCGGCGGCTCAAATCGGAAGCAACGGTGTCGTGATCGACAATCATCAATGCAATCAGCAGTCGGGTCGCCGGATCCCGGCAAGCCCGGCTTAAGGAGAAGACCATGGCCAAGTGCAGTGTGTGCGGAAGACCTGCGACAACGCAGGTGACAGTCACCGAGAACGGCAAGCAGCGCCAGGTTCCCTTGTGCGACGAGCACTACGCCGAGGTGGCGGGAAACCGCGGCTTCGGCGTGTCGCCGCTCGAGTCCCTTTTCCACGGCGGAGGAGGGCTCTTCGACCGGTTCTTCAATGACTCCTGGCCCTCCTTCGAGGATACCGGCGCCGCGCGACCGGCATCGCAATCCGGCCGGCGCGGCCGTTCGCGGGAGGCCGTGGATCTGCAGTCGTTTCTGAGCGAGGCGGCGGTCGAGCGGCTGCAGGCGGCCGCCAACAAAGCGGTCGAATTCGGAAAGAACGAGGTGGACACGGAGCACCTGCTGCTCGCCTTGGCCGACAGCGACGTGGTGCAGGAGATCCTGCGCGAGTTCAAGCTCTCGAGCGCCGATCTCAAGACGAATATCGAGGAGAACGCGCCGCGCGGCAAGCGCAAGCCGGAGCCGGAAGCGGGCCCCGTCGAAGTGGTCGGCGTGTCGCCGCGCGCAAAGAGCGCGCTGGAGCACGCGCTCGTCGCCTCGCGCGAGCTCGGCCACAGCTACGTCGGCCCCGAGCACATCCTCATCGGGTTGGTCGAGGAAGAGGACGGCTTCGCGGGAGAGGCGTTGCGCAAGTACGGCCTGTCATCGCAGGCGTTGCGGCAAAAGGTGGTCAAGGTGGTCGGCAAGGGCGCCGAAGAAGGCAAGGTCGCGCGGCGCAGCTCGACGCCCATCCTCGACAAGCACGCCCGCGACCTGACGGCGCTCGCGCGGGCGGGCAAGCTCGATCCGGTCATCGGACGGGCGAAGGAGATCGAAACGACCATCGAAGTGCTCGCGCGCCGCAAGAAGAACAACCCCGTTCTCATCGGCGAGCCCGGCGTGGGCAAGACCGCCATCGTCGAGGGCCTCGCGCAGCGCATCGTCCAGGACCAGGTTCCCGAGGTGCTGCGCGGCAAGCGCGTGATCGAGCTGAGCGTCAACAGCCTCGTCGCCGGCTCCAAGTACCGGGGCGAGTTCGAGGAGCGGGTCAAACAGGTACTGGACGAGATCATCGCCAACCAGAACGATCTGATCCTCTTCATCGACGAGCTGCACACCATCGTCGGCGCGGGACAGGGCGGCGGCGAGGGAGGCCTCGACATCGCCAACACCTTCAAGCCGGCGCTCGCCCGCGGCGAGCTGCACCTGATCGGGGCAACCACGCTCAACGAGTACCAGAAGCACATCGAGAAGGACGCCGCCCTCGAGCGGCGCTTCCAGCCGGTGACGGTGCCCGAGCCGAGCGTCGAGGAAACGATCGAGATCCTGCGCGGCCTGCGCGACCGCCTGGAAGCGCATCACAAGGTCAAGATCACTGAAGGTGCGATCGCCGCCGCGGCCAAGCTTTCCGACCGCTACATATCGGCCCGCTTCCTTCCGGACAAGGCGATCGACCTGATCGACCAGGCGGCGGCGCGCGTGCACATCGCCGCGAGCTCCCGCCCGCACGAGCTGCAGGAGATCGAAACCGCCATCCGGCGGCTGCGCCAGGAGCAGGACGCCGCGAGCGCCGCGAAGCAATACGACAAGGCGAAGCGGCTGGAAGAACGCCTGAAGGCGGAAGAGAAACGCCTCGCCGAGGCGACCGAGAAATGGAAGAAGCAGCGCGGCACGAGCTCTCAACAGGTGACGCCGGAGCACGTCGCGCAAATCGTCTCCGCGCTCACCGGGATCCCCGTGTCGGAGCTCACCGTCGAAGACCGCGAGAAGCTGCTGCGGCTGGAAGACCGGCTGCGCCAGCGCGTGGTAGGGCAGGAAGAGGCGGTGCGCGCGGTGAGCGAAGCTGTGCGCCTCGCTCGGGCAGGGCTGAAGGAGCGGGGCAAGCCGACCGCGGCGTTCCTGTTTCTCGGTCCCACGGGCGTGGGCAAGACCGAGCTTGCCAAGGCGCTCGCGGCCGCCGTGTTCGGCGACGAGGACGCGCTGGTGCGCATCGACATGAGCGAGTACGCCGAGCGCCACACGGTGGCGCGGCTGATCGGCGCGCCGCCGGGATACGTCGGCTACGACGAGGGCGGGCAGCTCACCGAGCGCGTGCGGCGGCGGCCCTACAGCGTGGTGCTGCTCGACGAGATCGAGAAGGCCCACCCCGAGGTGCACAACATGCTCTTGCAGCTGTTCGACGAAGGGCGCCTCACGGACGGCAAGGGCCGCGTCGTCGACTTCACCAACACCATCTTGATCGCGACCAGCAACATCGGCTCGGACATCATCCAGCGCAACCTTTCCGCTCCGCCTCACGACCAGATGGACTACGCGGCGCTGCGCGAGCGGCTGATGGAACAGCTGAAGCGCCATTTCCGCCCCGAGTTCCTGAACCGCGTGGACGAAGTGGTGGTGTTCCGCGCCCTGGGCCGCGAGCAGATCCGGCAAATCGTCGAGCTGCAATTGCGCCGCGTCGCGCAAACCGCGGCGGCGCAGGAGGTGGAAATCGACTTCGACAAGTCTCTCGTCGATCATCTCGCCGAGGTGGGCTACGACGCGGAATTCGGCGCGCGCATGCTCAAGCGCAAAGTGCGCACCGAGGTGGAATCGCTGCTCGCCAACGCCCTGCTCAAAGAGGAGGTCGCCGCGGGAGACCGCATCTCGATGTGCTTTGACCGCGCGCGGAAGGAGGTCCGGATCGACAAGCGGCCGGTGCAGAAAGCTCCCGTGCCGGAACGGGTCAAGGGCGCGCGCGCCGCGGCCTGAGCGAGGACCACGCGTGCTACCCGATGAGTTGATGATCCCCTAGGAAAATGCCCAAGTCCAATATCAGGCCTACGGCCACGACCGATCCGGCGGATCGCCGCGAGGCGCTGCTCGACGAGGCGCTGCAGGAGACATTTCCGGCGAGCGATCCGATCGCGGTGTCACCGCACGGGGCCGGCGCGGCGCGCGTCCACACCCGGTCCGCAGGATCCCGACGAGCAGCAGCAAAGAAAAAGCGCGCGGGGAGCACGCACTACACTGCCCGCCCGTGGCCATGGCCGAGGAGCCCGAACAAATGATCACCGACCGCCGTCCTTTCCCTTCGTTCCCGTGGCTGATCGCCGCCGCCGCCCTGGGAGCCGTGATCGCCTGGCAGGCGCCGAACTGGATCGAGCCGAACACGAGCGCGGACGCGGCCCCGCGTGTGGTGGCGGCGCGCGGCGATCTCGCGGAGGACGAGAAGAGCACGATCGAGCTTTTCGAAAAGTCGAAGGGATCGGTCGTCTACATCACCACCAGCGATCGCGCAATGAATCCCTGGACGCGCAACATGTTCAGTATTCCAAAAGGCACGGGCTCGGGTTTCATCTGGGACGATGCGGGGCACGTCGTCACCAACAATCACGTCGCCCAGAGCGGAACGCAGGCGCGCGTGCGGCTGAACGACGGTCGCGACTACGCGGCGAAGCGGGTCGGAGCGAGCCCGGTCCACGATCTCGCGGTGCTGCGCATCGTCGTCCCGGCCAACCGCCCCCGGCCGGTGCCCGTGGGCACGAGCGCGGACTTGAAGGTCGGACAGAAGGTCTTCGCCATAGGCAACCCCTTCGGGCTCGACTGGACGCTCACGACGGGGATCGTCTCCGCCACCGATCGCTCGCTCCCGGAGGAAGGCGGAGGCACGATCGAGCATCTCATCCAGACCGACGCCGCGATCAATCCCGGCAACTCGGGCGGCCCGCTCCTCGATTCCGCCGGCCGCTTGATCGGTATCAACACCCTCATCTTCAGTCCCTCCGGCGCTTTTGCCGGCGTGGGTTTTGCGGTGCCCGTGGATACGGTGAACCGCGTGGTGCCCCAGCTCATCGCGCGCGGCAAGTACGCGCGCCCCGCGCTCGGGGTCGAGGTCGACGAGGAATTCAACAGCACGGTCACGCGCCGCCTCGGAGTGAAAGGCGTGATGGTGCTCAGGGTGACACCGGGGTCGGCCGCGCAGGCAGCGGGCCTGAAAGGCTCGAAAATCGGCGCGGATGGAAGCATCACGCCGGGCGACATCATCACCGCCGTGAACGGCAAACCGGTGGACAGCGTGGGCAAGCTGATCGCCCTGCTCGACGACTACCGCGTCGGCGAGACCGTGAAGCTGACCGTGCTGCGGGACGGAAAAAAAGCGGACGTGGACGTCGCGCTTCAGGCCGGAGGCTGAGGGGCGAGGCCGGCGAGGAATCTCGAAGATTCGGACGGGCTTCGCTCTAGGCGGCCTTGGCGCGATTCGGGAAAATCTGCGGGCGCAGCTTCGGATGGCAGGCCATGTACTTCGGCGCGTACGGTGCGTCCGCGCCCAGTTCCTCGGCGGCGTGCCAGGCGAAGCGCGGGTTCCACATCATGCCGCGCGCGAGGACCACGAAATCGACCTTGCCCGAAGCGATGAA
>Ga0137409_10006360_pt1 | contig 12273 bp, 7 predicted proteins | sample CZODoug1_16funga_FD_122059 | JGI IMG/M metagenome (GOLD analysis project Ga0137409, IMG submission 122059) | Vadose zone soil fungal communities from Angelo Coast Range Reserve, California, USA - CZODoug1_16fungal (Hybrid Assembly) | ecosystem: Environmental > Terrestrial > Soil > Vadose zone... | reverse complement strand
GAACGTTTCACAAGCTTGTCGATCTCTTTTCTCATATCCTCATCATTCCACTGGAGTCTCGCAACTCCAACCTTGAGACCGAGATATGCCCCCACCCATCCACTGACGAGTCCAACTATAATGCTCGCCAGAGGAATCACATACTCTGGCATTATTCATCCATAAAATCTGTTGAAATCAGCATGTTAACGACCAATCGCAAACCAACTGCTTGGATGACCAGGAAGGCCTTGATCCACAGTTACTGTGGCGCCTGTCGTCGTGATATTGCTCGCATAGTTAGATCCATCAATTGCCTGACCATTTTGTGCAACATTCCGATTGCTACAGACAAATACTCCGAAGCAAACGGTCGGAAATGCCTTGGGGAATACGATATTTAAATCGACCGGATTGGGAACGACCGGAGTCGTTATGCCTCCCCATTGAAGGATGGTGCCTCCTGGCAGAATTTCATAACCCGGCGATGAAAGACTATGTCCGCCTGACCAACTGCTTGGCTGTCCCGGACCATTGGAAACCAGCGATTGCCCGGGTGCACCAAAGCCGCCTCGGTCCACCGAGTTCAGCGGATATAAGAACAGCGACCCGTCGGAATACTCATCCATCGTGAATATGGAATTCCAGCGATGACGGATAACGCCCGCGATCCCGTTGATTATTTTGGCGAGTAGTTGAACGTTGCCGCCGCCCGTTGGGGCTTCGCCTGCTTCGAGATAGGCATCGCCTGCGATCGAGCCCACTCCCGTGCCATTGCCGCCGCGAGTGATGCCTGCACCGGCCTGTCCGTTGACAGAGGTTCCACCCTGCCATTTTGCCTGACCCCCAAGGCCGTTGAGGGATGCGCCGGCAAAGTCGAGCAGGTCACCGCCACCTGATGTGTTATCGCCCGCATCCCCTGCTGTCCGGATACGTGTGATGCCTTGGAGGCCCGGAATCTGCGCGTCCGTGACCTCCACGACCTGCGTCTTGCCCGCACCCCCAATCAATGTGCCGGATGAAGGAATGCCCGACGCGTTCGGTAGTAAAAAGCCCCACTGAAAATCGCCGTAACCTGCCGGTACCCCGTCAGGTCCAGCAACCTGCACAGAACCGGATTGGAATGTTGGGCTATAGGTTCCACCCTGTGTCGGCTTGGGACTCGCGACCGAGACAGTGGCACCGTTGCTGACGACGAGTGTTCGGCCCGCGGCCAATGTCAGAGAGTTACCAGCAGCAATCGAGAACGTGACTGTGAACGCGCCGCTCGTCCCATTGTTGATGCTCCATAAACCACCGATACCCGTCGGAATCTGATAGTTGAGATTAGCCCCGAGCGTTCCGGTGAACTCGATGTTAGGTGGACGGTATTGCGTCAGAGTCAATGTAGTCGTAGGTGCCGAAATGCCAGTAACCGAAATAGAAGTCGTACCTCCGAGCGCGGTATCTATTGAGGTCCAATTTGCATTGACGGGGGTTGCCCAAGCATTTACATAGTCGCCTGATGCCGGTTCTTCGAGTCCTTTGTTGGTGGAGAAAGTGGAAGTCACGATTAATTCAGAGCCGTCCACGCGGTCGTACCCGATCCACTGCTAGCCGCATACCAGTGACCGCCTATATCAAAGTAGAGTTCTCCTTGCCATAAACAGCTGATCACTCCGTTAGGAGATCCCACTCCGGAACGAGGGAATCCCGTGCTGCCTGTTAGTACAACATCTCCCGTGCAGTTGGTAATGTTGTAATTTCCAGTCGTCGTATTCACGACCTTGTTATTGGACCCATTGACGCTGCTGCAATAGTTCAAATTGATTCCGTAGGCCATGCTATTGCCACCTGTTTGCCAGCTGCCCGATATGGAGTTATTGCAAATGATAGGGGCGATCAGAAGATTACCTATACTGCCCACGACAGTGATACCTGAGCCGCTGCCACCATTAATCCCTGCAATCGTATTTCCCGATACATTGCAGTAATTGCAGGCGGTGACACCGACCGCGCTACCTTGTCCCAACACTCCCAAGGAGTTTCCACAGACGCTCAATGCTGAGACCGTCATCGCCGACAGTCCCGTTACCGAGATTCCGGCGCCCCCCCAACTGCTGATCGTGTTGCCATCAATTTTGGCATTGGTAGGATAATAGGTGCTATTAGCGCTGATATAAATGAGTGTGATGGCGGACGTTGCATTTATTCTCGCATCGCTGGACAGGTAATAATCGGCCGTAATTTTGTTATTTTCGATCTGCACACTGTCGTACTGGCCGTTGACCTGAATGGCCGAGAGTGTTGCAGCGGAATAGCCCACTTCCGCAGGCGTGTCGCCCTGCTGGAAGCTGTTCTTAAAATCGAAACAGTTGCCCCGCACTACTAAGGATGCCTGATGGGGGTCAGATGGGTACTGGATATTTTGATAGGCTCCCGGCCCTAAGCAGACGATGCCAGGCGTCGTCTGGTATGAGTAGATGATATTGTCGATCACCTCAGTGATGTAGCAGGAGCTGACATAGATTGCTCCTTGCAGAAAGTCATTCAGGTTGTATTGCAACGTTCCATGACTGGTGATGGTATTGCCGAGAATGCTGACCTTGAAACAGGCATTTTTAACACTATCCCCATCGCGCACGATGATGGAGGCGTTCTCGCACGAGACCACCATATTCTGAGTCACTAACACACGGCGACAGCCGTTCTTGACATCAATCCCGACAGCCCAGAAGTTGGCTACGAAGTTGCCTCGCACGAGCACGTCGGCACAGGCCTCAAATTGGATTCCCTGCTCATCGTTCCAAGTCGTGGGCTGCAACTGATTGTTGGCGCCAAAGGTTAAATAGGCCGTGGGACTAGAGGTGGGCGATATCCGGTAATTGTCGATAACTTTGGAGAATGAGCATCCCATCATCCACATCCCGCCATCGCCATTGCGGGATAGATAATTTAATTCGTAGGTGATGTACTGGCCGGCAAAGCAGGCGCAGCCGCTCCATTCAGTGTTGGTCATGCTGCAGTTGCGCACGATGACGGCTGTGGCAGCGGCTTGGCTCAGCACGAACGCCGTATTGAATGTGTTGTTGGCCGTTGCGTTGGAGGTCAGTACTCCCTGTGAGACGTAGTTGAAGTTGACTCCATCGACCACCGCATTGGTGACGCTGCGCAGATGGATCGAAGGAGATAGCCATTGGCTGCCTGGATTCCAGAAGTAGCCGGAATTGATCACGTCGCCTGAGGTGTAAGTCGAGAAGCCCGAGCTATTGATGTTGACTGTAATGGTCCATGCACCCGATGAACCGCCGATCGCTTGCACGATCGCGGACAGTCCGGCGATCTGTAGCATACCCCCTACGATGCCGCAGATTCCGATCTGCTGGCCGACGCTAAACGGATTACTGCCAGATACCGTATTGATCGTGATCACTGCCTGCGCTGCGTTTGTGATGCCAGTGATCGAAGCTGTCACAATAGTGGATACAGTCAAGTCAGTCATCAAGCCGATTTTATTACCGAGGATCTGGATGTTGCTCGCGACATTAGCGAAGAACCCCGATTGTCGGGCGGTCAGCTGGACCGTGCCGTACAGGAAAATGGTGGTGTTGGAGTAAATCTGAATGTAATTGGTGATCTTGAACGTGTAGCCCTGCGGCAATACCACGGGGGAATTGCTGCCGAAGTTGCAGACCAGCAATGCATTGGTAATAGCGGTCGTGTCGTCGGTGGTTCCATTTCCAACAGCGCCATAACGCAACACGTTACCAGGGGGATAAAAGAACGAGGTCGGGGCGATACTGGCCGCACTCTCTGAAGCGGTTTGCGGATAGAGCTGGAGTTCGACAGGATTCGCCAAGGCCACCGTGACGCCGTTGCTGATTATGAGCGTCCTGCCCGCCGTCAAAACGATAGAGTTACCAGCCACGATCGAGAATACTAGGGTGAACGCACCGCTCGTCCCGTTGTTTATGCTCCACATCCCACCCACACCGGTGGGGATCTGGTAATTGAGATTAGCCGACAAGGTCCCCGTGAATTCAATGTTGGGAGGCCGGTATTGGGCAAGAATCAGCGTGATTGTGGGCGCAGAAATGCCCGTGACGGAAATCGACGTAGTTCCACCAAGAGCAGTATCTAGGGCCGTCCAGTTCGCATTGACGGGAGTCGCCCAGGCATTGATGTAGTCTCCAAACGCCGGTTCCTCCAACCCCTTGTTGGCGGAAAAAGTGGAGGTCACAGAGTCGCGCTCCGCCCCGCAATATCCAGCGCCCGAATGATCGAGGCATCAGGCGCTTTCAACAGTGTTTCCGTGCCCGCATCGTTCATCTCCTTTGCGGATTTCCAGCGCTGAACAAGTTTATTTAAAAGCGCTTCGTGATCGACCTTGCCCCCCGAGGCTCGGGCCACGCGTGGCGTTCCCCCTTTATCAATACCGGCTCCCGGAGCTGTGGCGTCCCGGGCAAATTTGAGCTTAGCCTCCTGTGTGGCCTTGATGGCCTTGGCATCTTTGGAGTCTTTCAACAACTTCGATCCAATCTTCTTGGCCGCGTAACCCACGGGGCCGATGTGGGCCGCGACCAAATCAGCGCCATAGTCAGCGAGCGTGCCCTTGATGCCGGGCGTTTCCGGATATTGAGCGCCATACCGTTGCAATGTCAGCGCCGTATTCGAGCGATTGACAGTGGAGGCTTTGCCTTCATGGCTGACGTCGTCAGATACGCGCCTCAGATGGTTGACGTGATTAACCGTCTGTGGGCTCATCAGAACATCGGCCTTATTCGACATGGCCTTGTGAGTATTGCGGAAATTGGCGCTGGCAAACTGACCCTCGTCAAACTCGTCTAGCTTCGCGCTATCACGCAGTTTATTCAGTGCGGAAGCCTCGATGGCGGGCGCAAAATCAGGATTCTGTTGTAGCACCTGTTTGATGCGGTCTACATAGGCGCGTGAGGCGGTTTGCCCGTTGCCCAGAATGTATCGATCCATGAACGAATCCGCCAGCGGCGAAGGTGCGCCTATTCGGTGTAGGCCGTTGGATGTCTTCGGCACATTGTCGTTGACCGCGGCTTCGTAAGCGGGATTCTGTTCGATGGTATCGAACCGCTTTTTCGCCGCAGACGCCGCGATATCGCGCAATCCCTTTAGGTGCGCGGCTTCCTCGCTCAGCGGCATACTTTCCAGCGCATTGCGCACGACCGTTGCGGCAGCGGCAGGGCTGCCCTTGCCGCGTTGAACTTCGGCAAGATTGCTCAGGGCGCTGTTGAAGGTCTCGAATGACATGGGCTGCCCCGACGCCAGCGTGTCCATGACTTCTGAAATGGCTGGTTCTTCGGCAGCCGTCTTGGTCAGCAGTTTTTGCTTGAGACGGTCCGTGATCTGTTTGATGGTTGTGCCGGTGTCGATCGGCATGGCGCCACCAGCCGCATCCTCCAGCGCCTTGTACTTGGCGCGCGTGTCGAGCACTGTCTCATTGTCTAGCGACTTGATCGCATCGACTCCTGTTTGGCCGTGATCGGCATTGGAGAGTTGAACGATGTCCGGGTTGGCGCGCCGACGAATCTCGCCCATGCTCATCCCGAGCTTTTTGTTCTGATCAGTGATCGATTGAGAGAGAATTCCCTGCGTATCCGGATCGCCGCGGAGATTTTTTTCATCCGAGATCTGCTGCTCGTCACGAGTGGCTTGCCCATGGCGAAGTCGCATCGGTGACTCACCGTCCGGTAGCGGTAGTGTTTCAGCATCGATGTGTCTTTGAAGCGCTTCCAAATGGATGTTACTTGCCTTGGATATAGCGCCTTTCAATTCAGGCGATACGCCTTCGAGCGATGGGGGCGCAGCGGCAGCGCCCATGTTGCCTTGAGATGAAGCCGCATTTTTGGCGAGGACTTCTTCTGCCGACAAAGGCGTAGTAGGAGGCGGTGCGCGGCCTTTCGCAGCCAGATCCGATAGCCGGTCGCCAACTGCGCTGATAGGTTCCTTGACAGCCGAACCGAGGTCTTTGGCAACATTGGCAGTTTTGCCGACAGCCGATTTGACTCCCTTCACCATGCTCAACCCCGGAATGGCTTGGACAACGTCAGCGACTGCCGGCACATTCTCCTTGCCAACGACTGCTCCGGTGGCTTCGGAGAGTCCGTGCGCAATGGGACTGACGACTTTTCCGATTTGCTCCAGCGCGTATTTGCCTTCGGGCGTCCGAGGGTCGTAAGTGGCCGCATGTTCAAATTTGTCGAAGTCAGTTTTCGTCTTCTCCCGGCTGTTATCCCAATCCGGAATTACACGATTGACCGTGCGTCCTAGGGCAGCAATGGGCGCGACGATAGCGCGTGAGCCCACGGCAGCCGCTGCGTCGGCATCACCTTTGATCGCGCCCCACCAGGAATTGTCAGGTGCGCGCTCCACCGCCGGTGCGGAAGTCTCTTCGTCGAGTTTGAATCCTGCTGGGGGGGCGGGCATTCCCTGCTGAACTGGCGTGTCATCCGACTCCAGCGTGAATCCGGGCGGTGGTGCGGGAGTACTCATGGCACCCACTTCCCATTGACGAAATACAACCGCTGCCCCTGCGAATTCGTCGCCATAGGCGCATTCACCAACTTTTCGCGGTCGTAGTACTTCTGATTCCATTTCGCGAAGTTCGTCGGCTCATTACCTTGTGCGAGATAATCCTTCACGTGGCTCGCACTTTTCAGTGCGTAATCCGTTGAGCGAATATTGGTATTTAGTAGCTTCTTGATCGTCGCATCGTCCATGCTGACATTGGGGCTCAGCTCGTTGAACTGCATGTGTACTTCGGATTGTGTGGCGCCCGGGAAATTGGCCTGCGCCTGCTGAGCTGCGGCATTGCCCAGATATTTCGCCAACTCCTGATAGTTCGTTGACTGCGGGCCGCCTCCCATCCAGCGACTGGCGTTCGTCAGCAGACTGCCGTATGCACCGACCGTCGCGCCCTTGGAATCCATGATCGATTTGGCAGCTTTCAGATATTGCATCGCGGTCGCACCCGCATTGGTCGCCGCTTCTGACTCCTTCTGCAACGAATTGCGATTGGCGATGTTGAGATCCTGTTGTTTCAGCGCTGCCTCACGGGTTGTTTGATCTACAACTTTTGGCAACGGCGTCTGTTTCCAAGCGGGATCGGCTAGCGCAGTGTCCAAATATTTGTCGCCCGTTGAATGCGTCGGAGCAGCCGCAGGGACGCTCGCTGGAGCTGCGCGCGGCGGCATTCCTGGCCCGGGTCTGGCCGCTGGAGCTGATGGAGCAGGTGCGCCACCAGATCCGGGCTGCGCCGCCGTTGCGCCCGGTTGCGCCGCTACATACTCATCGGCGCTTTTAAATGGGACGCCCGTTGCCGGATTGATAGCTTGCTGATACAGGAATCCCGGCAGCCCATTCCCGAGAGTGACAGGCGTATTGGCGCGTGCATACGCTTCCTGTTTCTGCCCTAATGTTTGAACCTGAGAGGCGGCCCCGATTGCGGGAGCGCCCGTGCGCGAATTGAGCCGCTGCCCGCCACTCTCAGCCCACTGATCTCCCGTCCACTGGTGGAGTGCGTTATAGCGCACAAGAGCCGCCTCGCGCGCTGGCTGAGTCGAGCTCGGATCGGTGGCTTGTTTGTAGAGCTGATCGGCCTCGACCTGCGCGGCCTTCTGATTCGCGTAAGTCTGATTTTGGACACGTTGATCGCGTGCGGCCTTCGCCTGCTCCACGGGCTGATCGTTCCCCAGAGCAATTGCAGCACCGCGGGCTTTTTTCATTGCCGCCTGTTCGTCCGGCGTCCAAGGTGTCGTCTGGTATTTATTCCGATACATCTGCTCAATGCCATCTGCGGTCGCCTGCGCAGCATCAGGTTTGGCCGGAGAACTCTCGACTGCCGGAGCGTATGGATTCACCGGCGCCATCGGGTCGAGATAGTCTTTCGCCGCCTTGACCTTCAAGGCGCCGATCTGATTCGCGATCTCCAGTCCCTTCGCTCTCTGCTGCTCTTCGGCTGTTCTCGCCTGAGAACTGCGGGTATGTAGGTATGACTCGGCGCCAGCTCCCAGTCCTGCCGCCAGCGCGACGCCGGGATGCATCGTTTTCTCAGTTCCCATGGCCGCAAGGCCTGACAGGATCGGGAGAATGTTCTCGGACTTCTGCCACCAATGCTTGTCCTTCGGTGGCGCAACCCCGGTCGCTCCGGCCTCGGTGGCTGCGGCCGGTGTCGGGGCTGAGCTCGGCGCGCTGGGCGCGGCATCCGGATTGTCATCGGGCGTACCACCGTCGTCATAGCCTCGACGACCCGCTACCCCTCCTGTCGCCATCGCCGTGTTGCTGAACATGGAACCCGAAAGCTTGGACCAGTTCTGCGGATCTCCCATCATGGAGGCAGTCTGTAGTCCTGTGGGTTGCTTCACGAGCGCGCCCGGACTCTGGAGATGCTCGTTGCTGACCTCTTGATCCGGGATGACGAGACCGCCATCGGGGTCACTATAAGGATCTACATACCCGCCTGCAGCAAGTCCTGCACGATTCTTGATCCGGCCGCCCCGTTTGGCCGCCACGGCTGCCATCGCCGCGTAGGTGGCGGCATATTCGGCGGCGAGCACCGCAGCCTCGGTTGCCGCAGCATCGGCTGCCCCGGCCGCAACGGCGCCCGTAGCAGCTCCTGCGGCAGCCCCAGCCCCTGCTTCTGCCGCACCACTCGCAGCGGCTCCTTCTGCGGCGCTCGTCGCCGCGCCGGCGGCGGCATCCGTAGCGGCTCCTGTAGCCGCCGTATCGGCCGCGCCCAGTCCGGCATCAAATGTGGTCGTCGTGCCGGCATCCGCCGCGGCGGGTCCAAAGGTCGTCGTGGTCCCTGCATCGGCCGCTGGCCCGAATGTGGTCGTGGTGCCCGTATCAGCCGCGGGGCCGAAATACGATGTGGTGCCCGGCTGGGGCGCCGCGGACACGGTCGCGGGTGTACCCGCCCCATAGGTTGTTGCGCCGCTCGGTTGAACGCCGGCCGGACTCAGCCCTGTCGAAGACGCTGGATGCGCTCCCGCCGCGGGCTTGTTGAAATATTTATACCCCTGATACGCATCCTTCCCGAGTCCGATGCTTTGGCTAACTTTGCTCGAGCCCGATGGCGGGGGCGCTGGCGTGCCTTGGGCGACCGCCAATTGATGACTCGTACCCGATGATGGGATATTGCGTTGCCCGCCGCCACCCTGAGGCGCGTACATGTTCCGCTGCGCCTCTAGTACCGAGTCCAAGCCGCCAGGCGATCCGCCATCCGCGTAGCGTTGTCGACGAAATGGCACGACGCCGCCTTCGTAGAAGTGCGAACGATTGGCCGCTTCTTCGGTCGCCTGCCCGTAATCGACCCACTTATATCCGCCCGCGAGCCCCACGGCCTCGGGATGCTTCTTTTCGACCTGCTGAGCGGAGAGTCCGATGCGCTCGCGCGGATCACCTTTCATCTTGTAGCGGTAGATCGGCTGACCATCGAAAGTCTTGCCGATGGGCTCCATGCCTTCTTTCAACCGTTCGTCGGAGAAAAAGCCACCGGGTTGAGTCGTGGTGGTGGTTGAACCCGAAAGCGCGCCCGTGCCCTCAGCAATGTTCGCGAGAAACTGCGCAGTCTGGAACGGATACGATTGCTGCTGCAGGAACTGTTGATACTGCGCCGTATCCTGTGCCTGTTGTGTTTGCTGCTGAACGGTGCCAGCCGCGATCTGAGCCTGCGCCCCTTGCAATCCCGCACTTTGAGCCCCCGAACCCAATGCTCCCATCTCGGATGCCGTGTTGGCGCCTTCGCCATAAGCGGTCGAGCCGATGTCGGCCAATTGCTTCGCGCCCGCTAATCCGATCTGCTGTTGTCCCTGTGCGGTACTGAGTGCGGACTGATAGCCTTGATTGGCGATGCCCGACAGAATGTTGGCACTGGCCAACTGATTCTGTTGATTGAGATTCGCGGCGGCAATGCCTGTGCGGTCTCCACCAAACGCACCCGACCTGATCGCATTGCCCAATTGACCAGACTGTGCCTGTTCGTTCTGCTGACCCAGCAACTTCGAGGTGCTGCCCATCACATCGTTTAAATACGGCGATAAATAGGAATCTATCTGCGATCCCGTCAATGGAGCTGAACTCGCGGCGGTTCCGTATTCCGCCGCTGCGTTCACGGGATTGGTCGCCGCCTGCGCGGCCCCGAGTCCGGTTTTAGCAGCGGCGTAGTAAGGTTGTGCTTCGTTCGCTGCGGCGTTGGTGCCCGCAATTCCGGACGATTGCTCAGCGTTGACCGGAGCGACGAATTGGCCTGAGTATTGTTGGAATGGTTGAGATGCTACCTGCTCAGCGTTCGCATTAACGCTGTTATATTGGGCGAGGACGCTAGGCGGGATCGCCACGCTCTGAGTCGACGTCGCACTTTTGCCCCCCAAGTTAGGTCTCTCCTATCGCAGTTTCTTGAAAGCTTCCTGTCTTTCTGCCGTGGATCCAGTATTTACCGGATGCCGGACCTAACACACGCTCGTACAGTTTGCACTTCTGTTCCGTCTTCGCGGAAGATAACACGCCTATCAGCAATGGCAGTCCCAGTTTTTCCGCCGAACTTTTGCTGAACTCGACCAACTTGTGTGCACGGCCGCCCTTGGCGTTCCTGTAATCTGGATGCACGTAGAGAACCAACTCTTCCAAGCAGGTCTCATTCGAGTAAAACAACTTGCCGATCTGCAGCACGACCATCCCCTCGATCTTCCCACTAGGCTTACCGATACAGCCAATGAGTCCGGTTTGGAGATTGAGTTTTGGCCAAACGGCCCGCACAAGTAACTCTGGATTGGCTTCAAGCAGCCCATTTTCCTTGGCGGCGGAAGTCGCGAGTTGCATGATCTCATCCATATCCGCCGTGGTGCCGAGGCGGATCTTGAGGTCGTCGTAGACGGAGAGGGTGAGACTCATGCGGTGACGTGATGCCTCTTAGCGAATGTCCTGAGCTTTCCATCCTGTACCATCTTGTCCAGCTTTCTCTCTATGCGATCGGTCAATTCTTCAATGGTAGGCCCAGTGTCAACATATACCTCGCGAGCTATCTCGGCTGCGACGTCATTTGTGTCGAAGTCGTAGGGGGAATTTGGTTTTGTCATGTCAGTCCTTCCTCTTCACGTGCCGTCCATTCGCGGCACCAATTACCACGGAATGTCTGCGGCCACGGATTAGGACCCTTCGCCGTGGGGGCGTGGTAATGACAAGTGCCCCGAGCGTTTTCGCCCAGAGGTTCCCAGAAACGGCAGCCTTCGCATGTTGGTTTAGGTGTAGCCATATTCAATCCCGCCTCGGAGGAGCCATCTTCTGCAACCTGTCAATCTGCTCTTTGCGAATCTTGAGTACAAAGGCATCCAGCACGCGATGGCCTCGATCCATGTCGCCCGCGCCCACCTGCTCGACGTGATGCGGCGGAATCACCCACTCACCTCCCGCCGCCACGATCGGCACGCCGGAGGACTCACCGCCATGCGCTTTGCCAGTTCGACGGTCGAGTTTCTCGAGCGCAGCTCGGACGCCTGGATGCAGGGGAAGCTTTTTTTCGGCCTCAGATGGCTTGATCCAAACCGCACCATCATGTTCATCATTCAAACTTGGGATGAAGTGAGGAGAGTGCGCTTTAAATGTTGTGAACTCAACACCTTGGCGTATGCTGTGCATGAAAGGAGAGAGACCTCCCTCGTGTGAGTAGCCGGCCTCCTCTTGTGTCTCGCGCCGGGCCGCTTGTTCGGGTGTTTCGTCCTTTTCGATCCCCCCGGCCGGAAGCGCCCATTCGCCCGGGTGATCCTTGCCCGCGCGACGCATCAACAGCACCTCTTTCTCGGGCGAGACGAAGAGGATGCCCGCGGCCCGATGAACTTTGCCGCCCGTGGCCCGCGCCACAGGTGACCTGTATGGGCCGCCTGATTGCCCGTAGGGATCCGATTTCTGTCCATACGGCTCGCCGCCGAACATCCGGCGCAGGACTTTGAAGCCGGCGAGGGTATTGCTTTCCCCAAGATGTGAAACCGCGTCAGCTGGTAGAACGTAGCTCCCTGACTCGACCGTGATGGGCAGATGATCCGTGCGCCCCGCGACCGAACTGTGAATCGGGCCCGAGTGGAACTTGTGGGTAGTCGAGCCGCCCTCGGCCCGCTTGCGGCGTGCCACATCGAGCGCAATGGCAACCGCCTGCTCGTGCGGCTTGCCTGCGTCCTGTTCGGTCTCAATGCTCCGACCGATGTTGCGTTTGCCGGGGGCAAGTGGCATTACGCTTTCACCCATTGGCCGTTTGTTATGTGTCCGTGACTCCCGCAGGTTCGGCAGAGA
>Ga0137409_10001203_pt2 | contig 12274 bp, 13 predicted proteins | sample CZODoug1_16funga_FD_122059 | JGI IMG/M metagenome (GOLD analysis project Ga0137409, IMG submission 122059) | Vadose zone soil fungal communities from Angelo Coast Range Reserve, California, USA - CZODoug1_16fungal (Hybrid Assembly) | ecosystem: Environmental > Terrestrial > Soil > Vadose zone... | reverse complement strand
CGTCGCCGTCCTCCAGGTAGGCGACCCGGGCGCCGCCGGCGATCGGGTGGCGGTCGGCGGGGAGGAGCGACCAGCCGTGGTCCGACGCCTTGGCCACGATGTCGTCGAGGAGGGAGGGCGGCTCGAGGTTGAAGGCGATGTGGTTCACGCCGGGCCGCAGGCGGCTGTAGAGCATGCCGGGCACCATGTCGGCCGACTGCTCTAGGGCGACGGCGAACCCGCTCGGATGGCGGAAGACCAGCACCCGCTGGAGCGAGCGGTCGAACGTGTAGCCCAGCTCGCCCAGCAGCCACCGCCACGACGGCTCGGCCCGGCCGAGGTCGGGCACCCACAGCGTCAGATGATGCAGCACTGCCAGGAGGCTAGCGAGGTCGCTCGCCGTAGTCGCCCCAGGGCCGGTCACGGTCGATCAGGTGGTGGAGCGGGCAGTGGCCGTCTCACCGCTCACGTTCACCACCGTCGAGGAGCGCAACCCCTGGACGGTATCCCGGCTTTCGGTGATCGCTTTCGCGGCCTGATCGATCGCGCTGTCGAAGCTTCGTTTGGCTTCCTCCGCATGCTCGGGCAACAAATTCGTCGCCGCCTGAAATCGCAACAGCAGTCCCTGAAAGCTCTGAAGCAGAGTGTCGTGCAATTCCCGCGCGACACGCGTGCGCTCACCGACGCGCTCTTCTAGGCGAATATTGAATTCCTTGGCGAGGTGGCGCAAGCGATAGAGGTACATGCACCACGCCAAAAGAAGAATTAAGGCGGCGGAGCTAGTCCAAAACCACCACGTTTGCCAGACGGTCGGTTCAACCTCGAACCCGACCGCCGCCTCTGACTCACTCCAAAGCCCTTCGCTGTTACGGGCTACCACGCGAAAAAGGTAAGAATGAGCGCCAAGATTAGTGTACACGGCTTCCCGGGTTGCAACCGGCTCACTCCAGGAGCGGTCGAAGCCTTCGAGGAAATATCGAAAGCGAACTCGCTCAGGGCTTGCAAGGTTTAGACCTGTGTACGTGAAAGTGATTCTCCGTGGCGAGGCGGGAATGTGAACCACGCCCTGGATGTTTACCGGACTGCCATCGACGGAAAGTGCCTCAATGTGTGCGATGGCGAGCGCGGAACTGGCGGCGACTCGAAATGGGTCTACAACCGACAGGCCGCTGCTGAGTGAAAACCAAATCCTGCCCGCCGAATCCGAGACCACCGATCGGCTCCGCTTCACTCCCTCAGTGCTCTTGAGACCATCCGCCTGGTCATACTCGCGAACATCGACTGCTTTCACAACACCGCTTAGCAGTTTGTCGCGCGGAACGTGCAAAACATGGTCTGAGGTCGCGACCCACAGCCAGCCGTTTTTGTCTTCTTCAATGCCAAATATTGGTGCTTGCAGGGACTCAGGCACTCCGCGGGGTACATGCACCCGCCCATCGTTGAGGAAAGCGAGACCTTCGGCCGTTCCTATCCACAGGATTTTCGTTGAATCCTGCAGGAGGCAGTTGACATCTTCGGAGGGTAATCCGTCGTTGGCGGTATAGGTTCGCCACCCCTTCTGCGACATGGCACTGACGCCCTTCGGGGTCCCGAACCACATTGTTCCGTCAGGGCCCTCGGCAATCGACGATATTGTGTTCGCCGCTAATCCGTCTGTAGTCGTGTAATTTGTGAAATGACCGTTCTTTAGCTCGCTTACGCCGCTACTGAGGGTTCCTGACCAGACAGCACCATCACGACTCCCATAGACCGCGTACACCCTGTTTTGTGCGAGGCCGTCTGCCTGCGTGTAGGTCTTGGCTGTAAGCGAATTGCCGGAGTAGCGCAGATGGGTGAGTCCACCTTGTTGTCGTCCCACCCAGACATCATCCTTGCCAGTGCCGGTAATGGAGTAGACGACATCGTTGGCGACGCCATCGGTAGTGACAACCCCAGTTTTTCCTCCCTTCAGCCATCGCAGACCGCCCTGAACGGGCGCAATCCAAGTGCGGCCGCCGGAGTCAACGTGCAATGGCCCCAATCTTTGCGAATTCAAATTGGGAAGGGAGTACGTAACGAAGGCGCTGTCTCGCAGTCGCTCGAGGCCGCGCATGCTACCGATCCAAATGTTTCCCTCCCGATCTTCGAAGAGCGCAGCTACTGGTCCAGTGGCACTCAGTAAAGAAACTCCATTCGCGTTGTACCGAAACAGTCCGCGACTCGTGCCAACCCAGATGTTCGAGTCCCGGTCGCGAAGAATGGAAAGTACGTCGAGATTGAGAAGAGATGACGGTACACCTGCCAAAGTAAGCTTTGTTCCACTCCAGCGCAGCACACCCTTCGCTGTTCCGACCCACAATTCTGAGTTTTGAAGAGGCAGAAAGCAGTTAATCTTGGTATCATCCCGCCCATTCAAGGCGCTCAAAATGCGGCTTTCCTGGAGATAGAAGAGCCCTCGACGCTCCGTGCCAAGCCAAATCTTCCCGTCGTCAGTCTGCGCCATGGCGATCACCACCGAGGTGGGCGCCCCCAGTCGATCAAACCAACTGAAGGGAGTTGCTCGCTGGTCAGGAGGCTCGCCGTTCGCGACTCTTGCAGCGTCGGTGAGAAGAGCTGCGGACGACAGGCTTCGCAATCGGTTGTTACTGTATGTGAGAGTTCCCTCAGCTAATGATGAGAGCAAAACCGCACCCGACGTCCCCCGTGCTATTGCGGTTGTGCCGTTCTCCGTCTCGCCGCGGATAAGCCCGAAGGTCCCATTCTGGTAACGAAAGACCAGGGTGTTTTGCAGCAAGATCCAGAGGTTATCGCTTGCGTCAACGACGAGAGTTCGTACAGGGCCAATCCAGATTGGATCAGGCTGGGCCAGCTGGAACTGCTGAAAATTCAAGCCATCGAAACGAACAAGGCCTTTATCTGTCCCAATCCAGAGGTAGCCATCGGAAGTCTGGGCGATGGCCGTTATAGATCCGCCCGGCCAACCTCTCTCGGTTCCCCACGAGTCGTAGAGATATTGCGACACGGCCCGAGCGGGATCGAGCGCAGACGCCGATACAGCGAAGCAGACGCCCACGAGTCCGGCCATGGCACACCGGAGTAGCCAGCGCCATCCAAAACCGTACTCACGGAAGGTACTCAAACTTCTCAACCACAACCTCGCTTGGCTTCTGCATAGGATTTTTGTCGCTCGCAACGACGAAAAAGATCAGACGGAGTTTCGCCTGACCAGATCCCGATATGGCCAGCGTGAACTCATGTTCAGAAACGAGTTGCGCTTCGGCACCGGAAGATCTTCCGCGAAAGGTCTTGAAAGTTGCACGTCCAGGTTCCCAGCGCAGGACATACGTCAAGGTGCCTGAGGGCGCCACAAAAGGGAACAGGTTCCCAGGACTGTAGAACGGTTGAATTGCATATTGTGCATCGTTCTTATTTGCTGCGTCACCCCGGCCATGGACCTCTACGTCCATCTCCCGAAAGTGCTGCTCGCTAGCCGATTCGTCGAAGGTAAACATACTGAAGGCCGCGGCAGGTTCTAAGTGAGAAGTATCACGTACAGTTACCGAATACGTACCGTACCCGAGACCACGATTCAAGAATATTTCTGCACACGACCAGCTGCCCGATTTCTTCTTGATGTGCATGTGCAGGGCCCCGCTCGCATCGGTCCATGCATTTTCAGGATCGTAGAGGTTGCTCGTACCTCCCTTGTCGCTTGCAATCATGCGAACACTCCAATCATAGCCGCTGAATTTAAGCGATCCCGTCGGGGCCAATTGCGGCGTTCCAACGCCCTTCACAATTGTCACGAGAGCAACGGAACCGCCTTGGGTCGGAGGCACATCCGTCGTGGGCAACGGATGATAATCCGGCTCCACCAATAACGCGGCATACTCAAATCCGAGATGAGTTTCCGTGCTCCACGTCGAGTCTGCCTTGATGGGAATGAAGGGATGATCGGGCCAGGGCTGCACCCACCATTGCCCGCTGTGCGCATAAATAACAATCTGCTGCTTTGGCCGAGCCTTTCGGACCCGTCCAGAGATCGTGTCGACTCTTTCTCGTCCACCTTGTGCCGCCGGCGGAATATGGGTGAACTCGATGGATGGGCCGGCGCCGCTTTTCTGCGAATGGCATCCCTGACCCGCAAAGTTGAGACCCAAAGTGCCTAAGATAAGGACAAGCGTCCGTCGTGCGAGTTTCTTCGGCGCAGCGTTTACCGCGCGCCCTGCAGTGCCTCGAGCGTACCTCTTGGCGAGCATCTCAGATCCCAAACTCTCAGCGCTGATGATACAGTCGTTGGGTACTCTGAACAAACCCCTACGGAGGCTCCTTTGGGAAAACCTGAAGGGGGCTAGTTCATGATTCAATTCCCGGCGAGAACGGCGTGCGGCTTTGTTTCCGCGCCGAGTTCTTCAACATCTTCAACCACGCCAACTACTACCACCGCGTTTACACCCGCAACGGCTCCGTGATTGGCGTCCTAACCCTCACCACCATGGAAAAGGATCTCTCCTTCATCCGCCCCGTCTACGATTCCGTCCTCACCTCCATCTCCGTCTCCTCTAAGGACTAATCCCTGGTCGCCCTCTTTTGTTACTTTTTTCGAGCGGCCCGCAGAAAACTCTTGATTCTCTATAGCTCCTGTGCTACTATACTCATCAGCTAAAGGTGCGCTGTTTCTTGGAGTGCGCTGGCTTGCCGCCACTTTTCTTCCTACCAGATCCCTTTATGTCGGCGCCAATGCTTTTTGGGAGGAACTGCTCCGCGAGCGTTGCACAATTTTCGTGTAGCGTAAGTCTATTTAGAATCGACACTTACGAATAAACAGGCGGGAATGGCCCATGTTCACAAATTAAGAGCAGTATAAGTCCCTTTAGAATCAACACTTATGGAAGTGCTGATTCTAAACAACTTTAACTCTCTTTAGAATGAACACTTCTGAAAAAGCGGGGAGGGGGTGGTCGGTTATTGTTAACCAGAATACTCTCTGGGACGTCGGCGGTTTACCGCCGGTTTGCTGCTATCGATGTCAACCCGACAGCCTTGCCAGCGTCTCCGCCAGCACCAGTGCCCCGCGCGCGATATCTTCCGGAGCAGCGAACTCATCCGGCCGATGGCTGTACCCATTCCGGCACGGAATGAAAAGCATCCCCGTCGGAGCGATCCGCGACATGAAAAGCGAATCGTGATACGCCCGGCTCACCATTTCGAGAAAAGCGAATCCATGCTCGCGGCAGGAATCGGCGAGCGCCTCGCGCACTTTGGAAGCGCAATCCGCCGGCGCATCGGCGTTCACCAACTCAGACTGAATCAAAACTTTGCGCTTGGCGGAAATAGCTTGCGCTGCCCGCTCGATCGTTCCCAGCACTCCATCGCGCCGCGCGAGATCCGTATCGCGGACGTCGAGCGTAATTCGCACTCGGCTCGGGATACTATTGACCGCTCCTGGAAAAACATCGCAAACACCGACGGTACCGACGGTGTCAACCGCGCCGCTCGAGCGCGCCGCATTCTCGACCGCCAGAATCAACTCCGCGGCCGCGCAAAGCGCATCTTTCCGGTCCGGCATCAGCACTCCGCCGGCGTGCCCGCCCGCCCCTTCGATCGAAATCCGAAGACTCGCCGGCGCCGCGATGCTCTTCACAATTCCAAGCGACGTTTGTGCGCGCTCCAGCAGCGGGCCCTGCTCGATATGCAATTCAACGAACGCCTTGTAGTACCCGGTCGAAAGTTTTACATCTCGAAGATTCCCGTTGAGGCCTGCTTTCTGCCGAACCTCATCGACGCTTTCGCCGTTCCCGTCTTTCAATTGTGCGCCAGCATCCGCGGAAAGTGTTCCTGAGAGCAACCGGCTACCAAGGCAGCCGATTCCAAACCGCGTCGGCTCTTCAGTTGCAAAAATGAGAAGTTCAATCGAGTTTTTCGGCCGGAATCCGCTCCGCTGAAGCGCGCGGATCGCTTCCAATCCGCCAAGGACTCCCACCACGCCGTCGTATTTTCCAGCATTCGGAATCGCATCAATATGCGAACCGGTTCCGACCGCAGGCGCTGGAGAATCAGCGCCGCTCCACCGAGCGAAAATATTTCCAATCGCATCCTGCCGTACGGCAAGGCCTGCTTCTTCGCATCGCGAAATAATCCATGCGCGGGCTTTCAGATCCGCAGGAGTAAAAACAATTCTCGTGACCGCGGGAGTCTCCGCGTCTGAAATTGCAGCCAACGATTCAATTTCGGAAAGCAACCGCTGTTGATCAATTTCCAATTTCATTTTTTCGCGTCGCCAAGGGGATGCCGGTTCCAATCCTTGTAGATCAAATATTTGGCCGGCACTTTTCCAATTGCTCCAAACCACTGCGGGCACCACGGCCCCATCCAGATAAAATCACCCGCCGTGACCGGATACCACGAATCGCCAAGCCGGTAGATGCCTCCGCCCTCCAGCATGACCAGGCCATGCTCCATCACGTGCATTTCCACCATGCGGAGCGCGGCGCCCGGCTGGTACGTCATGGTGTTCACCGCAAAATCAAACTGCGGCTCATCAGGAAGGAGGCATTTGACCTGCAAATCCGAATCGCCATCCAGCGCGTGCGAACTGACGGCATCTTCGCTCGAAACGATCAGCCGTGGCGGTTCAACGCTCGCAATTCTTTCGTACGACTTCTCTATCACAGCAACTCGGCTTTTTTCCTTTGCCACGATCCGGTGGGGCAGGCCTTGCGGCAGAAATGCACATCCCCGCGCAGTGAGTGCGTGCTGTTTTGACTCCGCCTCCAGCGTCAGCGCTCCGTCCAGTACATAAATAAACCGCTGCGCCGAGGTATTTCCCAATTCGCCTTTCGGTTCAAACTCGGCAGTGTACTCGGTAAACGCCGCGCCCAGCGCCGGGCCAATGTGAACGATCGCGGAAGCATTCTTCATCCCAGGCAGCGCGGCGCGCACAAATGTATCGGGCGTGAGGAGCAGGTGGTTGCGTTGATGCGAACTTCGCGTTTGACCAAGATTATGCACGGCACGTCCTTCCCAGGAATTCTTGCGAAGCCGCCAGTTGCGTCAGTAAATGATTTCCGCACTCCAGCGCTTTCGCCACGTCGTCCAGGTGCACCGACTCCGCCGGATCGTGGCTGATGCCTGCCGGCGTTCGCAAAAAAACCATCGCTGCGGGGATTTTTTCCGCCAGGATCATGGCATCATGCCCAGCGCCACTCGCCATGCGATGCGGTTCGCAGCCGGCTTTTTGCACCGCATGATCGATCTGCTCCGTGAGAAAAGGATCCATCGCCACCGCATGCTGCGCCAGAAGCGTCCGCCATTTTGCAGAAACTTCGCGCCGCGCCGCGATCGACTCCGCTAGCCGGATTAATTCATCCAGCGCTTCCGTTCGCGCACCATCCGAAGCGTGCCGAATATCAAGAGTAGTACGCACTTCTCCCGCAATCACATTCATCGCCCCAGGCTTCGCTTCCACGAATCCCACGGTCGCCACAATTCCAGGCGTGCGCCGCGCCAGACTTTCGACCGCCACAATCCACTCTGCGGCCGCCGCCAGCGCATCGTGCCGCAAATTCATTGGCGTCGTTCCCGCATGATTTGACTGCCCGTAGAATGTGAATTCCAAGCGGTTCTGTCCGACGATCGCTTCCACGATCCCCAGTGGCCACCCCAGATTTTCCAGCACCGGCCCCTGCTCAATGTGAAATTCGATGTACCCTAAAACATCGTCACTTAGCGCCGCTCTTGGAATTTCGTTCGGGTTCAATCCAAAATCCTGAATTGCTTTGCGAACGCTAATTCCGCGTTCATCCTTGCGCCCGAGAAGTTCCTCATCCACCCGGCCCACCAGCGCGCGGCTTCCAATGAACGGAATTCCAAACCGCACTCCTTCTTCTTCCGAAAATCCGATCACTTCAATCGCAAACGGAAGCCGCAATCCATCCAGGGATTTCACCAACCCAATCGCGAGAACAACCCCTAGAATTCCATCGAACGCCCCCGCGTTCGGCACCGTGTCCAAGTGCGATCCAATCAAAATCCGCGGCGCTGCCGGCGATGAAGCCGGATAAAATCCTCGCAAATTCCCCGCTGCATCTACCGATACATTCATACCAAGAGTTTTCATCCAAGACGAAACTTCCCGGTGGCAATCTTGCATCGGCGCCGAAAGAAAAGTCCGCCGTGTACCGCCTGCGTCTTCGGAAAACGTGGCCAGCTTCCGGCACCGCGCAATCACTTCCTCCGCAAGTTTTGTAAATCCACTGCTTGTCTGCACTGGATTCTACCTCTGCCCAAAGCAAATGCTGAGATGCACTTACAGATCCCGGATAAGTTTCGCAGCTCCCCATCCCGCGACAACCAGCGCCAGCATAATTTCCCACCCGTAATGGTTCCCATAAGTCGCCACCGGATAATGATTGCTCAGCATCAAAAACACCACCGGCACGGCCATGAACGTATTGTGCTTCGAACGCAGTTTTGCCTGCGCTCCCGCCGACGCATCAAACTTTTCGCCGGCCGCGGCTGCCGCAAGCATCCGTCGCTGCGCGGGAAGGATGCGCATCCAAACGTTCACAGTCATAATCGTGCCAAAAATCGCTCCGAGGTGAATGTACGCCGCGCGCCCGCTGAACACGTGCATCAGCCCCCACGCCACCACTGCGGTCATCACTAAGGCGAATGCCACAAACGCGGCTTGCGAATTTCCGAGCGGCGAGCGCACGGCGAGATCGTAGATGATCCATCCTGCGATCATCGCTCCCACACCGATGGCAACGCCCGCGCCCTTGGAAATGTTCGCAACGTCCGGATCGATGAGCCCATCTCCAAGGTAATACACAAGAACAAGGAGAATCAGACCGGCCACCCAGGTCAGCAACGCTTCCCAGCGAAACCAGCGAACTTGTTCCGGCGCGACGCCCAGCGATTTTTGTTTTTGGACGGTGTAAAAGCCGCCGCTGTGAACCATCCACACTTTCGAATCTGTCCCATTGGCCGCCGCTTTTTTCTCGAGTTTTCCGAACTGGCCGTCGAGCCAAGTGAAATAGTATGTTTGGCCGACCCACATAATCCCAGCGAAGACGTGAAACCACCGCACGCCGAGGTTCAGCCATTCGCGAATCGCAGAAGTCATCTCAGCTTCCCCGGTACGTCGTATAGCCATTCGGACTCAACAGCAACGGAATATGAAAATGATTTTCGTTCGTTCGAACGCGGAACAAAACTTCAACTGCGGGGTACAATCCGTCCACCCGGCTCGCAGCAAAGTAGGCCGCGGTGTCAAAAGTTACCCGATAGATGCCTTCCGTGAGCGGCGTGCCGTCCGGCAATAATTGCGCGCATCTTCCGTCCTGATCCGTTCGAACGGAACTCATGGAAGACCAGTTGCCGGATGCTTCCTGGCGATCCAAACGCACCGGCACCCCCACAGCGGGTTTGCCCCGGGCGGTGTCCAAAACGTGCGTGGAGATTTTGCTCATGCCGCGATCCATTTTCTCAGCCGGATTTGCATGATCTGCCGCTGCTCCTCGGCCGTCAGTTGCAGTTCGGTGGCGTCATCATTGTGCAGCCGGCGGCGCAGAATCTCCAAAATTTCGCTGGCCGATTTTCCCGTGGCGCAAACGATAAAGATGCGCCCGAACTTTTGCTCGTACTCGCGATTTCCCCACTTCAGCGCCGTTTTTAGCGCTTCTTCCGCAGTTGATGCCTTTTGTTGCTCTTGCTCGGACCAGACCGAGGATTGCGCCCCAGCAGGTTTCTCCGCGCGCGATTCGCCGATTCGCGGGTGACTCCGAAAGGCTTCCAGCCAATTCGCTTCGCCGAGGCCGCGCCAGATTTCATCCGAAGCGGCAAGCACGGCGAATTCATCCGTCATCGGTCGCTTTGCAGCCATTGCCGCAGCCCAGGCGGCCGAACCGGAGCAGGGAAGTAGTTCGCGAGCAGCCTCCTCCGCGGACAAATCGTTCCAGCGAGCGAGCACCTGGCTCACGCGTTCGTTCCTGCAACGGCAAGCTTCTCGACAAACTCCGCGACGAGATTGGCCGCCACGGATGCGCGATACCGAGCAGTAGAACGAATATCGTCGATGGGCCGAATCTCCTGTATTACACTCTTTCTGGCGGCATTAATTAATGATAGTTCGATTTTGCCCCCAGTGAGAAGTTGCTCCGTTTCACCCAAGCGCAGGGGAACAGGCGCGACGCTTCCAAGCGCAAGCCGCACAGCGCGAATCGTGCCATTCGAGACTTGGCCCAGGGCGGCGAGGCAAACTTTGGAAATGGCTTGCGCGTTCCGGGCTCCTACTTTTCGCGCGTGCGGAATATATCCAGAGAATTTGCGCGGCAGCGAAATATCTCGAATCAATTCGTCAGCGGCCAGCGCGGTTTTCTTGTAGCCCATATGAAAGGTCCGATAAGGCACGCGTCGCTCGCCGCGCACCGAGACGAGCGTCAATTCGGCGTCATAGACAAGCAGCGCGGGAAGGGAATCGGCCGCTGGAGAGGCGTTGGCAATGTTGCCTCCGAGAGTCCCGCGATTCTGATTCGCGATTCCGCCGGTCCAGGATGCGGCTAAGGCTAGTAGTGGAAATTCCCGCAAAATAATTTCATTTCTACGCAAAGTGGTATAAGTGCACGCCGCACCAATGCGGATTCGATCCGGTAATGAGTTGATCTGGCGAAGCTCGGGAATACTCCAAATGTTGATCAATTTCCGGTTGGGAAGTTTTCCGGCCGAGTACAAAACCATCACATCCGTCCCCCCGGCGATCGGCAGCCATTGAGCCGGCTCATCGGCCAGCAGGGAAAGAACCGCCTGTAAATTGCCTGGCGACACCAGTTTGTAATCGGCGGGATCGGCTCTCATTTTGCCATTCTCGGTTGCGCGGCCCGGGCCACCGCTTCGAAAATCTGCATATATCCCGTGCAGCGGCAAAGATTCCCCGCAAGTCCCTCGCGGATGTCGGCCAGCGCGGGCTCCGGTTTTTTCTCCAGCAGATGCACCGCCGCAAGAATCATTCCTGGGGTACAGATGCCGCACTGCGCACCGCCGCATTCCAAAAACGCTTTTTGCAAGGGATTCAACAACGCATGCCTTGAAAGTCCTTCGATCGTAACGATGCTCGCGCCACTCACTTGGGCAACGGGAATAAGACAACTATTCACCAGCATCCCGTCCAGCAATACGGAACACGACCCGCATTCTCCTTCGCCGCAACCTTCCTTCACGCCCGTCAATCCCAGGTCGCTCCGCAAGACGTCTAACAATCGTTCCATGGGATACGCGAGAAGTTTCCTTTCCTCGCCGTTAGCGATGAACGAAACTTCGATCTTCGCGCCGTTTTCCATCGAGGATTTCATGCCGTTCCTCGCGCGGGGGAAAGGACACCTCGCTCGGCGGATTTATCGCGAAGCGCTTCAAACACGTCCTCCGGCAACAACGGAATGAAATTGAAGGGCACGCCAAGTGCGTCTTCCACGGCGTTTACGATTGCCGGGGCAGGCCCATCCATCGGCAATTCTCCGATGCCCTTGGCGCCGTGCGCGCCGTGAACGTTGCCATGCTCTTCAAAAAAAACGCGGATGGGCGGCAGGTCCACGGAAGTCGGCATGATGTAATTGGTCATCTGGTTGTTCAGCATGCGGCCGTTTTGCCAGACGACTTTTTCATAGAGCGCGAAGCCGATGCCTTGCGCTACACCACCCGTAATCTGTCCTTCGGCGAGAACCGGATTCAACACTTTGCCGATTTCTTGCAGCGCAACGAAGTCGTCCACGTTTACGCTGTAAGTCGTCAAGTCCACAGTGACCTCAGCGATGTAAACGGCCCAGGCGAACGCCGCGTACGCCTCGCCACGATATTTTTCATCGTCCCAATACACATTGCCTGGCGATTCAAATCGTGCATAAGATTTCAGCGCTCCGTGCGCAGCAATGTATTCCCGGCATGCTACGCGAAATTGGTCCGAAGTGTAGTCCTCGACAAGCAGCCCCGATTTCAAGAGCGTTTCCTTGATGCCCATGGTGGCTGACTGCACCAGTTTTCCGACGATCATCGCCGTGCGCGAAGCCACCGTCGGACCGCTGTTCGGAACAACGGCCGTGTCCGGTTGCGCGATGGCAATATTTTCATAGGGGAGCCCGAGCGCCTCGGCCGCAATCTGGCAAAGTACAGTATTCGTTCCCTGGCCAAATTCCGCGCTGGATACCAACACTCGAACCACGCCGTCACGGCCTGCTTCCACGCCCACGAGCGAATTTAGGTAGCGCTCACCGGAACCGGTGAATCCTGCGCCATGCAAGAACGAGGCGATTCCGATTCCTTT
>Ga0137409_10006358_pt1 | contig 12278 bp, 8 predicted proteins | sample CZODoug1_16funga_FD_122059 | JGI IMG/M metagenome (GOLD analysis project Ga0137409, IMG submission 122059) | Vadose zone soil fungal communities from Angelo Coast Range Reserve, California, USA - CZODoug1_16fungal (Hybrid Assembly) | ecosystem: Environmental > Terrestrial > Soil > Vadose zone... | reverse complement strand
AGCTGATCAATTTTTTCTGCTGCGAGTTGAATCTTCTCTGGAACTCTGCTGATTTGCTCGATCTGGCCTTTTGAAATGGGTCCAATGGCGCAAGTCAGTCGATACAGGAGCTCTCTGGCTTGAGGATCGGCCACGGTGCTTTCGATCATTACGCGGGCGTCTGTTCTCTCCCCGCTCGCAAATTGCCCACCGAAAAAGGATTCGAGAGTGCTGTTGTCGATCTTCCAGTTCTTGGTCGTGAGGAGTCGCGCTGCCGCCGCGACTAGGACGGGAAGCCCGCCGGTCAAAGTGTCAAGAAAATCAGCGATCTTATCGATTGGAAACCCACTCGGCGCGCCTGCTCTCTGAAGCAGCTCAGAAATTTCCGGAGAAGAGAATCGCGGCGACGCGATCTCGACTACTGCGTGAGATTCGGCCATCCGCCGAGGCAATGCGTAGTAGCTGGTGGAAACAACTCGCTGCCCATTGGTCCGGGCAGCGGTCGCGAGAGCATCAAGTCGTCGAGACAGAGCTCCGCCGAGCGCGACCCGGGGAAGATCATCAAGAACAAAAATCTTGCCTCCGCCCAAACGCGAGGTTGCTTCCTGATACCAGCGAAAAAGCAAAAGGTGAAATGGAACGCCCGAGGCAGACTCGAGGACTTGGTCGATAACAGCGCACGCCGTTTCTGGACTGCAGTCGCGAAGGTTGACCCAAATCGTTTCGGCGCTCACCTGCTCGGTCGTTAGGACACAAAGCTGAGTCTTGCCAGCTCCTGGTTCACCGATCACGCTGATCCAGTTTGAATCGGCGAGATTCGTCCGCACACTTTTAACCGTATTTGCGCGAGGGATGATAGGAGCAATCAGTGCGGGGCGATCGATGGACGGTTTGGGAATAGAAAACGGCGCGCCGAGCGTGCTCTGATCTTCAAGAGCGGTGGTTCGATCCCCGAGCGCCATAATCATTTGGCTTGTCTGCGCGGCCTGCTCTTCGAGTCGTTCGATTTTGCGGGCAAGTCCGCGTAGGTCCACGATGAACGCGAGGAATGCCTTGTCACGATCAGTCAGTGTGGAGAGTTGAAGTTGGCTCTGAAGCTCAGCGAAGGTGAGCTGTTTGACCCCGGATTCGCTTATACGCTTGAAAACGAAAAGGAAGAGTCTTTCAAAGAGTGCATCGGCAACGGCTTCATTCTCTGCGAGACCGGCCCGCAGGAGCGCTTGTTTGACCCTCTTTTCAACCTGCGGGAAGTCGGCGGCCCCGAGGCTCCATTCGAACAACTCTATGACCTCTAACAATGCCGAGGAGTTTTCCTCGTTGGCGAGATTTTCGACTAGTGACCACGTGTCCGCATTGATGCCATCGGGCGCACTACAGGTTGAAAGAAACTCGCGAATGCCATCGAGCGCTTCTTTTTGGTCATCGTCTTTGAGCTGCCCGCGCTGAATCGATTGCCAGGTTGAAATTGCCGTTCCGGGACGCTTCCACGCCTGTTCTTTGGCGAGTGCTCCAGTGGTGAGGAAGCGGAAGCGGAGACGAAGCGAAGAGTTTGTCCTGCGGTGCTCACAGAAATGAGCGACGGCTGTAAGAGCATCTGCTGATTTCAGGCTGATTGCCGAAGTGCTGCGGCGCTTCATCTGCTCGAGGATGCGCGTTTCCGGGACGTCCTCATCGCCCAATTGGATTAGGTCGAGGTCTTCACCGCGTTCGAGTTCGAGTACTTCGTCTTCCTTCAGTTCAAGCCAACGCTGGATCGTTAAATCGATTTGGAAGACAAATCCGGCAATTACGTCGGACGCATCTCGCTGCGGGTCTGAAACGACGAAGGTCACTTAGACTCACACCGCCACGTTCTACGGTAGTCGATGCCGTAGACAGCGCGAAAGGTAATGGGCATGGTAGGCGTGCTATCTGAATTCTCGACGCGGGCCTTCCTAAACACTGAGCGAAGCCGCGCGATTTGCGACGACTTGTCGAATACTGATATCACACTCCACGCAACTGCCTCAGTCTCCTATGCGCCGAATAGGCGTTATGTTGCCGCGTCACCTCGGTGCTTGCAGTAACTGATGATCCCACGCGGGCAACCGCCTAGGACAGCAGTGGTGCCAATAGCGCACCAACCTTCGTTGCTGCATCGACGAACCCAGCGACTGACGCGGCACGATTGATTCCCTCCCAGACCCGCGAGACCAGGTCACGGTTCGGAGTTGGTCTGGCCAGCTGAGTTTGGAGAGTGTCCACATCGACGACAAGCTCTAGCTTCTGCGTTTCGGTGATTCTATCCGACTCTTTGATGGCCTTTCGGAGTTCGGATAAGGCTTCGCCCAAAGCCTGGAAACGGACATTAACTTGATTGCCATCGCCGAGCGTAATGATGTTCTGACCCGTAGCATCAATTTTGATTCCTTCAAACCTGTCCCGAGTGAACACGCTTGGACCTCCCATTCTGTCGATACCTGCTGCTGTGATGATGTAATAGCTCGTGGTGGAGGGTATTGTTCCTCCGGTTTTGGTATTGAAGCTCTTGGTCACCGGCTTATCTTCTACCCAGCCCATGCTCTCCAGGTACGTGAGGTTACTGTGGACTTGCTGCCCCCTTAGGTCGTGGGAAGCCTTCAAACTGGCTCTCAAAACGCTAATCGTCACGGCGGCGCCGGTACTCTTGCCCCTGCGACTCGTTGCATTCTGATTTCGGTCAAAAAGATAGCTCAGGATTAGTTCCCTGATCTCGTCGTCGGTGCGGTTTTGGTCTTTGCGCTTTGCCACGGACACGTTACCTCATTCCGTTCAGCATGTTACGGGAGAATTCTTTGCGGTTGTACGCAATTTAAACTACCCTCAATTGTAAATACGGGGAACCGTGACAAGGTCGAATCTGTCACGCTTTTTCGTTTACATCTATAGGTGGCTTGAGCCAGACGATGCTTCCAGCCGACGGCGGGCCGGATGATTGCGAACTGCTTCGCCGGATGGCCGATGATGCGTCTGAACGTTCGGCTCGCCGCGAAGCTTGGGGTGTCTTCTATGAAAGACACGCTAAATACGTTCACCGCAAATGTACTGCCGCGCACTCCAAGTTGATAGGGATTGAGAACGTGGCAGACGCCGTTAACGACACTTTCGTTCGAGCCTATGAGAAGGCGGCGACGTTCAGGCTATCGGGTGCTCCCGTCGAAGATCAGGAAAGGATAGTACGTGCGTGGCTACTGAGGATCAACGAGAACATTGTTCGGGACCATTTTAGGAATAGCCCGAAGATTGTGTTCGCGGAGGACCCGGAGTTGGAAGACAGGGAGGATGTGCGAGATGAAACGGAAAAGTTATCTGTCGAGCCCCCGAGCGCAAAGTCGGCACTCGTTGAAGAAGGTCTGAAGCAGCTAAGTGACCGCGAACAACGGGTCTTGCGTGAGACGGTGTTTTGGTACATACCTGGCGCTCGTTATCAGCGCATGCCGCACGCAGCAATGGCAACCCTAGCCAAAGAGCTTAACACCACGCCGTCCAATATCCGTCAGATCAGAGGCCGAGCACTAGAGACACTGCGGCAATATATTCTAGCTCGTTCGTGAAGGGCCCAATATGAAGCAAAGGCGCGAATCTAGTCTCACAAATGATGAACTGCAGCGAGAACTGCAGGAGGTATTTCGTAAAAGGCACTGGGCGGACGTTAAGGCAGAGCGCGCAGAACTTGCGGAAGCCCTAAACACATCCCCTCAATCGGGTGCTTTGTCTGTGGAAAAGGCGTTTGAAAGATTCGACGCTCGATCCAGATCGACAGCGGTGAAACGACGCGCTTATTGGACGCACCCTTCAGTGACAGCGCTGGAGGGAGCTGACCCAATAGAAACGATAATTGCGCGGGCTCGTACTTTGGTCTTGAAGGCGATGGAAGCCGGATGGAAAGGGCCGCCCTACGATCCGTTTGCGCTTGCTGAATACGATGGAATCCGAATCGTGCCTACGGAAGATGTTATCGATGCGCGGACATACGGGAGCGTGAGCCCCAAGTTCACAATCGAGTTTAATCCCAGCAGACCGCCTGCAAGGATACGGTACTCGATTGCTCACGAGATCGCGCACACTCTGTTCTCTGATTGCGCTGCAACGGTTCGTAACCGTGCTACTCACGAGCGGATGAAAGCTGACGAATGGCAGTTGGAAATGTTGTGCAACATCGCGGCTTCCGAGATTTTGATTCCGTTGGGTAGTCTTGGAAAAGTGCGTGAAGTACTCCCATCCGTCAAGAAGGTCTTAGATCTCCGGCGTGAGTTTCAGGTCTCCTTTGAAGCGATGACGCTGAGGCTTGTTCGACTGACCGAGTATGTGTGTTTTGCGTTTGCAGCGAGATATGACGACGAGAGCGACAGATATAGATTGGACTACAGCGTCTCATCTGAAGCGTGGCGTTCAGTTCCGCACCTGGAACAAGGTTTTATTCTTCCAAAAGAGAGTCCTGCATCTGAATGCACCGCGATTGGGTACACGGCGCAAGGTGAAGAGAAGTGGCTATCAGGCGCAGACACTTGGTCGGTCGAATACTTGGGAATTCCTCCTTATCCGGGCGAAATTCGACCGAGGGTAATCGGTATAGCGAGCCCTCTCGAAAAAACGACATCACAGACTTGCCGTATCCGATACCTCAAAGGTAATGCCCTAGAGCCGAGAGGGACCGGCGAGAAAGTGGTCGTCCAGATCGTGAATGACAAGGCGATGATTTGGGGCGCTGGGTTTTCGCGGCAGGTAAGCAAGAAGTGGCCACAGGCTCAACTGAAATTCAAGGATTGGGTTCTAGGAGCTCGAGGAGAATTCAAGTTGGGAAACACTCATGTTGTTAGAGTGGACGATTCGACTACCGTTGTTAGCTTGGTTGCGCAACACGGTTTTGGACCTTCGGATCACCCTCGTATCCGATACAACGCCCTTGCCACTTCTCTTCGGCAGGTTGGAGAACTGGCGAATTCTGCTGGGGCTTCGATTCACATGCCTCGAATTGGCGCAGGTTTAGCAGGCGGCTCCTGGGAGGTCGTCGAGGAAATTGTTGAAGAATCTCTTTGCAGGCGGGGCCTGAATGTAACGGTCTACGACCTTCCTCATGGCAGAGGTTCCACTCGTACACAGGGTTCGCTGACTTTTGATCGCAGTAAGCCGGATCAAATTTAAAAGGAGGGATGGCGTGCCTAAGCAGATCGTTTTGTTGACTGGTCGAATCGCCGCGGGCAAGACGACGTTATGCGACCATCTCCGCCGATTTGACGATGTCCAGGTTCTAAAAACGAAGGAAATCATTAGAAGCGCAGCCCTAAAGAAACTGGGACACGCAATCCAAGCAGAACGGAAGGCGATGCAGGATTTCGGCGATCGACTGGACCGTGAGACGAAAGGTCAATGGGTCCGCGATGAAGTGCGTCGGTTAATGGGAAAACTCGGGGCGAATGAGCCGCGCGCAATTGTCATTGTTGACTCTGTACGAATATTGGAGCAAATCAAAGCGATACGCGATTCGTATGGATACGCCGTAGTCCATATTCACCTCCATGCTTCCGATAAGGAGTTGGCGCGCAGATATAGTAGGAGGCAGAGCGGGCTGAAAGAGCTTCGTTCATACGGGCAACTCGCAGACAACGACACGGAAGCGCGTGTCGCAGGACTTGAGAAGGCAGCAGATGTCGTCATCGACACGGAATTGTGTCGACCGATGGATGTGCTCGTAAGAGCGGCAGCGCAAATCGGGCTTTATACGCGGGAGTACGGTCGGACGGTCGACGTAATTGTTGGAGGGCAGTACGGAAGTGAGGGAAAGGGACACATCGCCTCGTATCTTGCACGAGAATACGACGTGCTCGTCAGAGTGGGAGGACCGAATGCGGGGCACAAGGTCTTCATGTCGCCGACCCCGTACATTCATCACCAACTTCCTTCGGGGACGTTGCGGAATACATCAGCTCGGCTGGTTCTTGCTCCCGGGGCAGTCCTAAATGTTGACCTTTTGTTGAAGGAAATGAGTGAGTGCAAAGTTGATGTCGATCGTCTGTTCATTGACCCCCAAGCAATGGTCATTTCAGAAGGAGATATCGCCAGGGAGAGCGGATTAGTCGAGAGGATCGGTTCGACCGGCCAGGGCGTTGGTATGGCGACGGCACGGAGGATCGTCGACAGGGGAAAGAAAATAAAGCTGGCTGGCGACGTGAAGGAATTGAAGAAATATATCCGCGAGGCTTGGGAAGTCCTGGAAGAGGCTTACAAAAGGGGTTCTCGAATATTGGTCGAAGGAACTCAAGGTACCGGACTGAGCTTGTTTCACGGTCAATATCCGTACGTCACATCGCGAGATACCACGGTAAGCGGCTGTCTGTCGGAGGCGGGGATTTCTCCAAGCCGCGTAAGAAAGGTGATCATTGTTTGCCGCACTTATCCGATCCGGGTTCAAAACCCCGACAATGGAACATCTGGAAAGATGTGGCAAGAAATAAGCTGGAAGACTGTATCAGCTCGATCAGGGATTCCACGTTCGAAGCTCGAAAGGACTGAACGTACGTCGACAACCGATCGAAGAAGGCGTGTCAGCGAATTTGATTGGGAACTGTTGCGCAAGTCCTCGGCGATCAACGGACCCACTGATATTGCCTTGACGTTTGCCGACTACTTGGGGAGCAAGAATGCAGATGCCAGGCGATACGAGCAACTTTCTCCTGAGACGATTCGATTTGTTGAAGAAGTTGAGCGCGTAGGATCAGCACCGGTTTCGTTAATCTCTACGGAGTTTCATTTCCGGAGCATTATCGATCGGCGGTCATGGAGAATTCAATGAACGGGATCACGGTAGAGGAGTTGGTGGAGCACTATCCTTGTTTCTATCATATGGCAGAAGTTGATAGTTGGGACTCAATCCGGAAGAAGGGGCTTCTCAGTACTTCGGCACTGCTTGATTTGTTCGAAGTCAACGGCAAGAAACGCTTTGCAATCGAGAGTTGCCATCGGCCGAAATGCGTAACGATTGAACATCCTGAACATGGGCGCGCGGTGATTCGCGATCAGATACCAATGCGTGAGCGATCACTGCTGAAATGCCTTGAAAGTATCAGTCCTAGAAAATGGTATGAGTTTCTCAACAAGAAGGTTTTTCTTTGGGCTACCTTGCACCGGTTAGAAGGCCTGCTCAATGCTCGGGCTTATCGTGGGAAAGAGCATGTGATACTGAAGGTCGACGCGAGAGGCCTCTTGTCGAGGTACGCGTCAACGGTGCTCCTGTCGCCCATCAATTCGGGCAGCACGATCTATCGTCCGTCCTTGCGCGGACTGAAGACATTCCAACTGCTTAAGAGTTATCCTTTCGAGGAGCGGAGGAAAAAGCGCGGGTTGCCAGATGCCGTTGCTGAGATGGCCTTTGATTACGCAATACACGACATATGCAAATACGTGTTGCGGGTTGAAAAACGTCGCGAGAACAGGCTGCTGAAAGTAATTTGGGAGAAGAGTTGAAGGCGAAGGGGCACGCCTTGAGGAAGGTATTGACTTTGCGTCGCTTTGATTTACAGTAGCATTAGAGTTTGCTAGAGGGAGCGTCGCGATGGCCTCTGCTGTCATAGATTGGGATAGCGTTAAGCACGTCGTGCTGGCAGAACTGGAAGAGCACAAGGCGCTCCGACCGACGGAGCTTCTCGACAGACTAGGCAATAAATTTCCAGACGTGGTGATCAAGGAAAGTGTCCTGCGTCTCTTGCAAGAGCAATCGATTAAGATGACACCGGACCAGCAACTAGAATTAGCTGAAGACGCTGCCTGATTTACCGAACTATTTCTTCAAGACCTGAACCCACCGAAACGCCAACGAGACGAGTGTACATTGCGAGTGCCTGATCCTCCGTCATGCCTGCGATAAGGTCGATAACGGTACGTTTAACCTTTTTTTCCTCACCCTTTGCGTCGTCGAGGGCGTCTCTATAGAAAGCAGGAAATAGATTTTGACGCTTCGCTTCTCGAGCGGCATCCATGAAAATCTCAAATAGTTTCCTGATGGCATAGCGTTGGCCAAACTGTTGGCTGACGAGTGCTGGGGCCTCGATTACGTAGACCCAAGTCAACTCCTTAAGCATGGCAACCTCTCGCAGCAGGTGATCGTCTATTTTCAGAATACATTCCTTTCCCTTTATTTCGAGGCCTGTGCTGCCAATGTAGCGACCGATCAATTGGCTGGTGAATTGTCGAAGCGAGGCTCTTTCCGTCCAAGTGCCGTTGTATGAATTATTAAGAGGAAACAGTCCGACCATCACTTGATTGAAAGACTCTGTCAGCGCTTTTGAGTCTGCCCATGGACCGGATCGGTCTGGATGTCGTCGCAGGGCGGCTTCGAGGAAAATCTCTCTTTCGCGGGCATAGAGTCGATCTGCTAACAGATGGAGTGGTATTCGATGGGCGCGATAAAAGTCGTCAAGATCATGAACGGAATACGTGATGTCGTCGGCCCAGTCCATGAGCTTGGCTTCTAAAGTTGATCGATTGTCATGACCGCTGAGTTCCACAGCAAAGTCGAAGTCTTTGGTTTCGCTATGGTATGCACCCCATTTATTTTGCTTTTCCCGGTTCTCCCCACGGCGCCACGGATACTTCAAGACCGCAGCCAAGGTTGCCCGGCTCAGGTCTAAGCCGCGATGGAGAGGCGAGTGTTGCGAGAGCTTAGTTATAATTCGGAAGCTCTGGGCATTTCCTTCAAATCCGTCTAGGTCATTACCGGCAAGTTCATTCAACTCTTCTTCGACAATATGGCCGAAGGGCGGATGGCCGAGATCGTGCGCATAGCAGGCGGCTTCCACGACATCGGGGTCGAGGCCGTCAGATTCAGTGACCTGAGACGGACAAACCGCGAGAAGTCTTTCTGCTAGCCGACGTCCGACTTGCGCAACTTGGAAGGAATGTGTCAGACGGTTGTGAAAGACGTGGCTTACGTCCGCGGCAACAACCTGCGTCACTTGTGCAAGACGGCGTAGTGAAGACGTGTATAAGAGCCGATCCCGGTCTTTCTGCGCCGGCGTGCGAGAATCGTTTGGATCAGATCTCTTTCCACGAGTGATCGTGTGCCGACGGTCATTTCGCTTGTCATGGTCAATCAAAATGAGACCTCCGCGAAAGCAAGGATTTGACAAGCCGTGCTCCATCGCATGGCAGAGCATTGGCCGGTAGTTAGCAAGGCATAGTAACTATAATTTACTATCTCTGGAAGGGGATTGCAGACGGGCTACGTCGTGCTGCGTCGCACAATTCCCAATTGGGCCCACTTTTATGCAGGTAAAGGGTTCCTAGGTCGTATTTGTCAGCCTCTGGGTCATAGCCACGTATCTCTAGTACTTCAGAAACGTAGCGGCTACCTGGTCTGCGGTCGATCTGAATGATAACGTTGAGCGACTCTGCTATATTCGTCTTAATGGCGCGATATGGAATCTCTACGCCGCTCTGTAGGACGCAGGTCGTAAACCGCGAAATGCCCTGAGCAGCAGAGTTGGCATGCACGGTAGATAGCGTGCCGCTGTGGCCTGTGTTTAGAAGCTGAAGAAGATCGAAGGCTTCGCCACCGCGGATCTCGCCCACGATGATCCGATCTGGCCGATGACGCAGGGTGGCTTTCAGAAGATCGCGGATGGTAACAGCGGGCAAACCGTTCTGTTCGCGGCGAGCCTCGAATCGAAGGACATTCTGCTTCTGAATGTGTATCTCGGCTGTGTCTTCTATCAAGACAATGCGCTCGTGGTCGGGAATGAACTCCGTCAATAGATTAGCGAGAGTCGTCTTACCACTCGATGTTCCCCCACAGATGAGAATGTTTTTGCGCTGCGCAACGTACAGTTCCAACTGAGCAGCGAGTGCGGTGGTAAGCGTTCCCACTTGAATGAGGTCTTTCATCTCGAATCTATGAGAGTTGAACTTTCGGATCGTTAAGGCCACACCGTGGATGCTGCAAGGCGGAATCACGGCAGCAACACGGCTGCCATCTGGCAGACGTGAATCGAGGATGGGCTTCGCTTCCGAAATATCGTCGCCCAGGCGTCGGGCTATGTTTTTGACAGCCACGATGAGAGATTCGGGTGTGAGTTTCACTCCGGGAACTGCTTGAAGGTGGCCGGCTTTTTCAATGAAGATCCTCTCCGGCCCGTTGACCATGATTTCGCTGATGTCCGGGTCCAAGATGAGATCTTGGATCGGACGGAGAAACGGAAGAATCAGCTCGAATCCGTTCATTAAAGTTGTCCATCCGCAAGCTGACGAAAGTAGGACTCGTTCACGTCATTGAGGTAGGGCTTCAGATAGCAAAACATCGGTGGCAAGGGGTTCAGCCCGTCATACGCCAACGTAATGGATTGCGCGTTCTTCAATTCCGTGAACGTCTTCATATCGAACCTGTAGTCGCGCTGCTGGCTGTAGGTCTTGGAAGTGCTGATGTGCGCTTTGTCAGCCAGCGGCTTGCCAGTGAGATAGCTCACCCTGGAGTCGTGACCGCTTTCCGAGATGTTGTAGTTAACGCGCCACTTCTCTTCCTGCCCGCAAAGTTCACTCGCAATCTTTGCGGAGAAGTCGTCCGACAAGGACAGGAAGATTTTCGTGCGGAAGGTTTGCAGCAACGTTCGCCAGGTTTCTCCAGGCAGAGTTGATTGCAACGAGCTGATGCTCTGCGTCGCTACGAGAGGGACGCACTTTGCTTGGCGCGACAGAGAGAAGAATTTTTCGTCGCCACTCGGCTCGTTCACTCCGACGGTAGCAAGCTCTTGGTATTCATCGCAGATGAACACAATGGGACGCCACTCTTTGCTGGGGTTCTTCGCAATATGTGGGATTCGATTCAAGACAGCCCGTTGAAAATCCATCTTGAGCATCACGCCGATGGCTCGCGCCAACCCTGGGTTCATGCTGGCAGGGAAGTTCAGGGCGACGACCTTACCTTGCTCCAATAAGGTTGCGATCTGAGGGAGGGGCTTTCGTCCAGATGTTTGCGCTTCAGGTTGTCGATACAGTTCGAGAGGCGGACAGAACATACGTTTGACACGTGGATTGTCATCAAAGAGCGAGAGAAAAACCGAGATACCTTCAACAACGGAGCTTTGCAATTTCTTATCGAGGTTTTTCCAGTCGTCGTTATACCAGCGCTTGACCGCTTCCAATTGCTCCTTTCTATCTTGATCAACGCCGTTCGGACCATTTTCATGTTGGACGGTGGGCTCAATCCCGAGTTTCTGCAAAACATCTCTTGCTGCGGGCGAATCCAGGAGTCGGTAGAGCTGGCCACTTTCATCTGCTTCAAAGCCAACTTCGGCAAGTTCTCGTGCATGAGATTGAAAGGATTCGCGCGACACGGTGAGAAAGGATTTCCCCATGATGTTTTCTTCGGCCTGCCGCATCTTTCTTTCAAGCACTTGCGCCGAGATGGACGACTCATAGACATCGAAGAGGGTGACGTAACCGAAGCCGACCTGATGCAGGATGATGATGAACTTGACGAGGTTTGTGTACGCCTGCTGCCAGAACGGTTCTTTACCCTTGCCAAACAGATTGTTCAATAGGGATGCAATTCCGTAGGCCAGCGCGTAGCCTTCGAGATCGTTGTAAAGAGGGTTGTAAGCCCACTCGGAATCCATGCCGATTTCGATGTAGTCGTCGGTGCGGCCTCTCTTCAGCAGGATCTCTTTAAGCTTGCCGCAGAAGTCCCCCTTAACTTCAAGCACCAGCGCGCTCGCTTTGACGTCCGCGTCTGCTGCCCGGTATCCCAACAATTGGTCGGTGAAGGGATACATCCCGCCAGCCGTCTTTCCGCTACCGGTGGCACCAATCATGATTGTGCCGGTAAACAGCCCACGCTCCGGGATGATGAGCCAAGTGGGGTTCTCCGCGGGAACTGGAAGACGCGGGTTGTGAATTTCGCCAATCACGAGGCTGAGCTGATTCCGAGATTCCACAACTGGATAGAGTGGCAAAGGCTGCGGCCTTGCCGGTCGTCTTGGCCGCAACGTAATGATGTAGAGCGCAGACAGCAAGAATGAATAGCCGATGTAGGGTGTGGTGAACAGCATCACATGATAGGAAGCCTTCAGTCCCGCATACGTCCAGGGGTCTCGAAGGGCCACCAATCGAAGAAAATATTCGTTCCAGGTCTGAGGAACGAGCGACGCAGTCATCGGCCAGGGCATCTTGAAGTAGAGGGCTGTCCCGGTTACCAGCGCTAACAACACTGCAAGGAAGTTCTTTGAATTGAGGACGCGCTGAATCATGCTGTCGCCGGCGCTGTTCTTGTTGTGTTCTTGGGAGTTGGGCTT
>Ga0137409_10006356_pt1 | contig 12279 bp, 13 predicted proteins | sample CZODoug1_16funga_FD_122059 | JGI IMG/M metagenome (GOLD analysis project Ga0137409, IMG submission 122059) | Vadose zone soil fungal communities from Angelo Coast Range Reserve, California, USA - CZODoug1_16fungal (Hybrid Assembly) | ecosystem: Environmental > Terrestrial > Soil > Vadose zone... | reverse complement strand
GCTCAAGTCGGGCGCCAATCTGCTGCTCCTCGACGAGCCCACCAACGACCTCGACGTCGACACGCTGCGTGCCCTGGAGGAAGCGCTGGAAGACTTCGCCGGCTGCGCCGTCATCATCAGCCACGATCGCTGGTTCCTCGACCGCATCGCAACGCACATTCTGTCGTTCGAGGGCGACAGCCATGTCGAGTGGTTCGAGGGTAACTTCCAGGATTACGAGCAGGACAAGATGCGGCGGCTGGGAACGGATTCCACGATTCCGCACCGGATCAAGTACAAGAAGTTCTCACGTTGATGACCGACGACTGGAGCGCCCGCCAATATCTCAAGTTCGAGGACGAGCGCACGCGGCCGCCGCGCGACCTGCTCGCACAGGTGCCGTTGCAGGATCCGCGCCGCGTGATCGATCTCGGCTGCGGGCCCGGCAATTCCACCGAGCTCCTGATCGCGCGCTATCCGCAGGCCGAGGTGACCGGGCTCGATTCCTCGCCCGACATGCTGCGGCAGGCGCGCGAGCGGCTGCCGGGCCGCACCTTCATGCAAGCTGACCTTTCCACCTGGAGCCCACCCGAGCGTACGGACCTTCTGTTCGCCAATGCCGTGTTTCAGTGGGTGCCCGATCATCCCAATGTGCTGGCACGGCTTCTGAAGGCGCTGCCGTCGGGTGGTGTGCTTGCGGTGCAGATGCCCGACAACACCAACGAGCCGGCGCTCGCGCTGATGCGCGAGGTGGCTGAGCGCGGGCCTTACGCCGGGCATCCGGCGCTCGAGCACGCCGCGCGTGGCGACCTGCCGACGCCGGGCGGCTACTACGATCTGCTGCGGCCGCTCGCGAGCCACCTCGATGTCTGGCACATCGTCTACAATCATGTGATGGCGGGGCCGGAAGGAATCGTGGAGTGGTTCAAGGGCTCGGCGCTGCGGCCATTCGTCGACGCACTCGATGGCAAGGCGCGTGAAGATTTTCTCGCCGATTACAGGGCGCGCATCGCCAAGGCTTATCCCGCCCGCTACGACGGCAAGGTGCTGTTGCGGTTTCCGCGGCTGTTCATCGTGGCGGCGCGCTGACCTGCCTTATCCCCTGGGCTTTGTGGCCGCGGATCGATAGGATCGCAGCAATTAAAAGCACCAAGGGAGGTTGCCATGTTGAGAGCGCTACTGATGTCGGCCGCGGTTGCGGCGGGCCTTTACACAGCACCAGCGTCGGCGCAGACGTCGACATCACCGACCGGTCCCGCCTTCTCGTGGCGGTTCTTTACGACGGCGCTCGAGAACGATCCCTCACGTGACGTGCGCATGCAGATGCAGCTTCACCTTCCGAGCCGTCAGGGCAATCCGTTCCACACCCACAACGGCGACCAGTGGGAGGTCGTGGTCGAGGGCGAGATCACCTTTACGGTGCGCGGCCAGGAGCCGAAAGTGCTCAAGGCGGGCGAGTTCGTCTATATCCCGCGCGGAACGGTCCACCGCAACGAGAACAAGAGCAACGCCCCGACCCGGACCATCGAGCTCCTGATCATGGACAAGGGCAAGCCGCAGAACAATCCTGCGCCGTAAGGCCGCGCGCGGGCGCTGCTTCCGGGTCTCAATTTCGTCCGGCTTTACCGCTAGAGCATGATCCCGAAAAGTGGACACCGGTTTTCGGAAAAGATCATGCTCAAGCAGAAAAAGTGAAGCCGACATGGGATCGATTCGACAATTCTGCACGCGACTGAAGACCTGCATGATCGCGACTTGCACGATCGCGACCTGCACGATCGCGGGCGGGCTGCTGCTGTCGCTAGCGGCGCCCGCTGCGGCTGCGCCAGACCCGGCCTTCACCAAATGGCTCGAGGGGCTATGGCCGGACGTGCAGAAACAAGGGGTCTCGCGCAAGACCTTCAGCTCGTCAACACATCAGCTCGAGCCCGACCTGACGCTGCCAGACCTCGAGATCCCGGGCCGCAAGACGCCGCCGCCCTCGCAGGCCGAGTTTGTGCAGACGCCGGCTGACTACGTGCGCGAGACGACGATTGCGCGGCTCGCCGAGCAAGGCAAGAAGCTCGCGGCCGATCACCACACGGCGCTGAGCGCCATCGAGCAGAAGTTCGGCGTCTCGGGCAATGTGCTGCTCGCGATCTGGGGCCGCGAGACCGCCTTTGGCGGCTACAAGCTGCCCAAGAACGCGATCACGGTGCTGGCGACGCAGGCCTATTACGGGCGGCGCAAGGACATGTTCCGCCAGGAGCTTCTGTTCGCGTTCAAGATGCTGGAGGAGGGCCACGTCAAGCTCGCCGACATGCGCAGCTCCTGGGGCGGCGCCATGGGGCTCACGCAGTTCCTGCCGTCGGAGTTCTACAAATACGCCGTCGACTTCGACGGCGATGGCAAGAAGGACATCTGGAACTCGGTGCCGGATGCGCTGGCGTCGGCGGCGGCGCAGCTCGTCGGCAAGGGCTGGCAGCCCGGCATGCGCTGGGCCTACGAGGTGCGCACGCCGCGTGATGTCGATTGCACCATCGGCGTGCCGGAGGTCACCCAGCCGGTGAGCGAGTGGCTGCAGCGCGGCTATGTGCCGGCGCATGGACGGCGGCCATCGCTGACGGAAATGAGCACACCGGCTTCGCTGCTGCTGCCGGAAGGCACCTATGGCCCCGCGTTCCTGACGCTCAAGAACTACTACGTGATCAAGGAGTATAACTTCTCCGACCTCTATGTGCTGTTCGTCGGCCATTTGAGCGAGCGCATCAGCGATCCGCGCGGGTTCGAAACTCCCTGGAGCAAGAACACCCAGCTCAAAACGCGCGACGTCGAGGCCATGCAACAGACGCTCACGCGCCTCGGTCTCTACAAGGACAAGATCGACGGCAAGGCCGGCATGCTCACGCGCGCGGCGCTCGGCACCTATCAGAAAACCAATCGGCTCAAGGTCGATTGCTGGCCGACGACTGCGGTGCTCGATCACATGCAGCAGAAGTACGGCCGCAACTAAATTGATGCGAGCAGCACAAACGAAACCCGGCGACGCTCGCGCGCCGCCGGGTGTCAAACTGTTGAGCTTTGCGCCTGAGCGGCGTGCTCAGTAACGATAGCCTGGGCAGATTTGCACCGGCTGGCCGCTGTAGCCAACCACGTTGCCCCAGCGATCGTAGACCGGCTGCGATGCCCAGTAGCAGCCCGGGCCGTAAATCGGCTGGCCGTAGCCTTCATAGACCACATAGCCGCGCGGCCGCGACGCCAGGATGGCGCCGGTGATGACCGTGCCGGCGATGATGCCGCCGATCACGGCGCCGGGGCCCCAGCCATAGCCATGGCGCCTTTGCGCGCTGGCGTCGGTTGCAGTGGCGGCAAGCGTGCCCGCGATCATCGCGGCAGCCGTCAGCGCAGTGAGTGTCTTCTTCATGCAGATCTCCTTGAGAGCTTGTCGGCAACGCCGACCTGAACCAAATCGCCCGAGGCTCCATCGCCTTAAGGCAACTTCGCTTAAGGCCCCCATCTAACTTATCCTAAGAGCGGAACAATTTGGTCGGAATTTTGATGAATCCACAGGGGACCCCATCCCATAGTAGGGATGGAACCGGGTAAACAAAGTCTGAAGACACCGGATTCATGTGTGGCGGCGTGGGTTTCTGCTGTCGTGCAATGTTCAGCGCGTGGACATTACAATTTGGTAATTTTGTTGGTAATTTTGTGGAGAGGTGGGAGATGAAAATCGACGGAAGCTGCCACTGCGGCTACATCACCTATTCGGCTGATGTCGATCCGGAGCGCACCTCGATCTGTCACTGCACCGACTGCCAGATGCTGTCGGGCACCGCGTTTCGAATCTCGATCCCGGCGCCGGACCATGGCTTTCGTATTCTGTCGGGCGAGCCCGCCGTTTATGTGAAGACCGGGGAGAGCGGCAGCAAGCGCATACAGGCTTTCTGTCCGCGCTGCGGATCGCCAATCTATGCAACAGCGCCCGGCGATGGGCCGAAGATCTACAACATCCGCGTCGGCACCGTGCGCCAGCGCAATCAACTGGTACCGAAGCGGCAGATCTGGTGCCGCTCGGAGCAACAATGGCTGGGGAATATTTCCACGTTTCCCAAGGTCGAGAAACAGGGCTGAGGCCTCACATGTGCGGCGCGTGCGACAGACCGTTTGCATTGCGGCTGCGCCTCTGCCATTCTCGGTATGCTCTTGTAGGGCGCATCGGCATTTCAGCCGAAGGGGCAATGCCCACCTACGTGATCCTTCATCCGTAGTGCGCCTATGCCAAACATCGAGAATCTCAAGAAGCAGGCGAAGCTCATTCTGCGCTGGCACCGCGAGCGCCACTATCCGGTGGCGGCGCAGATCAGGGCCGACCTGCCGCGCTTCCGGCATCTCAGCGATCCCGAGGTGCTGGCGGCAAGCTTCAAGCTCAGCGACGCCCAGGAGATGGTCGCGCGGCAACATGGATTCGAGAGCTGGCAGGCGCTCAAGACAGGAGTTGCGACCATGTCAGACACAGCAGAACGAACCACGTCGAGAGCCGTGCTCACGTCCGCCTTTCCGCAATTGTTCGTCGCCGACATCAAAGCGGCGTGTGACTTCTACACTCAGAAGCTCGGCTTCAAGATTACGATCCTCTATGGCGAGCCGCCCTTCTATGCCCACGTTGCGCGCGACGGAGCGACGCTCATTTTCCACTGCGTCGATCGTCCGGTCATCGACGCCGCCTATCGCGAGCGCGAGGGGCTCTTGTCGGCCGAGTGTGGCGTCGAAACCGCCAACGAGATCAAGAGTCTCTTTCTCGAATTCCAGGCCGCCGGCGTCACGTTCTTCCAGACGCTCAAGCTCATGCCGTGGGGCGCGCGCAACTTCATCGTGAAGGACCCGGATGGCAATCTCGTGCTGTTTGCCGGGCCGGGAAGCTGACGGACTAACGGACGCGGTGTACGAAGAAAGCGACGGCGGGTATTGCCGCCGTCGCCTCATTGTTCAATTTCGCAGCCGTTCAGCTCGTCGCGCGCTTCAGAGCGGCTTGACCGCAACCTTGCGGAACTTCACCACGCCGTCACCCCACTGCAGCGTGAAGTGACCTTCCTCGAAGAAGCCGTTGTTCACGTCGGCAGTCTTGGTGCCGTTGAGCGTGAGCGTGAGCTGCCGCTTATTGGCGGTGATCTCCATCGTGTTCCACTTGCCGGCGGCCTTGAGCGCGGGATTGGCCTCGGCGAAATAGACAATCGCGCCGGTGCCGTAGGACGGATCCGGGCGGGTGTCGAAGATGTTGAACTCGTAGCAGTCGCGCGCGCCGATCTTCTTCGGGTCCTTGCAGCGCACGAAGATGCCGCTGTTGGCCTTCTCGTCGGTCCAGAACTCGGCGTAGATCATGTGGTTCTTGTACGAGCTCTTGGTCACCAGATGGCCGCCACCGCCGGGTTGGCCATCAGGACGCGCAGGCGCAGTCGACTTGTCGGCGACGAGCGCGCCGTCCTCGACCCGCCAGTTGGCGGTGCCGACCTGGTCCCAGCCATTCATGGTGCTGCCGTCGAACAGTTGCGTCCAGCCGGTGCCGGTCTGGGTCAAGGCGCTATGGCTGAAGGTGGCGGCGCCCACGAGGGCAAGCGCGGTGGTGATCGCTGACAGGCGTGTCATGGTGTTTCCTCCCGATGTTTCAAAACATTTGCCCGACGGCAGCCTGTTGGCTGCTCGTGTTGCCGAGCACGTCGATCATAGCTTGCGGCAGACAGGCGGGAAAGCCATCGCGCGGGCTTTGTTGTCGCGGCACGCGAGAAAGCTTCGTGCGATAACGATTGGCATTAGATCATCAAATACGCAGTCCAGCGGCCATAGGCGACGATCGCTATCCACGACGCGAGCGAGATCGCGCCGGCGAGCCGGCCGGCCCATGGCACCGCGGTGTCGCGGTCCCAGCGAGCGACACCGCGATAGGTGATGAGCTGGAACACCAGCATGTTGAGGCCGGCGAGTGCCAAGATGGCGAACTTCATGCGGAAGGCGTCGTTGCCCCAGTACTTCACCGGCTGCGCGGTGAACAGCAGCAGTCCGGTCAAAGCCGACAGTGCAAACGCGCTCCAGGTCCACGGCAGCGCCTCGCGGCAGAGCGCAGTGATGGCGGAATGCTTTGCGGCAATGCCGATGAGGCGGAGGTCGACCATCGCGATCATGCCGAACACGATGGCCACCGCCAGAATGTGAACCGAGAGGAGGGCCGAGAAGCCCCAGGTCGAGTGCGAGACGAAAGCCGCTACCGGCGTATGCTCCACCCAATGCAAGGCGTCGGTGATGCTCAACATTGTTGCTCTCCCTCGGCCGGCTTCAGCCGATGACGTTTGCGATCCAGCGCCCGCGCCCCGCGATGGTGGCGCCGAGCCAGAGCAGGAGCGTTGCCGCTCCCGCGACGCTGGCAAAAATTCCAGCCATGCGTCCGGCCGCGACGCGTTCGGGCGCCACGCGCCGCAGCACCGCGGTGAGCGCCAGCGTCGCCACGATGGCGATCAGCATGATCAGCATCTTCACCTGGAAGGTCGGATCGAGCAGCGTGCGCCGCGGCGTTCCCAGCACCAGCACCAGCCCGGTCACGGTGAGAACGCCGAGCGCAGCCCAAAGCCACGGCAGCAGGCGACGGACCCGATCAGCGAGCGGCTCCGCTCCGGAGCGGCGCCAGACCCGCAGGTCGATCATGATGATCGCGGATAGAACAAGCCCATTCGCCAGGATGTGCAGTGTTTGCATCATGGGAATGAGCCAACTGATCCGACGGACGGACAGGCTCAAGGGCGTGCTCTGCAGCCATTGGATGAACGCGATCATCGGCCTTCCCGCGCAGCCAGCATGCGCGTTGCTCGCGTCTATGAACGCTGGCTGCGGCTCCACGATGCCCGGAGCGCTCGCGATGGTCAACGCGGTCGGGTCGGCTATGTGCGGCTGTTGCACCGCACATCGGGAGACGTGCTCGTGTCCCGATTCCGAAGTTCACATCATTTCGCGGCGCCTTCGTTTGCGAACTTCGGAGTCGAAGGACATCAGGGCGTGTACCCACTAACGCGTAGATTGGACGTTCCGCTTTCGGAGCCAACCGGAAAACATTTGCTCACTTCGAGACTTACCGGTTTTGACCCCAAGGCAACTTTAGGGTTAGGCGACAATGAAAAGCCCCAGGCAGGAAGCCAGGGGCCTTCACAGTCCGGATGTGACGCGCGTCAGTACCGGCCGCCGCCAAATCTATAGTTGAGTCCGATCTTCGCGGTATGGATGCCGCTGAAGCTATGATTGAAGCAAAACGGTCCACCCTGCACGATCGTCCCCGAGGGGCTTGTTACATCGCCGCAAGTCTGGAACCCGCCATCGTCGCCAAGCGCGATGAACATGTACTCGCCCTTGACGCTCCAATTTGGAGCGAATGCCCATTCGATTCCGCCGCCGAGTGTCCACGTGGTGACGGTGTGGCTGGCCCCGGTCGAGATGAGCCAGTTGCCGCATCCAATGGTCGTGTTTTGGCACGTATCGACGACCGCACTACGAGTTGGGACGAAAGCGGCGCCGCCCTTGATGTAGATCAGAGTGCGATCCCAGGCGTATCCCAACCGGCCGGTCACCATGCCGTACCAATCACCAACTTTCGCGCTGCCCAGCACGTCAAGGGTCGTCTGCGCATCTGCAATGGTGTTGGGATCAAAAGCTTCACCACGAAGACGCATGAAGCCAACTTCGCCTTCAATTCCGAGCACGAAGGGCGAGCCAACAGGCTGCCAGTTGCAGCCGAGAGTGCCGCCGCCGATGAAACTGGAGTCCAGGTCGGCGCTCCACGAATGAGGCTGTACGAGCCGCGACGCGCCAGCGCCGCCCGCATAAGACAGGAAACCGCGAGTCGAGCCGGCCGGGCCGAGACCGTTTTGGCCTTGGTCGGTAAATATGGCGCCGTCACCGCCATTCCACGCGCCACCGATGTAACCGCCGATATAGCAGCCGGTCCAGCTGAAGGCAGGCGCCAGTCGGGGCGGAGCCTTAACGGGCAGGTCTGCTGCTGTCGCCGAGGTCGTTATCGCCGTCAGTCCAAGCACAATGGCTATGCTGCGCATCGTGGTGCTCCTCTTGCTCTGGACCAATCCTTGGCTGAGTCCTCAACTCCTAAAATTACTGCTACAATTTGTTAAATTACTACCGTGCGAAGATCGGATCGCGGTATGGCAATATCGCTAGAGCGCCCGCCGTCAATTATCTCGCCGCGTTGCATTGAGGTCACAGAACCTTCGCGAGATACCGTCAACGGTAGCCCAATGAATTTTGACGGGTCAGGCCGAAAATGAGAAGTGATGGCCGATCATCAAAAACGGCGAACATTAAGAACGTTAAGAAGGAGCGAATTCGCCTGTCGGGGACTCCGACTTTGCCTCAAGAATTCATGCCCGCAATGCCTCCGAAAGCAGACACACCCGAACCGACGCGAGTGACCCAAACCTGCCGCGACGCCAAGGCGCCATGCCAACTTTCAGAAATCCGGCTTGTCCGCAGTCGGCACCGCGGGCTTCCTTCCGGAGTATCTCCGATTTTCGGCACAGACATATTCAACTGGGCCAAGTCCGCGCCCATCGCGCGTAGGTGGGCGCCCATAAGTTACGGTCGCCGACCACGGCGTCGTAAAGACGCCTTCATCCTCGACCGTGAATTGGAGCTGCAGGTGCTTGCCCCGATAGTTGGGGTCGCTGTCGGCGACGGGCGGAATCGTACCCGGCGGAAGGCGAAAATTTTCTTTTGCGTTTCGTTCCAAACCTTCTTTCGCATCCTCGTAGTCGAGCAGGCGATAACGTTCCACCACATGCAGGGCCTCCGTGTACGGCGTGCCGTACATGTCGACCATGGCAAACGGCCGGTCAGTCCTGATCCCCACGGTGTCTACCACCAGCATATCGCCTTTGTAATGGCCGACGGAATCCCCATACAAGGACGGCCTCACCCGCGCCGGATGAGGCTCATTCATGCGGACGCGGCGGACTTGAGCGCCTGGGTAAAGGATGATGATCTTGTCCGGCTGCTGGAGCATCCGCATTGCAATGCTCCGCAAAATGTAGGGCACGGGTTCGGGCCAACACTGATTGGTCGGGGTCGGAGAGCCCACGCCGCTTAACTCCATTTCGCCGTGTTTCTTGATGAATTCCGCCGCCTGGGGCTTCAGGATCGGATTGGTGTAATCGCCGACAAACTGCCTGGGATCGCTTACGCCCCTTTGTGGCCCGCCGCGCAGGCGCAAACGATTCGTCACCGGACCAGGGCCGGATGCCGGCGGTTCGAAGCCGGGCCAATAGGGGTGACTCCATGTGCCGGAATAATCCGGCATGGATGCGGCGCTTTGCGCACCGCTGCCGGTTGGCCCGACCGCAGGCGTCACCGCCTGCCCGAAGGCGGCCGTCACAGAAGCTGCCGCTGCCGCCAATGTCGCCAACAAAAGGAGATCGCGCCGCTGCACGCCCATGGCTACTCCCTTTCATGGTTCCGCCGGTATCTCTCCAATAATGCAACAGCCGCTGCAGGTGCGCGTGAAGCGGGCGCGCGATGTCTGCATCGGCCCATCGCAACCTTGCCTCAAAAATTTACGTCCGCGATGCCCCGACAGCGGACAAACCCGAACCGACGTGAATGACCCGTAGCTGACTTGAGCCGACACGACGTTTCACTCGGCAATCGATGCCGCGGAGCGGCGCAAGGATCACCCCGAACGGACTGCAATTCACCAATATTGCCGAATCCGAGTTTTCGGCACACACGGCACGCCCCGCGCTATCGCGCGGCAGGTGCAGAACGGCTGCGGACGGACGCCGCACGTCGGCAGGGACACAGGTCAATGAAGTGGTCAACCAACTGGCGCAAAGTGGCTCCGGTAAGTGATTGGTTGAGGCACGGGGCGCAAACGACATACTCTCCGCCGATCCTGGCGAAATGGGCAAATATCTCGCCCGAGTCAGACTCACAGAACACTAACCAAGGCGCGCCTTCATCGGCCACCCCACTGTCGCTCTCAAAGGCGAACCCGACGTCGCAAAAGATCGCTATCATGCGATGGAATTGCGCAAGCTCGTGATTGGACCAGCCTCGCCGACGGAAACGCACATCGGCTGAGCAGACTGTTCTGCTCACTGTCGCCTCCCGACTAGGCACCCGCACCTTTTAAATCTTCTAAAGACCGTGTGCAACACAACGTTCGGTGATTGCGGTGTGTGCACTCATCAGCGATCGGCGGTCCCGGCACTACTCAAACGGCGGCCTCAAGCGCTTTGGACGGGCATGCTCTTGGAAGACGATCTTGTAAGTATCTGGGTCATAGTAATACGTGAGGCGTCGAATGAATTCGCCGGGCTCGATCTCCAAGGCGTCGGCCCACACAAGGTAACGATCCGGAGGGATAAGACCTCGCCCGTGCTCAAGTTGCGATATGAGAGTGTAGAACTCAACCCCCACTTTGTCGGCTAGTTCGCGCTGGGATAATCCGCACTTCTCTCTCAACTCGCGCAGCCAGCTTCCCGCCTGTTTGCGCAGTAACTGCGCTCGCTGTTTCCGCGTTAGCTTGGCCGATCGTCGCGGGGGGTGGGTATACATCGTAGCTTCCGACGGCATTTTTCTGACTGCCGGCAGCGCGTCAGCGCCGGCGGCCAGTTGCAGAAATTTACCTACGCCGCAGTTTCATCGTGGTCCTCTCGCAAGAATTTCGCCAACCGATCGAAACGGGCGTGGCGCACGCCCCTGCGGGCACCTTCCGCCAGAATTGGATAGCCATTTCTAGTAAAACGAGCCATACTATCGCAACAGCAAACGTCATATCGATTCCAATATGGAAATGGATCTGCGGCAGCTCAAGTATTTCATCGCGGTCGCCGAAGAAGGGCACATCACGAGGGCCGCGGAGCGGCTCGGCATGCAGCAGCCGCCATTGAGTCAACGGATCAAGAAAATCGAACAACAGCTCGATGTAAAGTTATTTCACCGTAAGGCGCGTGGCGTTGAGTTGACCGAGGCGGGGCGTGCTCTCCTCGAGAACGCTCGCGTCATGATCGCGCAATTTGAGCACGCAATCGAGACGACACGACGCACGGCGCGAGGGGAGCAAGGTCGAATCTCCGTTGGTGTCACACCCACGAGTTTATTTCATCCGTTTGTGCCACGCGTCATTCGCGCCTTTCGGCAAGCTTATCCTTTGGTATCGCTGGCGCTAGAGGAGTGCTTTAGCAATGAACTCGTCGAACTCTTGCGAAGTGAACGGATCGACGCCGCTTTTATCCGGACTCCCCCTACCGATCCGCAAGGTTTGGCCATGGATTCATTGCTGGATGAGGAGCTGGTTGTGGCGTTACCGAATGACCATGTGCTGGCTCAGAGCGGCGGCGGGGGTGACGCGGCGCTTCCGTTGAAGGCCCTTGCCAGAGAAACCTTCAATATCCTGGGGAGTCAGGATGGGCTTGGCTTGTATATGACTACGATCGCGGCATGTCGCGCGGCAGGCTTCACCCCTAATATCGGCCAGGAAGCCTCTCGTCTCGCATCGACGCTTAATCTGGTCGCCATCGGTTCCGGCATCTCCGTCGTTCCGGCATCCCTCCGGCGGATGCAGATAGATGGCGTGGCATATCGTCGGTTCAAAGGACCGGGTCAACTGAAGTCTCCTCTGATCCTCGCATCGCGCCGCGGCGATCCCTCGGCAGTAGTGCGGCGGTTCTTGAACCTAGTGAAAAGAACAGAAACGAGTCTTTCAGCCACAACATATTTGCTTCTGTGTCTTGGATTGTGAGGTTTGCTGCCGGTCGGCATCACGGACGTGCAATGTCCGCTGGCCCTGAAGAGAAGTGCGGACACTGAGCTGCAATGTCGGCTTACTGGGGAATTGCGGACCTGATGTGCTCGCTCTGAGCCTTACCGGTTTTGACCCGTTGCGGTCATCGCAAGCGCTAGCTGCGGGAGCCCGGCGGTCGATACAACTACCGCGCTATTTCGGGGCCATGCAGCATAATTGGACGCATCTGCGAGGTTGCCGTCCGCGCGCCAACGTAGCGTGTCTCCTGCGGATAAGGGCAAAGTGGCCGGCAGCGGGAGGCGTTAGCGGCCTGGTCTTCTCGCTGATGTACCGGCACTTACTCGCAGTATTAATCTCACGCTGCGAAACAGGAGGTGAATGTCATGAAATCGCATGCGACCGCCGCCACCCTCGTGGGCGCAGCGCTCCTCTCGGCTGCTGCGGCTGTGGCACAAACACCCACGACGCCCGGGCGCGCCATGAAGGGCACGCTTATCGAGACGACCGTGGCGAGCACGAACGTCCCA